>Ga0315294_10007398_pt1 | contig 12043 bp, 9 predicted proteins | sample YL17G13_40_MG_FD_203626 | JGI IMG/M metagenome (GOLD analysis project Ga0315294, IMG submission 203626) | Sediment microbial communities from Yellowstone Lake, YNP, Wyoming, USA - YL17G13_40 | ecosystem: Environmental > Aquatic > Freshwater > Lake > Sediment | place: USA: Wyoming | collected...
GGGGCGTTATGGCCGACTGGGCTGGTTTGGGCGTCCTGGGAACCACGACCATGCTGTCGTGCGACGCTGTCTGGAACAGATGGGCATAGCCGATCTGGCGCAACACGCTATCGGGGAGCTTTCGGGTGGGCAGCAGCAGCGGGTCTTCCTGGCGCGTGCGCTGGCGCAGGAACCGCACATCCTGTTGATGGATGAGCCGTTCACAGGCGTGGACCTCTCTGCTCGGGAGGCCAGCCTGGCGTTGCTGGATCAGCTACAGGCGCAAGCGGTGACGGTGATGGTCTCCACCCACGACTTGAACTTGGCCGCGGCACGCTTTGAGAAAATCGCGTTGCTCAATCGCCGATTGATCGCCTACGGTCCCGCAGCACAGGTGTTCACGACCGAGGCCGTCACTGAGGCCTTTGGAGGGCAGGCGCTGTTCTTGAAGGATCTGGTGGTTGTGGATCAGTGCTGCGCTCCGCATGAGGAGGTACACACCGAGAAAAGATGGTGAACCTGATAACTGCTCCACTAGCATACAGTTTCATGCAGCGTGGCTTCTTGGCTTCACTGATGGTCGGTGTGCTCTGTGCCGTGGTGGGATGCTACGTGATTCTGCGTTCCATGGCCTTTCTGGGCGACGCCCTGGCCCATGCGATTCTACCTGGTGTGGCCATAGCCTACTTGCTCAAGGGCGACCTGATGGTCGGCGCGCTATTAGCCGCTGTGGTGGTTGCGCTGGCCATAGGCGTGTTCTCTCGTCATGGTGCCATAAAAGAAGACACAGCGATCGGCATTCTATTCGCCGCCGCACTTTCGCTGGGTGTGGCTCTCATCAGCACGATCAGAACATACGCCATAGACTTGACGCACATTCTGTTTGGCAACGTTCTGGGTGTGACCGTGGGTAGTCTGTGGTTGACTGCCGCTCTGGGTTGTGTGGTGCTGGCGACCATTGCGCTGCTGTATAAGCAGTTCCTGGTTGTCTCCTTCGATCCGGTATTAGCAGCCACGTTAGGCTTGCCTGCTGAACTCCTGCACAACGTCATGCTGATTTTGTTAGCACTGACGATCGTTGTGTCATTACAGACAGTCGGAGTGGGGCTTGTCGCGGCAATGCTGGTGACACCAGCCGCGACGGCTTATCTACTCACGCGACGTCTGAGCACGATGATGGCTGTGTCCGCGGCCATTGGTGCTTTCTCCAGCGTTGCCGGCCTCTACCTCAGCTTCTACATTAATGTCGCCTCCGGGGCAGTGGTGGTGCTCACCGCCACGGTCATTTTCCTGGTTGTGTTTATGCTTGCGCCTCAGCGAGGCATGGTCTGGGAGTGGGTGCGCAGATCGCATATGCACAGTGTGTAGCATCTCACCAGCGGGCAAGATGCAAGAGGAGCAGCGAGAAAGAGCACGGATGACGGAACTTGGTGGGCACGATGCAGAGCTGACGCCAAGCTCCAAGAGGAGATCGACGATTGCCTACAAGACTGCGGCAAGACACCACCGTCGGAGGATCCATCACAGGTGAGCGAGGAGGCAAAGTGGGGGATGAGAACCTACACAGCGAGATGAGGAACGTCGAGCTGCGTCTTGGACCAGTTCCCCGGAAGTATCTGGGACCGATAGTTGATGCCGTTGTCGCCAGTTATCGTGGGGCGGAGATTGATGGGGAAGACGCAGCACCATTCCCATCGCGCCGGGAAGTGACCCAGATACTGGCTGAGGTGCTGGAGTTGCTGCTTCCGGGGCGCCCTGGTGACCATGAGGTTGTTGGTGGCGACTTGCTAGAGCAGGAGGTTCACCGCAGAGTCTCAAGGCTCTTCGAGTCGCTCTCCCGGCAGATTGCCCTCAGTTTCCGTCACGGGTGCATGAAGGCCGGCCAACCTTGCCTGGAGTGCGACAAACTGGGACAGGAGAAGGCGCTGGCCCTCCTGGGGCGCATTCCTCGGCTGAGGACAGTCCTGCTGGGAGACGTGAGAGCAGCGTTTGACACAGATCCTGCCGCCAGAAGCCTGGAGGAGGTTGTGCTCAGCTATCCTGGCCTGGTGGCTATCGCTGTCTACCGAATGGCTCACGAATTGTGGCTACTCGACGTACCGTTCGTCCCGCGGATGATGACCGAGCACGCGCATGGGACCACCGGCATTGACATACATCCGGGGGCTCTGATAGGCTCCAACTTCTTCATCGACCACGGAACCGGTGTGGTTATTGGCGAGACCACGGAGATTGGCGACAACGTGACGATCTACCAGGGGGTCACGCTCGGCGGGTACAGGTTCAGGAGGTTGGAGGATGGCTCCCTCGAACGCGGATACAAGCGTCACCCGACGGTGGGCGACAACGTGGTTATCTACGCGGGGGCGACGATTCTGGGAGGCGACACAGTGATAGGGGCCAGATCTGTCATCGGGGGTTCCGTGTGGTTGACCCACACTGTACCGGCCGACGCTGTGGTCACGATCGAGGAGCCGGATCTCAAGTACAAGGTGGGCTACTGAAGGGCGAAGACATGGGAAGGGTATACGACGACATCACCCAGACCGTTGGCAACACGCCGCTGGTCAGGCTAAACAGAGTGACCGCTGGGCTGGATGCCACGGTGGTGGCCAAGCTGGAGTTCTTCAATCCTCTGTCCAGCACCAAAGACAGGATAGGCCTCAGTATGATCGAGGCTGCGGAGAAGGAAGGCTTGATTCGCCAGGATACGATCATCGTGGAGCCGACCAGCGGCAACACGGGGATCGGCCTCGCCTTCGTCTGCGCCGCCAGGGGGTACAGACTGATGCTGGTCATGTCAGAGGCCATGAGCATGGAGCGGAGGAAGCTGCTCATCGCCCTGGGAGCCGAGGTAGTCTTGACGCCTGGCATGGAGGGCATGATGGGTGCAGTGAGGCGCGCTGAGGAGCTGGCGCAGCAGGATCCCCGCTACTTCATTCCCCAGCAGTTCAAGAATCCGGCCAACCCCGAGGTTCACCGTCGGACCACCGCCGAGGAAGTCTGGCGAGATACCGACGGCAGGGTTGACGTGCTAGTCGCGGGAGTAGGCACAGGGGGCACGATCACCGGCGTGGGAGAGATGCTGAAAGAGCGTAAGCCGGAGCTGAGGGTGGTGGCCGTTGAGCCAGCCAGGTCCCCGGTGCTGTCGGGTGGGAACCCCGGACCACACGGCATTCAAGGGATAGGCGCGGGCTTTGTCCCCGAAGTCCTCAATCTGGACATCATCGACGAGGTCATCACCGTGGAAGATGACGACGCCCTGGACATGGCACGCCGTCTGGCGAAGGCGGAAGGGATCCTGGCGGGTATCTCCGCCGGCGCAGCGACCTATGCCGCTCTCGCCGTGGCCGCGAGGCCGGAAAGCCGGGGTCGGCTCTTCGTGGTCATCCTGGCGGACGGCGGGGAGAGGTATCTCAGTACAGCTCTCTTCGACTGAGAGAACGAGCATCCGCGCGACTCCATCATTCCCGGTGGCCGACCAGGTCGTACTCCAACGCCTCCGTGATGCGCACGGAGGCGAATTCGCTGACCGGCAGTTCTTCATGGATGATCACCATCCCGTCCACTTCTGGAGCGTCTCTGTAGGACCGGCCCACGCTGACGCCATCACCTGTACCCTCTATGAGGACCTCCAGCCGCTGACCGATGAACTGCTTGTTTTTCTCCAGCGAGATCCCCTGTTGCAGGGCCATGGTGCGCTCATACCGCTCTTGCTTGACTTCATCTGGGACCTGCCTCGGTAGCCGCGCAGCCTGCGTTCCCTTTTCTCGGGAGTAGGTGAAGATGCCCACTCTGTCGAAAGACATTGCCCCCATGAAATCCAGCAGTGTCTGAAACTCCCGCTCGGTCTCGCCGGGATAGCCGACAATGAAGGAGGTGCGCAGAGCGATGTCCGGCATGGCCCGACGCAAGTCTGCTATGATGGAGCTGACGCGGTCGACGTCGTGAGGACGATTCATAAGACGCAGGACCTGAGGATGGGCGTGTTGCAGGGGCAGGTCCAGATAGTGGACGACCTGGGTGTGCGCAGTAATGACCTCGATGAGGCGTGGGCTGACATGTTGAGGGTAGGCGTACATCAAGCGCAGCCACGGCAGGTCGGGGACAGCGGCGAGGACGTAGTCAATGAGCGATGGCAGTGCGTCGGCCTTTCCCCAATCGATTCCATAAGAAGTGGTATCCTGGGCGATGAAGATGATTTCCTTAACGCCTTGCTCTGCCAGTTCGTGGACCTCTGTGAGTATCGATTCCCTCGGCTTGCTGCAAAAAGGCCCCTTGATCTGGGGGATAGCGCAGAATGCGCACGGAGCATCGCAGCCCTCGGAGATCTGCACGTAGGCGGTGCCCAGGTCTGGGCAACGGCGAGGCAGGGGATGAATCAGAGAGCGCTCAGGAGGCGTCTGTGGTAGCTGGCAGGGCACGCCTCTATCGGGGTCGCCCGGGAGTGCGTCCAGGAGAGTGGCTATCTCCCTCCATCGTGTCGTGCCGATGATGGCGTCGAGCGAAGGGGCCATGTCCGACATCTCCGGCCCGTATCGCTCGGCCAAACAACCAGCGGCTATGAGGTATTGGTCACAACGCTTGCTGTCAGCCAGTTCCTGGAGAGCCTCCAGGGATTCCTCCCTGGCGATGTCGATGAAGCCACAAGTGTTGACAACGAGGATGTCAGCCTCTTGCGGTTCTTGCGCCTGCTCATGCCCAGCGGCGAGGAGCAACTCCCGCATTCCCTCGGATTCCACGGTGTTCTTGGGACAGCCAAGGGAGAGGAGATAGAAACGCATCGGCGGCGTGCTAAGGGCCTGGGCTCGGAGTCAGCACCGCGGTACTGGTGATGACGGGCGTGCCAGAGACAGGGACGGGCTCAGGCGTGGCGTGCAGGTTCTCCCAGGTCCATTCGATGTCCACCACCTGGTCTGCTTCCCCGAGGGGACCCAGATCCTGTCCGTTGAGCGTCACGAGAACCCCCCCTGCGTTGCCCACGTGCATGGCGATACTGTTCTCGGCAAACCACGACCAGTTGGTGCCGGCCTCGATCAGTCCGCGAAAGGCGGGCTCACCATCGACAGAAACCTCCAACCATGTGCGGGCGATGATCTGCACGTCCACCTGAAGCCGACCCGAGGGTATCTGTGTAGGCGTGCCCGTGGGCGAGGGGGTGTTGGTGGGTGTGAACCGTAGCACGGGCGAGGCCAGGCTGGCCCGGTGCGTCGGCGTAGACGAGGATTCTGCCAAGGTAGGCTGCCAGCGATTGTAGATCGCCGATCCCACGAGGACGGCAGAGGCGACGATGAGTATGCCCAGGAAGATATCTATGAACAGCCATGATGTGATGGCCATGCCTTTGGGCGGCTCGAAGCCTGCGGCCACTACCGGCATGGGATCGGTACGCGCTTCTCCGGTGTTTTGCAGGGCGGCAATCTGATTCAGATCCAACCCAAGGAACTGGGCGTAGTTGCGCAGGAGGCCCTTGCGCTGGATGCCGGACGCGAATCTGCTGTGGTCATCCTGTTCCAGGGCTTCTATCTGCGCCTGCCTTATCTTGGTGTCCTCTTCCACCTCTGCGATGGACAGGCCTTTCTTCTCGCGGGCGTCCCGTAGTAGTTGGCCAAGTTCTCCCAATGTGTCCTCCGCTGGTGCTCGCGAGCCCGGGAATGTCAAGTCTTGGCTTCCGGACCCGTTCTCTTCTCGCGGCAGCCGCTAGATCTCTCTTCTGCCCTCCAGGGCGCGGGTCAGGGTCACCTCGTCTGCGTATTCAAGATCGCCTCCCACAGGCAAGCCGTGGGCCAGGCGGGTTACTCGAACTCCCAGCGGCGCCAACTGCCGGGAAATGTACATGGCAGTGGACTCGCCCTCAAGATTCGGATTCGTGGCCAGGATGACTTCCTCAATAGGGTTTCTGCGAAGACGTTCCACGAGTTCCGCGATTCTGAGATCCTCTGGTCCCACTCCATCCAGTGGCGAGATCGCACCGTGCAGGACATGGTACAGGCCATCGTATTCCCCTGTGCGTTCCACCGCCAGAACATGCAATGGTTCCTCCACTACACAGAGAACGGCACGATTTCGTTGACTATCGCCGCAAATGGGGCACGGGCTTGCCTCAGCGATGTTGAAGCACACCGAACAGGTAACGACCATCTCCTGTAGCTCGCCTATGGCCTTGGCCAGGGCCTGGACTTGCCCCTGCGGGGAGCGAAGCAGATAGAAGGTCAAGCGTGAGGCTGTTTTTGGCCCGATGCCGGGCAGACGATTCAACTCCCCGATGAGGCGCTCTACGGATCGCGGGACAGATCGCATCCTACATCAAGCCCGGGATGCCCAATCCACCTGTCAGGCTGGCCAGGCTCCGCGTGGCAAGCTCACTGGCCTTGTCGGAGGCCTCGTTGACGGCGGCTATGACTAGATCCTGAAGCATCTCGGGGTCCTCAGGGTCAATCACGTCGGGCGAGATGCCGATGGACTGGAGCTTGTGGTGTCCCGTCATGACGACCGTCACCGCGCCACCGCCCACGGACACACTCACGGTTTGCTCGGTCAGGGCTTCTTGTGCCTCCAGTACCCTGGTCTGAAGTTCCTGGATCTGCTTGAGGGGGCCTCCTCCCTGGCCTTTGAACTGAGGCTTTCTTCCTCTCGCCACTCTATTCACTCCTTCCTCATTACGTCTCTCTCTGAGGAAACACCGCGTGGTCTATCAGCCACAGCGCGCCCCGCTCACTGGACGGTGCCGATTCTGGCTCCCAGGTCGGCAACGGCCTTCTTGATAACCGGATCCTCGGTGAGACTGTCAAGATCGGTCTCCGCGGTGCCGGCTGCTGGCGTCTCGGGTGTCGTGACGCATTTGATGCGATACTGCTCTCCGAGCACTTCGCTGACCACCTGCTCCACCAACCTCTTGGCCTGATCGGACTCCAGCTGCTCCCTGTGAAATCTCGACTGAGCGCGGAGGGTGACCAGGTCGCCGTCGAGGGCGACGGGTGGACAAGATATGGCAATCGCCGCGACGTTCCTGCTACTGCGCTTGATGCCGGTCACAACCTCGCCCCATGCGCCCTGCAGGCCTTCCAGGCCCTGTGGAGAGCCCTCCCTGTTGGGACGGGGCGCACTCACCGGCGATGGCGTTTTCATCGGAGTGTGGGGTGGAGGGTCACTGGGCGCCACCGTGCGCTGCTGCTTGGCGATCGCCGACGGTTTGCTAGTCTCGGTGACCGATTCCGTGGGGTTGGCCTGGGCATGCGGTTCCTCACCAAGTAAGGCCTCCACAAAAGCCAATTCCAGGGGTAGCTGAGGTTGGGTTGAGCCCTTTACATCCAGCGCCGCCTCATTGAAGGCTTTGATGGTGCGTACCAGGCTATTGAGGGAGAAGTACTTCGCCTGGCGCTCCATTTCGTCCTGCTGTTCGTCGGTCATGTCCGAAGGAGCACGCCCCGTCGTTTTCATCAGCAGGAGCCCGCGGAGGTAGCCCAGCAACTCCTTGTTCAGCTGACGTGGGTCTGCGCCATCTGCGATGGCATCGCCAATCTGATTCAGGCCCGCAGCCACGTCTCCGGTCGCCAGGTGATCCACGAGATCCTTGACCGCTTGAGATGAGACGGTACCCAGCATGGTGCGCACGTGATCCAGCGTTATCTCAACCCCTCCATACGAGGCCAATTGGTCCAGAAAGCTCTCGGCGTCGCGCATGCTGCCCGTGGACTGACGAGCGATGAGATCTAGGGCGTCCTCGTGTACTTCCAGTCCCTCTTGATCGGCAATCTCTCGCAGTTTGCTGGTCATTGCCTTGAGCGGGATTGGGCGGAAGTCGAACCGCTGGCACCGTGAAAGCACAGTGCTTGGTATCTTGTGCGGCTCGGTGGTGGCCAGGACCAGGATGGCATGGTCGGGGGGTTCCTCGAGGGTCTTCAGCAAGGCATTGAAGGCCGAGGGCGAAAGCATATGCACTTCGTCGATGATGTAGAACTTGTATCTTGATTCAGAGGGAGAGAAGCTGATCTTGTCTCGCAGTTCTCGGATGTCATCAACACCTGTGTGTGAAGCAGCATCTACTTCAATGAGATCGATAGCCCTACCGTCGTCAATGGCCTTGCACCGTTCGCAATCGTTGCATGGTTTGTCGTCACTCTCGGACAGACAGTTCACGGCCTTGGCCAGGATCCGCGCCGTGGAGGTCTTTCCAGTTCCTCGCGGTCCGCTGAACAGGTAGGCGTGGACGATCCTGGAGCTGGCTACGGCATTGCTGAGAGTCCGCGTGACATGCTCCTGGTCGACAACTTCGTGAAAGGTTCGGGGCCGCCACTTGCGGTAGAATGCCTGCGACACGCTGAGTCTCCTCGGGCGAGTGATGGGTCCGGGGTCTGATCTGGGTGGTGAGAGACCTCAACAGGGACCAGCGTCTAGTGTATCATCACCAGGGGCGAATTGCAAGAAACGGGCTGTCGGACGCAGGCCGGTGAAACGCTGCGATCCGGAGGCGAGAGGGGCGTCCGAGCCCCGTGAGCGTTGGGGTCGAGGTCCGCGGTGCGATCACTCCAGCATGGTCACAGTGGGGTCTCCGTAGAGCACGAAGGAGGCCCAGGTCACGTCGTGAGGACGGGTTTCCTTGAGCTGCCACCTCGCCTGACGCAGGGCTTCACCCAGGATCTTGCCTGAGAGCAGGTGTTCATAGAAGGTAGCGGCGAACTGGGCTGCTGCTTCGTCGAAAATCGGCCACAGGGTGCCTATGATTCCCAACGCCCCGCCCCTGATGAAGGACGAGGCCAGCCCCTCGGTCTCTGACGCGGTGTAGCTCACCTCGCCCTCCCGCATCATCTCCCGTCCCGACTCGCAGGCGTTGAGCAGGATGAGGGGTCTTCCTCTCAGAGTGCGCTGGATAGTCTGCGCGATGAACACGTTTTGGCCGGCCAGAAGCAGGCCGCTTTCGTCGGGGTTCTCAACGTTGAAGTATGCGTGACCGGAAAAGTGAATGATGTCGTAGTTGCCTGACGCCAGAGCGCGGTGAAGCTTGAGCCCAGTGGCTTCCTCTCCGAGCCAGATGTCCACATCGGCGGCGGCTTCGCTGAGCCTGCGAACGATCCAGTTCACCTCCTTCTCCGTCGCCGGAAGATCCCCGGTTGGATTGGCGATGAAGAGAAAGCGTAGCCTTTCGCCGCGTGTGTACTCGTTGCGACGAGGGAACTCACGCATCATGGGCATGCGTCCTACCGGGCAGCGCAGACATACGAACTCGTTCTCCGCGTACATTAGCTCCCAAGGGAGCTCCAGATCGTTGGAGGCGATCAGCAAGGGGTCACGGGCAGTGCTCAGGTGCTGCTGAATGGTGGTGGGCAAGAAAAGACGATACATGAGGTCTCCTAGCTCAGACAGGGAATCCACGGCCTCGTTGTCGGGCAGCTCAGGCCTTCTGCCCCTCAGAGTGGCTTGAGCTCCGAACAGCAGATTAATGACGGTGGTCAGGTCGTCAATGGCCTTCCTCATGTCCAGCCTGTCGCTGCGCGCGACCTTGATGCTGCCTTGTATGGAGGAGGCATCCTGCCACCCAGTGCCCGAGACATTGAGTATGACGTTGTAGTTAGATACGCCCCCTGACTCCGGCATCCTGCTCAGCGAGAGTGTGGTCTTTCTCTGAACTAGCTTGGCGCTGGAGAGCTTGTCCTCGATTCTGGCCCGCAGTTCGTCGAGATCCTCCTCCTTGACCGCCTGAAGTGCATCTGACGCCTCACGCATCTTTCCCTGGGCTTTGAGTTCCTGCACTCGACCCAGCGTGGCTCCGATGTGGCTCAGCGCTTCGGTCTCGTCGCGAAGGGCCACGCCTTCCTGTTTGGCCTCCCTCATGTCCTGCACGAGGGCATCCGCTTTGGCTTGCATCCGCACCAAGGCCTGCGATAGTTGTTCTTCCGTGGCGAGCCGGGTCCGGACCTCCTGCGCAGCCTGGCTGGGATCCGATGCCTTGCTGAGCAGGTCCTCCAATTGGCGCGGGTTCTCCCACCTGGCGGTCGCTATGGCCTTGTCGAGCAGGCTGAGGTTGTTCTCGATGAGCGCTACTTGTGCGGCCCACTCCGAGCCCTCCAGACCAGACACACTCTGGTGCAGCGCGCCATACTCTTGCCGAAGACGTGCGGCCCGATCCAGAAGATCCCGGAGTCGCGCGTCTCCGTAGTACAGCTCAGGGAGTTCCTGGTGCAGCTTCTGAACCTGCTGGCGTATTGCTCTCAACTTTGTCTCGGTGTCACGAGGCCGGGCGGAGGCCACCGTCTGGAGTCTCTGCTCCAGGCCAGCCAGGGCCTCCAGCTGCCGATCGGCGCTGAGATGAGCAAAGCTCTCCAGGTTCTCGCGCAGGATCACGAGGCTCTCTCGTAGGGCGCCGCTCTCCTCAACGAGGCGTGCCTCCACAGTCTGCTTGTCTTCACGCTGCTTTGCCCTGGACAACCGGACCTGGTCCATGGTCTTCAAGTTGGCCTCCGCGGAGTCGGCGAGTTGACGTGCCCGCTTCAGATCACCCCGTTCCAGCATGTCTTGAGCCGTCGACAGTTGTCTGTGCACGAGCTGAAGTCTGCGCCCCACGGCCGGGGACTCCAGAACCTCGGCTGCCAGGTCCTGGTCGGTGCGGTCTAGCCTGGCTTGCAGGTCTGCCACCTCAGACTGCAATTGCCGTGCGAGACCCTCCATCTCCTGTTGCTCGCTCTGCGCGATGGCCAGGACGTTCCGCACAGCATTGATGTCCTTTTCTGCGGCAGCGCCGGTGAGGAGCGCACAGGATCTCTCGAAATGGCTCTGTTCGAGGGCGTTAGAGCCGGATGCCAGACGTGTCTCCAACCGCCCCATCGCCTTCTCCAGGCGGGAGGTACTCGCGTAGGTGAGCGAGGCCAGAGGCGCTCTGGCTTCTTCGATAACTGCAGCGATCGCGGCGCGGGCTCGCTCCGCCTGCTCGGCCGCCTTGTCGACTTCCTCTAGCCGGGCTGTCCCGGCCGACAACTCGCTGCTACTGCGCTCGATCTCGGTCAGCAGCTGACCGCTCCTCTCCATCTCGCCCGCTTCGAAGGCCTCCTGGGATGCCTGCAACAACCCCTCCAGATGGTCGAGGGTCGCCCGCTCGCGCTCCCCAACACGGGGGGGCATGGCGGAGAGAGTGAGGCGCAGGGAAGACAGTTCGTCGCCGAGCTCTGCCAGTCGTTGTGCAGGATCGATGAGCCTGGCACCGCATCGGCGACAGAATCTCTTGCCCTCATCATTGACTGTGGCACAGCGCCAACAGGTATTGCCGTCGGTCTCCGCCCGGGTCTCCTGCTTTTCAGGTTTGACCGTGCCTTGACCCTGCTCTTGGACGGCTGCCAGAGCGGCTCCGCACCGGCGACAGAACTTGTCGGTCACAGGGTTGAGCGCTCCGCAGGAGGCACAAGGCTGCATCCTGTCGGCGACTTCGGAGCCGCACTTGGCGCAGAATCTGGCTTGCGATGGTGTCTCCGCACTGCAGACTGGACAGATCATCTTTCGTCGCGTGGTAGGCGCTGCAAGTGTGCCTGTCAAGCGGCCCGCCCTTTCTGAACCTGGTCACCAGCGGGTCCGCCGGGACGCTGTCGCCTACACTAAGTGGCCTCTATGGCAACGCGGGCGATCTCACCTGGGCGCACGGTGATCTCCTCGATGTAGAGTCGCCCGTCCACGTTTGTCTTGAGGAGGTATTCCCCTGCGGGTACGTCGCCCACCACGAAGTTCTCGAGCCATTCGTCGTCAGGATTAATGTCACTGGCGGCGTATGTCGTTGCGTCCTGCCAGCGCCGATCCGGAGTATCGCTGCGGTAGAGAGTGAGAGGGTGCTCGGCGATGGGTCGGCCCTCGCTGTCAACCAGGAGACCCACCACAGTGCCCTTGTCAGGTAGAGGGCGCAGCCAGAGTTCAGGGTTCCTGGTGTGTTCGTAGCTGTTCCGGCCCACCCGCACCTCAAAATGCAGATGGGGGCCGATGGCGACGCCGGTCATGCCCACCTCGCCGATGAGATCGCCTTCATTAACTGTCTGCAGGAAGCCAACATGCACTTTGGAGAGGTGTCCGTAGAGCACGTAGACTT
>Ga0315294_10007399_pt1 | contig 12043 bp, 1 predicted proteins | sample YL17G13_40_MG_FD_203626 | JGI IMG/M metagenome (GOLD analysis project Ga0315294, IMG submission 203626) | Sediment microbial communities from Yellowstone Lake, YNP, Wyoming, USA - YL17G13_40 | ecosystem: Environmental > Aquatic > Freshwater > Lake > Sediment | place: USA: Wyoming | collected...
ACTACAAAGGATCTAATAAGAGCTTTTTTAGTCTGCTGTTCTAATGTAGAGGAACCATCTATAATAATATCTTCAGCTAAATCTATAGTTTTAGATACAAGGTTATTATCTATATATAAACTATTTAAATCAAAATGTTTAGCTACTTCATTAAATTGCTTTTCAAAATATTTAGTTACATCCTGTCTGATTTGCTTATCTAAATTTGGATTATAATCTAGTACATCTTCAAGAGTCACTACATCTTTTTTAGAAGCTAATGTTTTATTTATAGCCTCCATTATGTCTGTCCTAATCTTTTTTGTAGATAGGACATCTTCAAAAACAAGTATGTTTTGACCTTGTTCTAAATATCTAGGATCATAGTTAAGACTTTTTTCTTTAGATAAAAGTTTAAGTTTTGATATTCTTTGAATCTCAGAATCTAAATAACCACTAAGTATTTCATCATAAGTCTCCATATAGCCTGGTACTCTAGATGGTGTTCTTTCTGATGCTTTTTGTGAATAAAACTTAATTGTATCTACGTAAAGATTATTAGTGCCACCATTTAAAATTTTATCAATAAAAGCAATATAGGAAGTACTTTTATCTGCATGTCTCATAAGTTCAGGTTTACCTGATATTAACATTGCATGAAAATCAATAATAGATTTAGTATACTCATCTGATGAAGATGATGATATACCTTCTTTATTACTTCCATCTATAAATTGACCACCACTAAGATTAGCAAGATTAATTTTTACATCTTTAGCACTGCCATCAATACTAGTCTTACGTTTTAATCCTTTTTTATTTTTATTACCTTTTTTATATTCTGATAAATCAAATATTGAATTAAACCATACAGAGCTTTTAATCCAAGGATTTTTTGCCATATCATATTGACTCATATGTGGCAAAGCAATAAGTTCTGCATAACTATCTACACTATTAATTGTGTCTATAGTAATACTAATACTATTATGTAAACTTTGTTCATATTGACTTTTACCTTCTGCATTAGTTACATTAAAAGTAGATACACTATCTGAGTATCTAGCTTCTAAACTAGCTAAAGCATTTAATAAACCCATATTTCCTTGAAATATGCCATTTAATCCATATACTTTTGCTTGACCTTTTTCTAATAAACTATTTAATTTTTGAAGAATATAAATTGGCTTACCAGTATTGTTCTCTTCTAGATCAGATATTATATCATCATTATAAGAAAGCTTTACTCCTATATCATTTAAGAAATCAATTACAGAAACATCATCTGCAAAATTTTCAGAATACTCATCATAGTATTTATTAACTATACTTTGAATATCTAGATAACTCATATTAAACTTATTTTTATCTATAAGTTCTTTATGAATATATGTTGTTGGTACATTATTAAAAGCATTAGTCCATCTGGTAATAGTCTTACGAGTTTCTGAAGAGCTAGCTCCATATGTAGCAGAATAATTTACAACTTGTGTAGCATCTTCTTCTAATTCAGTTGTTTTTCTAATATTTAATTGAAGTAGTGGAATATTAGCTTTACAGAATGTCTGCCAAAAAGCTAACCAAAGCTTAAACTCCTTATCTGTTTTTGCTCCTGTGGGCGGACCAAGTTTTTGTATAAGTTCACTAATAACTGGATCAAACTTTGCTGCTTGTTTTAAAGCATCATACATAGAAATTTTATCTAGTTTACCTCTTGTAGCTTTTACAACTTTATTCCAAGCAATATATGATTCAGTTAAATCACTAACACCAAGATCATTCTTTATAGTTTCTCCATCATCATCATATTTGTGTAAACTTTTAAGTAGGTATTTAATTTCTGGTGCAGCTTGACTCATTATTGAATCTTCATTACCATTCTTCTTACCAATACCATCTCTGCCTTTATTCATAGTATCTGCTTCATTTGTTACATCAAATAAAGCTGTCCTATCTTCATCAGTTATAAATTTACTTTTTTCAATATGCCAAGCTATAATACCCTTATCTTTATTTTTAGTAAGATTTTTTGTATCCCCAAAATTCTTAATTACAAACTCTAATAAGTCAATCTTAGACTCATATCTTGATTTTGATTCAGGTCTTATACCTTTTTTACTAGCTTCTTTATCTGCTAATTCTTGTTTTATAGCAGGTAGTATTTCTGATTCTAATCTTTTTTTAACTAATAGATATGCTAAACGTAGTTTTTCTTTATCTTTAAATAATTCAGTAGTATATTTATAAGAAGTTACTCCAGTTTTTTTTGCTGATTTAACAATCAACTCATTAACAATATCAGATAGTATTGAGTCAATTGATTTTGTAATAAGATTTGATTTTTGATAATCAAGCATTTCAATACCTGTAGTTTTAACTAATGGCTTAATACCTGTCTTATCTAATACACCAATTGTTTTATCTCTATTGTTAGCATTAAATGAAAAATTAGTTAAGTCACCTATTCTTAATTTTTCATAAAGTTCATATACTCCTTCAAAACCTAAAGGATTAGATACTACATCAGAATGATTTGCTTTACCAAACAGTTCTTTTAAAAAATTTAAAATCCTATTGAATATATTGTTTCTTATTGGAGCCTCTTTATCAATCTTTGTTCCACCAGATAGCATGTAGTTTCTAAAGTCCTCAGCAAGGTACTCTTCTAGTTGCCATACATCAGCATCAGCAAAACTAGTTATCTTACCATCATATGCAGTGAAACTACCTTTTCTTTTACGTGCTTCTGAATAAAGTTTTTCTTTTTGTTCTTTAGTTAAAAAGGTCTGAGTAAAGCCATGCCATGCTTCATGATATAAATCAGAATAATCTGCACTTCTTTCTTTATTTACAGTACCATCTTGATTATAATAAGTATAAAGTTTAATACCATGAATAGACCAAGTTGCAATAGAACCTGGTTGTCTTACATTTATAGCACGCACAAGTACTTTATATGGGAACCACTTACTTAATGGATGTTTTTCATACCACTCTTTAGCAGCTTTAATTTGTTCTGCTGTAGCAGATGTACCAAATTTTCTTTGTTGCTCATTTTTTTCTAAAAGAGAATCAAAAATATCATCTTCACTTAAATTATCATCTTCAGCTGGCTTGTTAGAAGGCTTAGGTGCTTCAGGCTTCTTTTTAGGTTCAGGCTTACGCACTACTTTAACAGGTTCAGATTTAAGTACATCTTCTGCATAGCCATTTATCTGATAAGTATCTATAGCATAACCCTCTTCTTTAAGACTTTCTAGTTTTGCTACCTCATTGTCTTCTGTAGAGTAATTATTTAGATTAGATAATATATCTGGATTAGTTTGTACCATGGCAATATCAGCCATGTCAAGAAGTTCAGTATCATTAATGATAACTGTTTTACCTGCTTCAACTTGTTTAGCAATCTCTTTTCTTACAGAATTATAAATTGATTCTCTTATATTTTTTGTTAAAGAATTAAAAGCTTTAATGTTTACAGAGTTAGAAGCATCCTTTTTAACTTTGTGACCCACATCTTTTCTTTTCTTAAATGCACTGATAATCATATCAGAATCAGTAATCACATTACCATTTGCTTCTGCTAGAGTAGACGAGCCAGAGCCAGGAGTTATAAAAATAGATTTGCCTTCATAAAACTCATGTACCTCAGAGTTTTCTGTAATAATATCTTTATCCTCTTCTTCAACTTGGGCTTTAGGAACAATGATTTTATTAATATCACTTTGTCTAGGGTAATATATAAGATTATTATCTGATTGAGTTACTCCACCATCTGATTGAACTACAGCTGTAGTAGAAAAGTTATCTATAATAAACTGTTTATATTTTTCTTTTTTAGGACTAAGAACTAAATCATTACCTGCTTTAGTTATTATAGGATTAGAATACGTATTAGACAAAAGTTGTTTATTAATAATACTAAGCTTAGGAAAGTTAATATGTATTATAGAATCACCTTTTTCTCTTTTAATAACTATATAGTTTTCTTGATTTGATTGAGCCTGGGCTAATATATTATCAACTTGAGTTTTTAAATTCTTTGATGTATATTCATTTATATAAAAAAAGTTAGCACCACTTTCTTCTGCTTGTTGCCTTTTTGTTTCTGTAGATAACTCCTTTTGAACTCTAACTGATGATTTATCTTTTAAACTAGGAACATAATCTTTATCAACATTTTCAATGTAAGGTCTACTCAAATGCTCTTTTAATGTATCAACTATTTTAGCACGATCTTTTTTACCAGATGGAGAATTACTATTGAAATCCATCTTATAAGCTTTCTCATTTATAATTACAACTGGTTTATTATCTTTTTTAGAAATCTTAAGAGCAACACCATTTAAATTTTCTGGAATAAACTGCTCAATATATTTCTTCCTATCCTTAACAGATAATTCTTCAAGTTCTCCATTTACTTTAACAAAAATAGGTTGAGTAAACAAATTAATAATAGTATCAAAAAGTTTATTGTCCTTAATAGTGGGTTTTGATATAGCAACGGGTTCTTCAGTATACGTAGGTTTAAAATAAAATTGATTCTCAGCTACTGTATTATATTGTTTTGCATGTTGTTTTGTAGCCTGAAATATATTACTTATAGTTTCTTCATTAACTTTATCTAATGAAGTAAGACTATAATTATTTACAAGTATTCTATTTCCTGTAGCATTAATAATGTCAGCAACAACAAATGGATTGTTTACAGATTTATTATTTACTGTTTCAAATAACTTATGTAGAAAAGTATATTGAGCACTCATCTCATTTAAAACTTGTTTCTCTATCTGCTCTATTTTTTTAGGAGAAGGAGAAGGAAGACTTGAAAGTTTTTCCTTAACAAGTTTTTTATGAAGATCTTTCATATCTTCATGCAAAGTTTTTAGATAACTTAAATTACCTTTTATAGTAGATTTATATGCCTCTTCTGTTGTTAATGCAATTTTACCATTGTACATTGGTGGTACATCCAAAGTTCTAAAATATGCTATTTCACCTTTTGGATCTATATTACCACTCTCATTAAACTTTAAAAAATTACCTTCAGCATCAGCAACAATCATATACATGTCACCTTTAAATGCATCAATACCATTTTTTGTTCCAAAGGTATCTATTGTACTTGCATGTTCTTTTAAGTTTTGACCAGCAGCTAATACTACTGATATACCAGGTGCTTTTAATCCAGGTAGTGTCATTTCTCTACCTGATGTAATACCATTTAATTCAACTTGTTCTACAAAAGTTCTAGTTATATTATCTAATGTAGCTTTATTAATTTGTGTTCTTTTGGGTTTCTCTTTTTTGTTCTGATGTATCCTGCTTCTTAAAATAGGATAGGTCATATCAAATAAAGATATATTTTCTTTAGAAGATACTGGTGGTGGATTATCTTCTATTTCTATAGGCTCAATATCTTCTTCATCAAACTCTGCATCTAAATCAAGATCAGATATTAACTCATCTATATTTTCATATCTTATTTGAAGTGTTTGAAGATCACCTAATGTTAATCCTTTGTTATAATAGTTTCTTGATAGTTTAGTATTTAAACTAAGTACTTGAATAAAAAGAGTAGGTAATAACCTAGTCATGTCAAGTAATACAACAGGATCAGAAATATTAGGTTCAAATTTAGTATAAAAATCTTTAATATGTTGTTGAATATCAAATGATTCTTTTGAAGAGACTCCTACTAATAAATTTGCAATAACTAGTTTACGTAGAGTACTTTTTTGTTTAGCTGAACACTTAAGCATTTATAAAATTATTTTAAAGAACAGTTATTAATATCATCAATAAGATCATTTTCAAAATCTTGAATTGATTTTTTAGAAGCAATACCTGCCTCTACTTCATCATACTCCATTTGAATTTCTTCATCAGTATCTTCTTGAACATCTTCAAGACCCTCATCCATATCTTCAATATCATCTTGAGTAGGTTTAACAGCTGCTTTAGGACCAGAACTAAAGCCATTAACAATGTGATCAATTTGGTCTTTATAGTCATCAATATTAATCTCCATAGAATTTGCAAAGTTTTTAGAAGCCCACTGAAATTGAGTAACCAAAGATACAATATTATCTTCATTTGACACAACATACATCTTCTTGCCATTCTTTAAAATTACTAATTTTCCTTTTGTTAAATCTTCCCATTTAACTGAATTAGCTAGCTCATTCATTTTAGTACTAACAAGATTTGTTATTTTAATAGAAGCTGGTATTTTGCCACTAGATTTTAAATTCAGTGCTTTATTATACCACTCAGTTAAAGAGTCTTCATCATTAATTTCTTCATACTCTTCCATTAGACTAGTATACTCATCTATAGTATCCTCTTCTTCTTCTTCTGTTTCTGTAGCATTAAACTTAAGTTGTTTTGATTTACTTAAGTTATCAAGCATATCAAAAAACTTAGTTTTATACTTTTTATAAATCTCATCAATAAGTGTATCCTTTTGAGACTTCATATACTCTTTAACTGCTGCAGGATCAATAGAATAATTATCTACAATATCATTTAAGGTATCTTCAATATACTCTATTTTTTCATCTAAAGTTAATTCTTCTTCTGTTTCAAACTCTTCAACAAAATCTGCAATAGTATCAAGTGTATCAATTACTTTTTCATAATATTTTTTAGCTTGCTTAATCATTGCTTCAGGATTTTCCACTTCAGTATAAGGCTTAAGCATATACCCTTTAGCATTTTCACCCAATAAATCAATAGTGTATCTTTCGCCTGTTTCTTGATCTTCTAGGATAACTAGCTCTTCTTTTTCTCCAGTTTCATCATTGACAAATACTCCAGCTTTAGTAATTACTTCTACAGGTCTTTCATCTAAATTCATAGAACCAGCTTCAGTAGTTACAATACCACTAAAGTTATGTTTTTTGCCAACAGTATAAGGTAAGTCTGATTTAATTTTTGATTTAGGAGATATTACTTCAGGCTCTTCATCTCTATTATATTCTTGATTATAATCATCAATAATATCTAAAGCAGTTCCTCCAGATTCTACATAGGATTTAAAGTCATCATCAGCAAGAATAGCATCAGTGTCTCCTTCTACAGCTTCATCTAACTCTTCTTTAAATTGTTTATATCCTTTAATTAATTTATCAATAAGATTACCTTCTAAAGTTTGCATTGTAGCAAATGAAGTTGTACTTTTAACAGGTTCATTAGGACCTAGTTCTTCTTCTGGTTGTTCTGGTGGTTGCTGTGAAACAGGAGTTTTACCTGCTGGTTTTATCTCAGTAGGTTTACCTTCTTCTGTAGTAGTAGTTGTTGCAGTAGTAACTTTTTTACCAGCTAGTTCAGCATACTCTGTTATTACCTTTACTGCTTCATCATATTTAGGATTGTCTTTACTAACAATTTCTTTATTAGTTACATTATAAAAATTCTCAGGAACATTAAAATCATTAATGCTTTCTATATCATCAGGTAAAACAAATAGTCCTAGATCATATATCTTATTAAGCATGTCATTTTTAAGACGTAGTTTATTAAAGTTTTTTAAAGCATTATCTAAGAAAAACAATCTTTGTGTTTTTATTTCACTAACAATATTAGACTGCAATTTCCTATATTGTTCAAAGTAGTCTGGATTACTTAAAAAGTTAATTGCTTTTACGGTACTAAAAGAATCTACTTGTAAATGCAAAAAGTCTTTTATCTGCCTAAAAGCTTCATCTAGTTGATCATCAAAAGCATAACCTTTTTTCATATCAGTAACATGGCCAAGGTATTCTTTATATGTATTATATAGTTCACCTATGGCAAAACTAACATCATCTCCATATACTTTATCAAATTCACCTTTTACAGTAGCAGCTTTAACTACTGAAATACTTTTTATACTTACATATTTAGTTTTACCAGAAGCAGTTTCTACAAGAACTTTATCTCCTTTTATATCTACAATTTTAAACTTCTCTGCAGTTTTATCATGAGTAGCAATGGCTCCTGGTCTTACTTTAAGTTGTTTAGCTTTTTCACTTCTTTCTTTTTTAGTCATGGGTTTTTTCTCAGCCTTAAGCTGAGTCATATAAAAGTCCCGTGTACTATCCCATTTTTTAAGTAATTCAACTTGTTTTTCTAAAGGTTTAACCTGCTTCTGTTGTTCAGGAGTACCTTTCTTCATAATACTGATTTGGTCACTCAATGTTTGAATAGTAGTAGTTCTAGCTATTCCATCAATAAGGAGACTTACATCATGTGCTGCTGCATTAGCAACAGGGGTACCATTTTGATTTACATTAACTAAGTTTTGAAACACTTCACTTTGGCCAGCAAGATTTCTAGAGATAGACTCCATCCTTTCAGATATTCTAGTAAAATCTTCCATAGAAAAAAGAAGATCAGCTACAGTATTTTCATGAGCTTCATAATCATGATACTCTCTGTCAAATCCTTCAGGATTTTTCTTTTGAGAATATAACCAAGGATTAAATGGATTAGGAAATTTATCTTCTACTTGCTTATACCTTGCATCATATCTCTCTACTCTTTCTTTTAGAGTATTTAAACTTTTTCTACTATTACTTGATTCTTTAACTGTAGTATTAGTTGCATCAGCAAGGTCTTGATCACTTAATTTGAGCATGTCATCTGCCCAATCTGTAACTAATTTTTTATTACCAGTTTTAATAATATGATGAAAGTATTGAGCATTACCTTGATCAGCCATATCAAAAGCTGTCTTTGTATCTCCTCTGTCTATAGCTTTATTTCTTTCTTCAAAAGCAAGTTTAACTGAAGTGGCCATAGTATTATTATGGTCCCCATATGTTTGAAAATTATTCAATACATGATTAGCAGCATTTAATATACTATTTGATTCTTGTTCTTGTCTTTCTTTTTTTAAAGCTACCTTATCTGTTTTTGTATAAGCTGTAACTGCTTTCTGTTTTACAGTTTGATATGCAGCAGTACCTCCCTGGATAATACTACCCATTAAGTAACCTGATAAAAAAGTGTTTAAACCTTCTGCTGTAAATTGATTATCTACTCCTTTACCTAATGCATCTATTACTTTATAATAACCAACCTGTGATGGGTCTTCATATATTTTTCTATAATAATCTTTATATCCATAGGATATGGCTTCCTGCATACTTTCTTGTAAACCTTCTGCTAAGTTACCTAGTATATAGCGTTTACTCCAAGGTAGATACTCAGATTTAGTTAAAACATCAAATGCTTTTCTTCTAGTACTTTTAACACCAGCTTCATATGCAGCTTGTCCAATTTTCCATTCTTTTGCTGCTGTCTTCTTTAAAAATCTGCTACCAGCATGTTCTATTGATTTTGCAATTTGAGCACCTGGTTTCCATCCTTTAAATAAATTTTCAAATACTAATTTATTAGTAAAATAAATAGCACCAACATTTGCTAGTTTAACATTTGCTTTAGTATTTTGTGCAGCTTGATAAATTGCTTTAGCTTCTTTTTGATCAGGCATACTACCATGATCATTAAAATATTTATCAGTTAATTCATCTTGTAAATCTGTTGAAGCACTTTCTCCTTCAAATCTTGATTCACTATAAGCAAGGTTAAGTTCACGAGCATCTCTATAAAAGTTACCAAAAGTTTTAGTAGCTTTTGCAAGCTCCCCCATGTTTTTTACACCTCTACTACCTTGCATTAAATCCTTTACCCATTGTGTAGTATGTGATAATGGATTTAAAAATTCAAGTGCTCCAACCCCAGCTGTCTTTGCAATATTTCCTGCATTAGAAAATTTCCAAAAATCTTTAGCCTTATCTACTGCTGATAATTCTCTAATTAATTGACTTGATCTATCTATACCTTTTGCAAGTTTACCAAAGATCATACTATTTCTTGCAATCTGTCCAGGAACAAGAGCACTAGCTCCTCCCATAGTATATACTTCTGCAGCGGCCAATGCAAAATCTTCAAGTATAACCTCTCCCATAATACCAACAGTATATGTAGATTGTAATACTTGATTATTTATCCAAGATCCAATTCCTGGTCTAGAAGACATGCCAATGTCCATTCCTTTTTGCATTGCTTCATTGGCATCTTTTTCATCTCCATAAACAGATTTAAAAGCTGAATAAACAAGAGCAGGAACTTGAGCACTCATTCTACTAAAGTCATCCCACCAGGAACCTTTTTCATTATACCAAGTTTCATTGTCTCTATATGGAGAGAAACCTATTTTACCAAATAAGTTATGATTATAATATCTTTCAAAATTACCTGACTTAGTATCATTACCAAATGAATAAGACTTTGCATACTTTAAAGGGTCTTCTGCATAACTAGCACCTTGCATAAAGTTTTTTACACCTTTAACAAAGTCTTCTGTATTATCTGTTATATTCTTAGCACCAGGCATAGGACCTGTGTGATAATTACCAACTACATGTTCAACTGCTAAACTAACTGCAGGTACAGGATCTGGTAATACAGGTAATATAGGTGAGTTAACTTTAAGAGCAGCTAATGGATCATATGCAGCTTCTGTCTCAATAGGAGACATATTGAGACTAAGATCTGGTTGATCTTGATTTGGTAAATACATTTCTTCTCCCATAGTTATTGTCCTGTTCCAAATGCTTTCATATTACTTTCAAACTTAGCTAATAAAGCTTCTGTTGGATCTTGTTCTGCTTCACTACCAAATACCTGTTGATATTTTAATACATCATTAGGATTCATTATATATGTTTTATTTTTAATTGCAGCAGCATTTCTTTTTGCAATTTCATTAAGATAATATTCCCAACCTTGATATAAGCTTTCACCACTTTTAGAAGCTGGATATGGAAAATTATAGATTGGATCATCTTCTACTAGTTTACCATCTACTACTTTATTTAAAACACCTGATGCATGGATAACACCATCTTCATCCATTTTACTTAAAGTGATTCTTCCTCCTTTAGGAACTTCTACTGTTAAATCTTTATGTGCTAATAAAACATCTATAGGTCTGTGTGCTGTTGCTTTAGCAAATTTGTGATTTTTATTTTTAATATAGAAGCTAACTCCATCTACAATTTGTGGAACATCTGCCCAAGTTTTAGTAGTACCTTGTCCTTTATTATCTTTTATAAAATCTTGATTAAACTTAACTGTTACACGTTGATACTCAGGATTACTAAGACCTATAGATTGATAAAATACTCTTCCAATTTTTTGCTCAAGTTCTGCATCTGTTGATGCTGTATTAATAGCATTTGTAAAAGCATTAATAGCTTGATGAGCTAATGCACTATTATCTTTACTTAAGTCTCCTTCTTCACCAGCAATCCCAAAACCATATTTTGTAAATGGATCTTGATCAGAAGCATTTTTTGCAGAAATAAATCCTGTCATACCATCTCCAGCAACTTGCCCTGGTATAACATCATATGTAATTTGCTTCATTGAATTTACATAACCTGCTTTTTTAGATAACCCAGGAAGGTTATATATAGATTCTGTATTCTTTGAATTGTTATAAGTTTGTCTATATAGTTTTGCTACATCATAATATACAGCCTCCGCATCTGAATTAGAAATGTCAGTACCTAAAGCTCCTTTTACTTCACCTTTATATCTATCTACAAATTCTGATTTAGTAAGATTTGATCCATCATTTCTAAAATAAATAGACCAACCTAAATTAACTCTTGCATTAGATATACCACTTTCAAGAGCTTCTCTTTTAACTATCTTATTATTCTTTCTCCATTCTGCATTACCTAATTCAAAAAGCTCATTATGAACAGCATATTCACCTAATATTTTTTGACCCTCACCTTTAACAAATTCTCCATGAGAAGGAATATTAGAATTAAGTTTAGCTTCATTTTGTGCATTAGCAAAAAACTTGGTAGTATTTGCTTCACCTTTCTCAGCATTATTTAATAATAAAATATAGTCATCAATCTTGCGTCCCTTTTCATCAACAAAATCACCTCTTCCAATATCATAATTTTCCTTGTAGATATTTTTAAGAGTTTGTTTTGCAAATGATACTTCTGCAGGATCTTTTGAGTTAGATACTATACCTATTAATTGTTGAGTATAA
>Ga0315294_10007400_pt1 | contig 12043 bp, 15 predicted proteins | sample YL17G13_40_MG_FD_203626 | JGI IMG/M metagenome (GOLD analysis project Ga0315294, IMG submission 203626) | Sediment microbial communities from Yellowstone Lake, YNP, Wyoming, USA - YL17G13_40 | ecosystem: Environmental > Aquatic > Freshwater > Lake > Sediment | place: USA: Wyoming | collected...
TATCACTTGGACAAATCAACAAGGTGCAGAATCTGGTAAATGACCGGCCAAGAAAAATCTTGGATTTTTCAACGCCGCATGAAGTGTTCGTCAATCTGTTGCATTAGCAACTGGAATCTACCCTGTCCCTTCCTGTTGAAGATCAAGGTCGCACGCCCCCACTCGGGTCACGCCCGGGGCGTGCCTGTACCGCCCGCCTCGGCCTCGCGCCGCTCGCCGCCCGCTGTCGCCATCTCGCGTCGCGTGTCCTCCTCCCGCCTTCGCCGTAGAAGAACTTCGCAGTAGCTATGCTACGGCGGGCAAGCGCCTTTCCCGCAGCGCTCGTCGTCCACATCCGCCTTCGCCTCACGCTTTAGCCCCTCACGCCCCATACGCTCTCTGTCTCTCCACCTCACCCCAGCTCAGGCGTCTCGGCCTCGGCCTCATCCTTTTCTATAAAACGCCGGCCGGCCAAAACGAGACGGTACGGTACGCTTTTTTCTTCATTCTTCGGCTTGTATGGAGCATATGGTCGCCGCCGCCCGACCATATGCTCCATACCTTGAGCTCTGTATTGCAGGGGATAATTGTATATCCCCTCATCCTTACAGAGCTCACCGCTGCCTTCCACCTTCGGCGGACAAGTATGCAGCTCACCCTCCTCGATAGGCAGCGTAAGCCGAAGAAACACCTCTTTTTAAGCCGTGTACGGGCAGGGTTTCTTTATACCGGTACGGCACGGGTTTTGTTTTCTCTGGGGTGGAATTTTCTATAGACTGAAATGAGGTCCTTTGGGTATAGTCTGGTATAGATCTGGGTGGTTTTGGGAGAGGAGTGGCCGAGGAGCTGTTGGAGATACAGTATATTTGCTCCCCTTTTGAGCATATGGGTGGCGGTGGCATGACGGATGGAGTGGGCGGATATATTCAGATTAAACTTGGCGTATTCATGAATGATCTCGTTTACCATGCACGACGATAGTCTTCTTCCCCATTCTCCTAAAAATATGGCTTTATTGGTTGAATCCCGGTTATAGAGAGGACGGGCCTTCTCGAGATAAGTTCTAAGCGCCTCACACGCCTTTTTGGTCATGGGAATGAATCTATCCTTATTATTTTTCCCCTTCACTATGCGGATAGCTTGATCATTTAGATTGATATGATCTATATTCAGATTTGCAAGTTCAGACCTACGGAGGGCTGAGGAATATAATAACTCTAGTATCGCCTTATCTCTCATTCCTTTTAGCGTGGATACATCGGGTTTATTCAGAAGGATGAGGATCTCGGTTTCGGTGGGGACATATCTCATACGAGGTCGTTCTCTCGAGGGTGCGTTTTGGCATATATCCGTTTTAGATCTTTGAGGTCAAGGTGGGTATAGATTTGGGTCGTCTCGATGGAATTGTGGCCGAGCAGTTCCTGCAGGCTTCGTAAGTCTATCCCCCGTAGGAGTAAGTGCGTGGCGAATGAGTGCCGGAAGGTGTGGGCGCCTATTCTTTTCGTGATGGTAGTTCGGGCTTTATATCGATTTACTATATCCGGAAGGGTGTCTATCGAAAGCATTTTACCTCTTTTAGACAGGAATAATATATCTGTTGGATTGTTTCGATTCGAGAGGAAAGGACGGGATTTTTGGAGATACTCCTGGATGTAATCGAGCGCTAATCTTCCGATGGGAATTATCCTTTCCTTATTGCCCTTGCCCTGGATACGAATGAGCTCGTTAGTGAAGTCGATATCTTGCATGGCGAGGGACCTTAGTTCGGAATTCCGCAAGCCTACGGAATATAATAGCTCCAGGATGGCCTTGTCCCGCATGCCTAAGAGGTCGGTTTTGTCGGCTGCCTTAAGAATTTCTAGAATTTCTTTCGGGGTAAGGTAATTAGATGGTGGCCTTTTTGGAACCCTGGGAAGTTCGAGATGGCTTATAGGATTTATCTCGATAAGGCCTTTCTGGTGAAGGAATTTAAAGAACGAGATTAACGCCACGAGCCTCGACATTTGAGTGGCGACTGACAGGTACATCTTCGTATGCCGATTCTTTGTCGCGAGATCTATCTGGTATTGATCGATGACGCTACGAGTCACGTCCTCTATTGAAGCTATACCATTTTCTTTTAGATACCTATCGAATAAATCGACACAGTTGCTATATGTCGCGACGGTCCTTTGGGAGTAATTTTTTGCTTTGAGATGTGCCCTAAATTCTGCAAGAAATTCGGCGATTATCATTGTTTTCTTCATCCTTTCGACTTCTGGTCTTCAGGTTGACCTAACCCATTCAAAATAAACAAGTTAACCGGTAGAAGTCATGCATTCTTCCAGTTCTTCAGGTTTGGTCAGGCCTTTTAGGATATGGCTATCTTCGGCCATATTATCACTTAATCTATAGAGGGCTCTTCTGCCACTACCGCCGGATTCGGCTATCAGATATTCGAGTTCTTCCAGGTTCTTGGCCAGGTCCCGCACCTTATAATAGGGATAGCCGGTATAGTCCCGAATATCTTTGCGGGAGAAGAGTTCAATAGCCTTTGTTCGTGTCATCTCTTTTATCTGGATGAGCAAGTCTTTTTGAGGTTTATTCAGGTCCGAGAGGGTGTGCTGGATTAAATCGCTATATAGATCATAGGCGATCTTATAGTCCTTAACCGTTGATTCGATATATTCGACGCCGTTTATGGTTTTTATAGGTCTTTGATATTGATGAAGGAATGTTATCGCCTCTATCAGGTTTAAAAATCTTAAATGATCGCGCCGTGTCCTCAAATATTTATCCGGAAAGTCGATATAGAACGCAAACGGGTTAATGATATTAACCGAACGCAGGAGACGCTGCATGTTGTGGTGTTTAGCCATTATCTTGGCTTGTTTTAATCGTCGCTCAAGGCCGATAGCTGTCTTTGACTCTTTCTGAAGCTGATGGATTCTACTTGTCTGGGATATGGATGAATCAAGATACAGCTCAAAGCATCGCGTTGAGTTCTCATAATTAACTCGAGACCTGGTCGTCGTCTCTATGTAGCTTATAGGTCCAACGACTTCCACGCAATGGGTCCTTATCTTATTGGTATCGGAGTCTCTAATAGGGACGGCTTGGATGAGCCGTTTTTTCGATTGTAATATCCGTATCGGGTAATCGGCATCAAGAGAGCCTTCCCGCTCTTCGATTATGACGAATTTATGCTTGAGATAATCCTTATCCATATAGTATAAGGCCTTGGGAGTGATCGCTGAGAGATAGACAATATCCTCCGGTGGAGTCAATCGTTCGATAGTATCGGATAAGGCGGATTTGCCGGCTGATGATTCTGACATTATGATGGCACTTAGCGGATCGTCGAGCTTGCGCGATATGCTTACAAGATAGGCTATCAGTTTATTCTTCTCCTCGCCGATATAACCCAACACCTCGATATCGTTTAATACGTTCTTTATGAGATTTTGATTTTTAAGTTCGACTAAGGCGAGCTCTCTATCCTTATTTAAGATCTTTATCGGTTCTTTCTTAGGCGGGGTGGTTTTGTCGTGCTGGTATTTTTCGATTGCGTCGATGATCGCGTAGAGGTCTTTCTTAACGTCGTCCCTGTTTAATCTCAGCTGGTTGCATAATTTAGTCATGAATATGCTGCGGGATTTTTGGCTGTAGAGGTCTACGATATCGATGAAAAAGTCGTTTTTACCGGCTACCTTTATATTCACCCGAAGATGGCTTAAAAGGACGTCCTCAAATCCTCTGATGCGATATTCGATATCGCTGGTTATATAATAGAGATTTCGGTCTTTTATAAATATCTTTTTCATGCGTCTATGCTACCTGCTATAGCATATGCTATAATTGAGGCCAAAAAAAATTCTTAGCCTATTTCTCGTTTGATCGCTTCCAATATCGCCCTGGATTTTGGTTTCGTCTTCTTATTAAGCCATCGATTCAATGTTGAAAACGAGACCCCTATTTTATGAGCAAACTCTTCCTGACTAATTTTCTTACGGTCCAAATAGTATTTAATTTCCCCTATCAGCTTCTCACTCATCTTTTATAGATGATAGCACATGCTATAGCATTTGGCAAATTTATTTTGTGTAATTTATTCTTGCTCCTAAAAATTATACAATATATTAGATTACCTTTGCATCCACGACAGATCCTTCCCAATAACAAGCTCTGTCATCTCCTCGTGATGAGTATTTTTCATTGCGATCGGACAAGCTTCGAAATGATATTTTTTAGCGAGAGAAAACACTTCTTCTGAGTTGTCGTATGTTAAAACAAAATCGCCTTTTAATGACCTGCATAATCTAAATAGGGCTTCATGGTCTAAATCGCAATACTTATAAAGCCGAGATCCTGCTCGCTTACCCCCCGCTGTGTAGGGCGGGTCAATGAAATATACGGCATCATCTCTGTTAGCATGAGACCGGATAACACTCATACCATCTGCCTTCTTAAAACTAAGTTTATTTAAGATAAAGTTGATGTTATTAATCCGCCTTGCCAGCGTGACCGGATACCAGCGCGACAGTAGTCCCTTGCCATTTTCACCGAATTTGATTATGCCTGATCCCTCTGCCAGAATACCTCCGTGGAAGGTGCGATTTTTAAGAATGGTTTGAAATGCGACATGCCTGTAATCAGAGTATCTTTTTTCTAACTCTTTGGTTAAGTTTTCTCGATTGAGATCAAAATGAAGTATTTTATCAGCCAGCCATTTCGCATCTCCATTTATAATCGTCTGCCAAACAGCCGCAACCTGTTCGTCGATTTCAACCATGAGGACTTTTTCTGCTAACTTTTCAAACGCTACCGTAAGACTGATGATCCCTCCGCCGGCAAATGGCTCTATGAATAAAGCTGGTTTCTTTAGCTTACCGAATAGCCATTTCCTCAACGTCGGCACAAACCACGTCTTCCCACCCGGATACCTAAAAGGACTATGTTGTGGCACAGAGGCAACATTCACCGTTCTCGCGGCCTTGGCATTATCAACAGTTGCGATATTATCAAAAAGTAATTGCTGCTGCATTATTTCACCCTGCTTCTAAAAGGATTTTCTATTGTCTGGTTCGTCGGGGGCGTTTCTAACTGCTCGTCGACCTTATCTTGCAAAACCTTTAAGAAATCCTTAATGTCGCCGGGTCGGGGTGTCGTAATTACACTCAGTGCCGGGAGAAATTCAGTATAAATAGTATCTACTTTTGCTATCCGGAATTTTCCTCCATCCGGAACCAAATCATACAATAACCACGCCATATCCGCCTTTTTTTGATCTACTGCTCGAAGCTTCGGTAACGTCTTGAAAAAGCTCCTATTGAGAGCAACAGCCATTTTCTTTTTCCATGTATTTAATATACCACCTTTAAATAGTAGTTGCGGAGCCAGTCTTTTCCTGGAAGAAGATAGATAGTCTGGCCGAGGAAAATTCGGCTCCTCAGTCCAGTCCATGTTAGCTCTCTTCTTCGGGCTTCCCATATAATATTCAAACGGTGATCGGATATTCCCGGATATATAAACAGCCTGAATTTCAAGCGCACCAAAATCACAGACCTTCCCCTTTTCATCATATGAGACAAGAACGACATCAATATTCCCCGCAGTCTTTCCATAAAAATCATTCACCCGAACCTCTGTCAATGTCGTCCATTTTACGTCATGAGGAAAGAAAAAACGTGCTGCGTGGTCTGTAATAATCCAATCTTGTCGGAATCTTATGGGACAGGTAACTACGGGCTTATTTTCGTGGAAGACGCTACAAACGCCGAGGGGATCTTTTGCCTTGTCTTTTGTGCAGTTTGGTACTTTATTATTGAATGGGCAAAGGCGATTAGTCCGATATCGATGTGCGACATCGCTCATTTCAGTTGTGGGATATCCAAATACCTCGGCTAAGGGATGATTTCTTTTTTCTGTTTTTGTCATACTCACGAGATATTATATCATACGGCGGGATTATAGGGAAGAAAAGATGATTTTCGAAGTTATTTTGTGAGATCCCAGCATGCGAAATCTTCTGAAAGGATTAAATCGGCCTTTAAGTTCGGAATTTCATGGTATTGAACCTCTTTTTCGAACCTCCCCTTAGAAAGGACTGACATGATGGCGCGAGAGTGTCGCTTTCTTTTAATGAGATCCGTAACCTCCCTGATTAGCTCATCAGTGTGGAGCCTGACAAGGTATCTCTGGGCGGGACTTCTCTCTATCACGATTAACACCTTCATCGCATCTCGCCTTCTTTGGAAGATACAAGCCAGGCTACAACGGGTGATACTTGTAACCTGGCCATGCTATCCCCTGCTAAGCGATACGAGTACAATAGTCTATTATTTCGATACTCCTTCGGCTTACTCTGGGCCGCAGGGTTAATCACGCTAAAAGAGCCGCCGCATACTGAACACCTGACCGAGCCTGGCGACGCGGTGTAACCAATACCACGACACGTCTGGCATATCACTCTCTGCATAGATACCACCCCTTTATCGCCTAAGCGCGTCTATGAGCGTAAGCGGCACGTTCTCCCCCAGAATCTCGTCAGCATTCTCATCAACATGGTGCCGCCTCATGACAAGGAGGCCTACCAAGAACGATAGAACCGCAGGGAGATGATGCGACCTCGAAATCTCAAGTATCTGGTTAAGTTTTTCCATGGCAACCGTCCTTCTTCGTTGGTAATCCAAGTATATCATAAATACGACAGTTGTCAATAGTATATATTGTTGATTGTCGTATTGCTCTAACTAAGCGTAATTGTAACTTCTTAACAATTAGATAGTTATATCAATATGTAAGACATTAAAATAGGAAGATATATACGACACTTGTTTGAGTTTTATGTTGACAATAGTCCTAAGTAATGATATACTTACTTCTTGAAAACGGGGGTTACTATGCGTGTAGGAGAGAATATACTACGGTTGAGGAAGGAAAAGGGCTTCAGGCGCTCTCAGTTGGTCGAGAAGATGCAATTCATCTATGGCGATCATGCGGTCGACTATAGGACTATCGAGAGGATTGAGCGGGGCGATATCGCCAAAGGGAGGCTCTCTTCCCTCCTCCAGATAGCCGATGCCCTGGATGTGGATATTTTAGAACTATTCAAGGGCACCGAGCATGAGGACACCTCAAGAGAGGAAGAGCGGCAAGAGGAGATACTTATCACGAGGGCGGATAGTAGAGGCGGGACATTCCGATATAACGACAAAGCCTCGATTGAAATAGTATCGCCTAAAGAGAGCGGCTATATCGCATTCCTATTGCATATTGACTCAGGCGGTAAGACGAAGGTGGAGCAAGACCCTGAAGAGACGATTAAGTTCCTCTTTGTTATCGATGGCGAGATTGTAGTTACGGTGGGAAGCCTCGAAAGGGCACTCTCTAAGGGCGACTCCCTCCAGATAAATAGCCACAAGCCGCATTACTTCGAGAATAGGTCGAAGAAAAAGGCTTCGGCTATCCTTCACCAAAACCCCAAGCACTTCTAAGTCAAAGGGAAATATTGTTCCCTTCGTTTCAGTTCCTTTATTGTCTTAGTGCCGATTACTTTCAGCGACCCGCCTTTGGGGATGTATTCTTTTACGCCTCGCTTCTTGCACTCGTGATAGACCTCTTCGCTGTCCCATCCTGTGAATACTATTGTTGAGATGGGCAAGTCTTTTGCGACGTCTAAGACCTCTAAGCCGCCTTTCTCGGGCATCTTGATGTCAAGTATCATCACATCGCAGGGCTTCGTCTTGATGAAACCGATTGCCTCTTCTCCATTCGAGGCTTCTGCGATAGTGCATCGTATGCGGGGTTCAAAATAAGCCCGCACATTCTCTCTCTGCCCCTGTTCATCATCCACGATCAGTATAGTCGGTATCTTCATCCCTTCTTCGCCTCCTCGTCATAGATTTCATTGATGAGCCTGCGGGCAGTTTTAAGGATTTCATCAAAGTTATAGGGCTTCGTCATATAGGCTGAGGCTCCGAGTTCTTGTGAGATGCTTCGTGTCCTCTCGTCCTCATAACCGGTGAGCATGATAACCCGCGTTTTATGATTGAGTTTTTTTACTTCGCGCAAGACCTCAATGCCACTTAAGCCTGGCATACGAATATCTAATATGACTATGTGAGGCTTCTCCTTCTTGGTGAGTTCAAGTGCTTTTTCCCCGCTTGTGGCGGCGAATGCCTTATAGCCGCGCTTCTCCAAGAATTCCTTCAGTTGCTCTGAGACGCCCTTTTCGTCATCGACCACTAAGAATTTAATCATACCTTGTCTTTTTGCTTCAGACTTTCGTCTATATAGGTTATTACATCTCCGACTGTCTTCGCTTTCTCGGCATCATCGTCAGGAATCTCAATGCCGAATTCCTCCTCCAGCGCCATGATAAGTTCTACCGTATCGAGAGAATCTGCGCCCAAGTCTTCTATGAAGATGGATTCCGGCTTTACCTCTTTTTCTTTTACTCCGAGCTCTTCAATTATAACTTTAATAACTCTTTCTTGGGTGGTCAAATATGATCGCCTCTCTTTAAGTAGTTACTTTAGTAAAATCTAAGGGGAGTCTTATTACAAACTTTGTTCCTTTACCGTTACCAGACTGGATATCAAAAGATCCTTTATGGTCTGATACGATCTGTTGGGCAAGATATAGGTTTATCCCTCCAATCTTTCCACGCTCGAAAAAGATACCGCTTCCTTCTTGATTTGAGTTCTTTTTTTCCTGGGTTAAGTCAAATCCTGTATCCTCTTGTATTATCTCTACCATACCTTTATCTTCTAACAACCTTGCATTATAGGATATGAGTCCGCCTTCTTCCATGCCGAAGCCATTTACAGAGCTTACCACAAGGTGATTGAATATGTCTGGAAGAGTCTCTATGCCTTTTATCATTATCTTAGAGGATATGAATTTCGTTTCAGTGGTTATTTTTAATTTCTCGATCTCAATTCTTGAGTGGTCGAAGGCTCTCTGGATACAATCGGCCAGTCTGTATGTACCTATTATATTTGCTTGTGTCTTTTCTCTATACTCTCTCACATAGCGAACATGGGTCCTCATAGTCGTTATATTAGTGTTTATCATATCAACTGCATTCTTCTCCTTATCCGGATTATTCTTATAATCTCCCTTAGCCATCGCCTGAATGGGTCCTGATATCTTACCAAGGATATTTCCCATCTCGTGCTCGAATGTAGCTAAGAGGTCGCTCATGGCAACCAATATGCCTGCCTTTCTCAATTTTGCCTGCATCTCTTCTCTTTCTTTTAAGAATTGGGCGTTTTCTATTGCAAGGGCAGATTGATTCGCCAAGTTAGATAGAACGTTAAGGTCTTCGTTTGAATATATTTCTCCCGATTTCTTTGCACCCAAGACAAGAAAGCCGATGAGTTCATTTTCTATGAAACTCGGCACCAACACATCCGCATCGAGATTATTCATCGTCTCTATAATTTCTTTGATGAATACATCCCGTCTGTCGTCATACTCTCTTTTTAATTCTTCATAAACCAATGGTTTTCTAGTTCCCTGAAGATATTTGACCAAGGAATTGCCAGGATCTATGATTATAGTATTTTGCCTGCCTCCTCTTGTCATGCGAAAGGCATATCTATTCTTCTCTTGATCAAATAGGTATAAGCCGGCGTGTTTGATGCCTAATGTTCTTGTAAGGATCCTCACTATTAGATTGAGAAGTTTCTCGAAATCCCTCACAAGTGTTATGCCTCGTGCCGCGGCCATGAGAATTGTATGGTTGTGGCGCTGCCCTCTCAATATTTCGCCTTCAGCTTTTCTTTGCAAAAATATAAAAATGTAGGGCCCCACTGTAGCTAATCCAAGGAGAACAAGCATCGGTACCCAAAACCAGCCATGGCCTAATATGTTTGCCAGCCATTCTCTACCCAGCCCTGCCAAACCAAACGGGATTCCAAGCACTATTATGTATACAAATGCAAATATTCCTGCGCGGGTCATGGCTACATTAATATCCATTAGTCGATAAGAAGTAATGGAGTAGGCCATGATAACCATATAAATAAACATCACGTACATCCCATATGGGAAAATGGGAATATGAAAAACTGGAAAGAACGCGGTTCCGCCTCCGCCAAATCCAACTATCGTAGCGAAAAGCTGATATTTAATTTGATTTTTTCTATATCCATTCGCTTTTCTATACCGCTGATAGAGTAAAATAATCGTATAAATAACAGTCGCAAAGAAAACGATCGTGTATGGATAGTATAACAACATCGGCTGGGTATAATATTTAAACGGTGGTATATCTGATGAAACGGTTGCAAAATATCCGAGAAAATTGGCCATTAAAATAAGAGCACTGAAAACATATATACTCGTTAAAATCATTCTTTTTTGTTTCTCAAGGTCGAGAAGCAAAAGTACAAAATGCAGATAGAACGGCGGAATTAATATGGCCCCTACGTAATGGATCCATTTTAAATATAGCAAGGCATGGTGTTCAGTCGGTGAATTTGACATTAAGCCTAGCCCCAAACTCCAGAGAGCTACGCTTATACTCATCAACGCCCAGACATTGCTTATCTTCTTCCCGCCCTTTATAAAAACAAATAACCCAAAGACGACGCTGATAAGCGACGTAAAATAACATATGCCAACGAAAGCAATTAACATATTGCTATACCCTGGTTACGCTCGATCTTTCAGTTTATCTTCAGGCCTATTTCTTCCATATTTTTCATGGGCACTGACATATGTTCGGCCTGTTAATGCGGCTAAGACGGCTATCTCGCCTGCCAAAACTGTTGCACCTACTATCTCAGCAAATTTCTTCACTTTTCCTGTTCCATAGCATCCTAAAATATCCAGGCACTCTTTTTGCGTTCCTAATGCGGTCCCTCCCCCAACTGTGCCAACAAATAAATTAGGTATATATGAGCTGACGTATAAGGATCCATCCTCTGTTGTTTCACACATACTGATCCCGATATGCGAAACCGACACATCCGCAACATCCTGGCCGCATGCCATAAATAATGCGGCGATGCCATTTGCAATATGCGCGTTCTCTCCAACCATACCACCTTGAGTACAGGCTAAATGAGTCGATTTAAAATATCGCTCTGTATCTTCCGGGGTAACACCGAAAAGCCTGATCACACTCTTCGGTATCGTTATATCCGCAAAGACAGCCTTTCCCTGCCCTATATAAATATTATTATAAGAGGCTTTCTTGATAGCAGAATAATTTGATCTCAGCATGTATTCCCGCTTTGTTTCCTTCTCTATAAATTCACAGGCCTTTTCACATGCCTTATTAATCATATTCAGTCCTTGAGCATCTTCTGTATAAAATGAGAATCTTGTAAGCACACGCCTGCCGATAATAATAGGCTCTATATGCAGTAATTTTCCATGTCGAGTGGTACTCTCTGCTTTTTCCTTAATAGTACCGTAATTAGACGTTATCCATTTTATAAAGTTTTCAGCATCAATTAGATTCTTCACATAAAATGCTGGGGTTATGTGCATTTCGTCTCTTAAAACGCGAACGTTCGCACCTCCGGATTTTGCTATTACCCTCATCCCCCTATGGTATGTCATTACCAAAGCACCTTCAGTAGTAGCTAGAGGAATATAGAACTCACCCTTTGCGTAGTTACCATTGATTTTCAGGGGTCCCGCTATACCGAGGGGAATATGGCACATGCCTATTAAATTCTCCACATTACCACGCATAAATATTTCATCCTGTGAATAAATGGTAATATGCTTTAGAGAACATCCGGTTTTTTCTTCTAGCCACTGACGCCGTGCAATAATAAATTCTCTGTCATAATCCTTATTTTTATTATGTGGTATGATATTTTCTCTATCTGTGTCTGAGTTTAATATGGATTCTATTTTTTCGTCTGCCATTTATAATGCTCCTTTCATCATTAAATGTCGCTTTCTGTTTTAAGCAGTTTTGTTATTTTTTCTTTTTCTTGCTTACTTCCTGCTCTTCAATCCATTGATCAATACGCTCCCTTTTAAATCTCCACTCCCTGCCGAATTTATAGGCAGGGATCATTCCCCTTTGAGATAATCTGTATACCTTGGCCGTGGTAAG
>Ga0315294_10007401_pt1 | contig 12040 bp, 8 predicted proteins | sample YL17G13_40_MG_FD_203626 | JGI IMG/M metagenome (GOLD analysis project Ga0315294, IMG submission 203626) | Sediment microbial communities from Yellowstone Lake, YNP, Wyoming, USA - YL17G13_40 | ecosystem: Environmental > Aquatic > Freshwater > Lake > Sediment | place: USA: Wyoming | collected...
GGCCGGAGGTGGCCAGCAGCTGCCCGAAGGGGCCCAGGTAGAGCCAGGTGGCGGCCATGGTGACGAAGGACAGCCAGGTGCCGGTGCGGTTGGAGCGGCGCCAGAGCACGCCGAACCAGATAAAGAGGCCGGTTATGGCGGTGAGCGACCAGAAAACGGTGAGCCCCTCCGCCACGCCCCCCAGCACCATGGACATGCCCAGCCCGCCCAGCACTACCCCCAGGCCCGAGAAGCGCCCCACCTGCAGCAGCTCCCGGTCGGAGGCCTGGGGCCGGAAGTAGCGGCGCCAGACATTGGAGGAGAACAGGGCGCTGGAGGCCACCATGAAGGCGCTCAAGGTGGACATCTGGGCGGCCAGAATGGCGGCGAACATGAGCCCGGTGGCGCCGGGGGGCAGGAAGTCGCGGATGGCGACGCCAAAGGCGTCCTCCCGGCGGGCCAGGGTGTAGCCGGCGAGCACGACCAGGCCGGTGAGCGCCCAGCCCATGGCACACAGGCGTTTCACAAAGTTGCCGTAGGTGAAGCCGATGCGCCCTTCCCACTCGGTCTTGCCGGTGGCGCAGACCTCCATGGTGTGGGGCTGGCCCACAATGCCGACCAGGTTCATGACCGCGGCGGCAATGATCCACCACACGGTGAGCTCGGTGGGGGCGGAGAAGCTGAACTTGTCGGCCGGGATGGCCTGGTGCAGGCCGGCGAAGCCGCCCACCCGGGCCAGGCCGTAGGGCACCAACAGGAAGGACATGACCACGATCAGCAGCGCCTGCACGAACTCGGTGGTGACGGTGGCGATGAGGCCGCCGGCGGTGCCGTAGAGCACAAAGACAGCGGTCATGCTGAGAACGGCCGTCCATTCCGGGATGCGGCCGCCGGAGACGGCGCCGACGATGGTGCCCGTGCCCTTGAGCAGGGTGCCGATGTTGACCATGAAGGTGATCATGCCCATCAGGGCGTAGAGCAGGCTGAGCTTGCTGCCATAGCGGAGCTGGAAGAAGTCGGCGGTGGTGTAGAGGCGCAGGCGGCGGAAGACGGGGGCGATCAGCCAGTAGAACGGCGTCAGGAAGAGAAAGGCATAGGTATACCAGATGCCGGAGACCCCCCGCTGGTAGATCGCGCCCACCACTCCCACCGGGTCGTCGGCATGGGTGCCCGTGCCCAGGGAGTGGGCGGCCATCAGCCACTTGTTGAAGCGGCGGCCGCCGGCAAAGTAGTCGCCCGCGCTCTTCACCAGGCGGGCGGAGCGCAAGCCGATGTAGGCGATGAGCAGGAAGTAAGCCCCGATTACCGCCAGGTCGAGGCCGGTCAGACCCATCATGCGCTGATCCCCCGGGGGTGAGACGATAGGAAACAGGTGCCGGCTTCCACCCGACCGGGGGCAACTCCTGCCCGGGGCCGCCCCCGGCGGCGGTAGGGGCTACCGGCGGAACTGCTGATAGCGGCGGCGCCATTTGCGCCGATTACGCCAGCGCCCGACCAGTGGCCAGAGCAGCTGTTTCGCCCGGAACACCAGGCGGGCGCGGAGGGATCGCTTGCGGGCGTGGACGCGGTCCAGGTACTTCCTGCCCATGGTCACGCCCTGTTCGATAAGAGGGTCCTGCCGGCGGCCCAGCGCGGTCAGGCGGCCGGCGATCCAGGTTTCAAGCTCAGCCTCCATCAGGCGGGCCAGCGGCGGCTGTTCCTCGGCCAGGTTGTGCAGCTCATCGGGGTCAGAGGCCAGGTGGTAGAGCTCGTGCTCCGGGGAGCCGTGGAGGTCGGGCTCGCGGGCCCGGATGAGCTTGTGGCCGTCCCGGCGCAGGCACCACTTGGCCTGCCAGGTGCACTCCTCGGCGATCAGGCGGTCGGCTCCCTGCCAGCTGGAGTCGCCGAGCAGGGCGGGGAGGAAGCTCTTGCCCTCCATGGCCGGGGGCACGGGCAGTCCCGCCGCTGCGAGCAGGGTGGGAGCCACGTCCATCATCTGCACCAGGCCCGGTGGGCGCAGGCCAGCAGGGGTACGGCCTGGCCAGCGTATGATGCACGGGAGGTGCAGGTTGCCGTCATAAAGGCCGTGGTGCTCGAAGAAGATGCCGTGGTGGTACATCATCTCGCCGTGGTCGGCCAAGACCATGACCAGGGTGTCGTGGGCCAGCTTGGCGTCGTCGAGGGCGCAGAGCAGGGCCCCGATTCCCTCATCCACGTAGCGGATGCAGGCGTCGTAAAGGGCTACCACGAACTCGGCGTCCCGAATCTGGCGGCCGTTGAAGAGCTTCTGGGCGATAGGGGTCAGCCACTGCTCGGCCCAGATCTCTCCCAGGGGCGAATCGTGCAGGTGGGTAAGGGTGTTGAAATGCGGGGCGGTGGGGTCCCCCTGGTAGTAGCGCGAGCGGAGCCGGGCGGGCGGGTTGTAGACGCCATGGGAGTCCCAGTAGTGGACCATGAGGAAGAAGGGACGGTCGGCATGCTGGCGCAGCCAGGGGATGGCGATGTCGTTGATCTGCTCGCATTTCAGGTACATGCGGCGGCCGACCTGGCTGGTCCAGTCCAGGTAGTGATCATAGCCCCAGTCAAACCATGGCCGCAGGGAGCTAAGGTTGTCCACCGCCGCGGTAAGGAAGCCTGCCCGCTGCAAGTCTCGCACGAAGTAAGGGCTATCGGGGTGCAGGGGTACCTCGCCCCCGTGAGAGACGATCTGGTGGGTGATGGGGTGCTGGCCGGTGTAGAGCGTGGTGAAGGAGGGCAGCGTGGGGATGCCGTTGGCGAACATCTCCTCCAGCAGCGCCCCCTGGCCCGCCAGGGCGTCGAGACGGGGGCTGGTGTCGCGGTGGTAGCCGTAACAGCCCAGGTGGTCAGCGCGCAGGGTATCTGCAACGATGAGGAGGATGTTCATCACGCCATCCGGAGGTGAGGCAAGCTACAGCCCACTTCCACGGAGGGCTGTCGCACTCCTTGCAACCGAGCGGCAGGCTTTGATCGTAAACGTCGGGGTGGGGCAGGCGCGAGGCCGGGTCCGGGCTCAGCTTGCTTTCTCCCGCTCCTCGCGCCAGCGCTTGCCCAGGGTAATGCCCTGCGCTACCAAGGGGTCCTGGGCCAGGCCCAGCTCGGCCAGGCGCCGGGCGATCCAGCCTTCCAGCTCCGCCTCCATGGCGGCGGCCAGCTCGGGCTGCTGGTCCGCCAGGTTGAGGGTTTCTCCGGGGTCGGCGGCGAGGTGGTAGAGCTCGCGCTCCGGCCGGCCGTAAAGGTCGGGGCCCCGGGCCCGGATCAGCTTGCGGCCGTCCCGGCGCAGGCACCACTTGGCCTGCCAGGTGCACTCAGCGGCGATCAGGCGCTCGGCCTCCTGCCAGCCAGGCTCTCCCAGCAGGGCCGGCAGCAAGCTCTCCCCCTCCATGGCAGCGGGGATGGGGGCGCGGGCGATGGCGAGCAAGGTGGGGGCGAGGCTGGTGGTCTGGGCCAGGCCCGCCTGGCGGGTACCCGGGGCCACCCGGCCTGGCCAGCGCACGATGAAGGGCACGCGCAGGTTGGCGTCATAGAGGCCGTGGTGGTCGAAGAAGATGCCGTGCTCGTACATGATTTCGCCGTGGTCGGCGGTGGCGATCACCAGGGTGTCGTCGGCGGTGCCGGTGTCCTCCAGGGCGGAGAGCAGGCTGCCGATGCACTCGTCCACGTAGCGGATGGCGGCGTCGTAGAGGGCGACCACGTACTCGGCATCCCGGATGGGGCGGCCCCCGAAGAACCTCTGCGAGAAGGAGCGCAGCCACCGGTTGGCCCAGATCTCCCCCAGGGGGGCCTGGGGCATCTGGTCCAGGCTGTGGAAGCGCTCGTGAGTGGGGTCGCCGGGATAGTAGCGGTGGCGCAGGCGGGCAGGCGGGTTGTAGGCGGTGTGGGTGTCCCAGTAGTGCACCACCAGGAAAAAGCGGTCGTGGGCATGGGCGCGCAGCCAGGGGATGGCCCGCTGGTTGATGAGCTCGGCGCTGGCGTCCAGGCGGTTGGTGGCCCGGTGGGTGGGGTCAATGTAAAACTCAAAGCCCCGGGCATACCAGGGCCGCATGGCGTATAGGTTGTCCACGGCGGCGGTGAGGAAGCCGGCCCGCTGCAGCTCCTCGGGCAGCCAGGGGCTGTCGGGGGAGAGCACGGCATCGCCGCCGTGGGAGACGATGCCGTGGGTGAGGCAGTGCTGGCCGGTATAGAGGGTGGTAAAGGAGGGCTGGGTGGGGATGGCGGGGGTGAGCATCTGCTCAAAGAGCGAGCCCTGGCGGGCCAGGGCCTCCAGGTGGGGGCTGGTGTCCCGGCGGTAGCCGTAGCAGGAGAGGTGGTCGGCGCGCAGGCTGTCGGCAATGATGAGCAGGATGTTCATGTCTGCGGTCAGGGCTCCGGGACGCTGCCGGCGATACTTCGGCGGCGGCCAGCCGACTCCTGCCCAGAGATGGGGCGGAGGCCGCTTTCTGTGCAATGCGGGAGGGCGGGTAGGAACGCGCCGGGGGCAAGTAGAAGTACGGGCAAAGCACCTAAGCTGGGCCAAGCGGCCCGGGAGGAGAGAGCATGGCGCTCAAGATCGGGATCGTGGGGATGGGCGGCATTGGCAACACCCACGCCGGCTGCTATGCCAAGGACGAGCTTTCGGAGGTGGTGGCCGTCTGCGACATCATCAAGGAGCGGGCGGATGCGGCCGCCGGGCGGTGGGGGGCGAAGCCGTTCTACAGCGTGCAGGAAATGCTGGCCAGCGGTATCCACCTGGACGCCTGCAGCATGTGCACGGCGGGCAAGGAGAACGGCGGCGACCACTACGTGCCCACCATGGAGCTGCTCTCGGCCGGTCTGCCGGTGCTGGGGGAGAAGCCGATCTCGAACGAGATTGAGAAAGGCCGGGAGATGGTGGCGCTGGCCCGCGAGAAGCGGCTGCCCTATGCCATCAACCTCAACCACCGCTTCACCCCGGCCGCCTTGCGGGCCAAGGAGTGGGCGGAGAGCGGCCGCCTGGGCAAGCTGCACATCCTGAACATGACCATGTGGATCAACAACGCCAACGAGACCTCGCCCTGGTTCCATTTGCGGGCCTTGCACCCGCACTCCATTGACGTGATGCGCTACTTCTGCGGCAGCGTAACGAGCGTGCACGCCTTTCTGATGAAGGGGGCAGGGCGCACTATCTGGTCCAACGCCCAGATCAACATGCTCTTTGAGGACGGCGTGGTGGGGCACCTTACCGGCAGCTATGACGCCGGCGGCTGCTACGGCCTGGAGCGGTGCGAGGTGGTGGGGTCAGAGGGGCGCTTTGTGCTGGAGGACGCCTGCGAGGTGCTCACCTTTTACCCCCGCCGCTCCATGCAGAAGGAGGTTTACTACTACCTGGGCGGGATGATGAGCTTTGGCGAGACCTTCGCCTCCCGCCTGCACCGGTGGCTGGAGCAGCTCACCCAGGGGGCAAAGCCGGAGCAGGTGGACGGCTCGGGGGCCGACGCCCTGGCTGCCCAGGAGGTGATCGAGGCGGCCATCAAGTCCTGGGAGACGCACTCCGTGGTGGACCTGTAGGCGGAAGGAGAGGGGCATGATGCGATTAGGCGCCAACTCGGTGCTTTTCGGCGGCTATGACCTGGCAACGGCGATGCAGCACCTGGCCTGGGCGGGCTATGACGGCATCGAGCTGGCGGCCATCAAGGGCATGTGCGAGCACCTGAACCTGGATAGCTGGCGGGAGCAGGTGCGGCCCATCCAGGAGCTGGCCAAGCAATACGAGCTGGAGCTGCTGGCGATCGAGGAGGCGGCGCTGGACGAGCCGCGGCTGCTGACCGCCTTCCAGGCCTGTGCGGAGATCGGCATCCCGGTGGTGAACATCGGTCCCGGGGGCAAGGCGGGGGACGAGGACAGCCTGCGTGCCTCCATTGAGCTGATGGGCAAGCTGGCGGCGCGGGCGGCCGGGTACGGGGTGATCCTGTGCGTGAAGGCGCACGTGGGGGCGGCCATTTACAACACCCCCACCACCCTGCGCGCTATGGCCGAGATCAGCTCCCCGGGCTTTGGCATTGACATGGACCCCAGCCACATTTACCGGGCGGGCGAGGACCCGGTAGAGGCGCTGCGGCAGGTGGTGCGGGGGGTGAAGCACATCCACATTCGGGATTGCGTGCCCCGGGAGGGGGGGCCCGGCGCCCCCGAGCTGCAGGCCTGCGGCCGGGGCAACATAGACCTGTTCGGCTACGTGCGGGTGCTGGCGGAGGCGGGCTACCAGGGGCCGGTGGACCTGGAGATTATCGGGGCCGGCAGTTACCAGCTCTCGCGCGCTGCCACCATCGCCGCCGAGTCCCGGGGATACCTGAACGCCTGCTTGAAGGCCTGCGGGGCCAGATAGCGAGAGACACAAGGAGAGATGCGGATGGCAAAGCGTCGGCCCAACCTACTGATGCTGGCGGTGGACAGCCTGCGGCGGGATCACCTGTCCATGTACGGCTATCACCGCGTCAGTTCGCCCCACCTGGACCAGCTGGCGCGGGGCGGGGTGCTGTTTGAGAACATGTTCAGCGCCTACATCCCCACCACCCCGGGCTATTCCTCCCTGCTTACCGGGCGGGACGTGTTTGGCACGCAGATCGTGGGGCTGAGCCCGCAGGGGCGCAACCTGGACGCTGACCATCCCACCCTGGGAGAGGTGCTGCACGACCACGGCTACGTGTCGGCCTGCGCGGGGTTTGGCGGGCCGGGGTTTTACCGGGGCTTTGACCAGTATGCCGACTACGAGGCCTGGCTGTCCTGGGCGGACAGGCCGGCGCGCAAAGCGGAAAACCTGAACCAGAAGGCCCTGCCCATGCTGGAGGAGATGGCGGCCTCCGGGCAGCCCTGGTGCCTGTTTCTGCGGCACATGGATCCCCATGCTCCCTACCTGGCGCCGCCGCCCTTTGACAGCGCTTTCTACTCCGGCGATCCCTGTGACCCCAACCTGCCGGACACCATGGGGCCGGTGCGGGAGTTCAAGCCCTTCCGCGACTTTCACCTGTCCTGGCTGCCGCCGGGGATCCGGGATATCAAGTACGTGGTGGCCCAGTATGACAGCGAGCTGGCCTACATGGATGCCTGCATCGCCCGCCTGTTCGCCCGCATCCGGGAGCTGGGGCAGTGGGAGGAGACCCTGGTGGTGCTCACTGCCGACCACGGGGAGACCCTGGACGAGCACGGCTGCTATTTCGACCACCACGGCACCTATGAGCCGACGCTGGTAGTGCCCCTGGTGCTGCATTGGCCGGGACATTTGCCGGAGGGCAAGCGGGTGCAGGGGATCGGCCTGCTGGAGGACATCATGCCTACCCTGGTGGAGCTGATGGGCCTGGAGAAGGCTAAGAAGCTCCGGTATGATGGCAAGAGCCTGATGCCCATGCTGCGGGGCGAGGTAGCGCAGTATCGCTCCGAGTTCTATGTCACCGAGTGCACCTGGCAGCGCAAGCGCTGCTGGCGCACGCCGGAATGGAAGCTGATCGTGGCCCTGGAACCGGACTTTCACCACAAGCCGCCGCTGGAGCTGTACAACCTGGTGACCGATCCGCGGGAGCTGCACAACGTGGTCGAGCAGGAGCCGCAAGTGGCCAAGCACCTGAAGCAGCGCATGCAGGCCTGGATCAAGCGGCGGCTGGCGGAGACCGGCAAGCCCGACCCCATCCTGACCTACCGCATCGGAGTGGACAAGTACATCGGGTCCATCGCTACTGCCAAGAAGCTGCAAGCCCGCTGAAGTAAGGCTGGGGCAGGGGTCCGGGTAAGAGGCATGCTACAAACCGCAGTAATCGGGCTGGGGGAGCTGGGCCTGGCGCACGCCGCCGCCCTCCGCTCCGATCCGCTTTCAAGGCTGGTGGGTGTGTGCGACCCCGACCGCGCCCGCGCGGCCCGGGCTGGCCGGCGGCTGGGCGTGCGCCCCTACTGCCGGGTGGGCGACCTGCTGCGCAGCACGCGCCCGGAGCTGGTCAGCATCTGCAGCGAGGGCGCGGCGGCGCCGTGCCAGGTGCGGGCGGCCCTGCTGGCGGGTGCCCACGTGCTCACTGAGCCGCCGCTTGCCCCCACCTTGCGGCAGTCCCAGGGCCTGGCGGAGCTGGCGCGCCGGCGGGGGCGGGTGCTGGCGGCGGATTTCAACCAGCGCTTCCCCCCGGCTGCCTGCCTGGCCGCCCAGTGGATTGCCCAGGGGCGGCTGGGGACGCCGCTGTTTGCCAACCTGTCGCTGTGGGAGGAGGCGCCGGCGGGCGCGGACCCCTACCGCCACCTGCGCACCCGCCTGGTGCATGCGGTGGACCTGCTGCGCCACTGGTGCGGGGAGGTGGCGGCGGTGCAGTGCTTTGCCGCCAGCCCCCAGGCGGGGGGAGCCTGGGCGGCGGTAAACCTGAGCCTGCGCCTGCGCTCCGGCCTGGTGGCCCATATCAACGGCAGTGCCGCCATGACCGCCCGCCACCCCCTGCAGCGGTGCGAGGTGGCGGGCAACGAGGCGCGCCTGGAGCTGACGAACATTTACGAGGACCTGGTCCTCTATCCCCACGCCGAGGCGGAGAAGACGGTGGTGAGCAACAACATCTGGACCGGCCTCTTGGGGTATGAGCAGACCTTTGGGGTGCGCCTGCACCGGCTGCTCGAGCAGCTGGAGGCAGGCACGCCGCCTGACCAGGTGGAGGGGGGCGCGGCCGACGCCCTGGCCGCGCAGCGGGTGGTGGAGGCGGCGGTGCGGGCGCTGGAGAAGGGCACGGTAGTCAAGGTTTAGGGAGGGGAAGGCTGGGCAGATGCTGCGGGTGGGTGTGATCGGCCTGGGGCCGATTGGCAACCGGCACGCCGAGCTGGTGCAGGCGGACGAGCTGGCCGAGCTGGTAGGGGTATGTGACATCAACCGGGAGCGGGCAGAGGCGGCGCAGGCCCGGCTGGGCGTGCGCTGCTACTACGACGCCCCCGCCCTGCTGCGCGACCAGCGGCCGGAGGTGGTGATCGTGGCCACCGGGGGCTACGAGTACGGCAGCGATCACTACCGTCCCACCATGCAGGCGCTGGAGGCGGGCTGCCACGTGCTTTGCGAGAAGCCGCTGAGCAACGAGGTGCCCCTGGCCCGGGAGATGGTGCTGCGGGCCCGGGAGCGGGGCTTGTGCCTGGGCACCAACCTCAACCACCGCTTCACCCCTCCCGCGGCGAGCGCCAAGCGCTGGGTAGAGGAGGGGCGGCTGGGGCGGCTGCTGTTTGTGAACATGGCGATGTGGATCGGCAACCCGGCCGAGTCTTCGCCCTATTTCCACCTGAAGGCGCTGCACCCGCACACGATAGACGTCATGCGCTACTTCGCTGGGGAGATGGAGGCGGTGCATTGCTTTGCGGTAAAGGCGCCGGGGCGGAGCATCTGGTCCACGGCGCAGCTCAACATGCGCTTTGCCAGCGGCGCCCTGGGGCATCTCACGGGCAGCTATGACATCGTACGCGGCCATCCCATGGAGCGCTGCGAGGTGGCGGGGACAGAGGGGCGGCTGGTGCTGGTGGACATGTTCAAGGAGCTGAGCTTCTTCCCCCGCCGCAGTGAGGAGAAGACGGTGATCGCCAACACCCCGTTCGGGGGGATGAGGGGGTTTCCCGAGACCTTTGCCCGGCGGCTGCACCGGTTTCTGGAGCAGGTGGCGGCGGGCACCCCGCCCGAGCGGATCGAGGCTTCCGGCCGGGACGGCCTGGCAGCGCAGAACGTGATCCAGGCGGCGATCAGGTCCCTGGAAAGCGGGCGAGTGGTGGAGGTGCCGCCGCTGGGGGCTTGAGGGCGGCTACTGCAGCTTGATCAGCCGGTTGCCGGGCAGGCGTCCCACCAGCCCTTTCAGCTCCAGCAGCAGCAGGCGGGCGGAAAGCTCGCCTGCCGCCAGCGAGGTTTTCCCCTGCAGCTCCTCGATGCCCACCGGCTCCAGGGACAGGTGCTGCAGCAGGGGGTCCTCCCCTTCCCCTTCGCCATCCTGGCCGGGGGCAAAGGCAGGCAGGGGAGCGCGGGGGTGGCACTGCTCCAGGTCGAGCTCCTCCAGGATGTCCTCCACCGATTCCACCAGCTTGGCCCCTTCCTTGAGCAGCAGGTGGTTGCCCCGCGCCAGCTCGCTATTCACGCTGCCCGGCACGGCAAACACCTCCCTCCCCTGCTCCAGGGCCAGGCCGGCGCTGAGCAGGGCGCCGCTTTTCAGGGGGGCCTCCACCACCACCGTGCCCAGGGTGAGGCCGGTGATGATGCGGTTGCGGATGGGAAAGTGGTGGCCCAGGGGCGGGGTGCCGGGCGGGAACTCGGTCATCACGGCGCCGGCGGCGGCCACCTGGGCGGCAAACTGCGTATGCTCGGCGGGGTAGCAGCGGTCAATGCCGCAGCCGAGCACGGCGATGGTGCGCCCGCCCCCCTCCAGGGCGCCCCGGTGGGCGGCGGCGTCAATGCCCACGGCCAGCCCACTGACCACCGTGACCCCGGCCTCGGCCAGGCCCCGGCCCAGGCTCTGCGCCACCATGCGGCCGTAGGGGGTGGTGCGGCGAGACCCCACCACGGCTACCGCCCGCTGGTCTTGGGGGAGCAGGCCGCCCCTCACGTACAGCAGCACGGGGGGATCGTGGATCTGGCGCAGCAGGGAGGGATAGGCGTCATCCTGGCAGGAGAGCAGGCAAGCGCCGGCCTGTCGGCAGGCGGCCTGGTCCTTGCCCACCTGCTGCCGGGCCTGCTGCAGGCGTTCCAGCTGGGAGGGAAGCAGCTCCAGCTCATTGGCAGAGGCGGCGAGCAAGGCCTGCGGCGACCCCAGCCGCTCGAGCAGGGCCAGCACCTTGCGGCAGGGCAGCATGGCCCTGCCCAGGGTTAGCCAGGCCTGCTCCTGCTCGTTCATCCGCCCTCCCCTTGGCCACAGCGCCGCCGCTACTATAGCATCCGCCGGGAAGGGGGACAACTGGCGGAAAAGGAGGAGACCCAGCCGGGCTGGGTCTCCTCAGGGACTGGTGCCCGGGCTCGCCTACCCGGAGAGGTCCTCCACGGACAGGGTGTAGGTGGTGCCCTGCCGGTCTACCCGGATTACGGCATAGGCGCCTTTCTTGAGGCCGGCCACTACCTGGTTGTAGTCGGCCAGCCCCTTGATCTCCTGGTTGTTGATCTTGAGCAGCACGTCGCCCACCTCCACGCCGGCGCGGGCGCCGTCGCCGGCCGGGTCAACGCCGGTGACCACCATGCCGCTGGTACGCTCCAGCTTGTAGCGCTCGATGGCGGCCTCGTCTACCGGCCTCACCCGCAGGCCGAGCTTATCGCCGGTCTCCTCGGGCTTGGCCTCGGGGGCCGGGGTTTCGACCTCCAAGCGGCCCACGGTGACCTCGAGGGTGCGTTCCTTACCCTGGCGGACCAAAGTGATGGGCAGCTTGGTGCCGGGCTGGGTGCGCTGCACGGCGCCCACCAGGTCGTCCCGGTTCTTGATAGGGCTGTCGCCGTAACGGACGATAATATCCTCGTCCTTGATGCCGGCCTTGGCGGCGGCGCTGTCGGTGAGCACCTGGTTGACGAAGGCGCCTTCCTTGACCTGGTATTGGCGCTGCATGGCCGGATCCAAGTTCATGACGGTGACGCCGAGCTGGCCGCGCTGGGGGGTCTTGCCCTGGCGCAGCAGGCTGATTACCTCCTTGGTTTCCGGGTTCATGCCGATGGCAAAGCCCACGCCCACGCTGGCTCCGGTGGGGGTGATGATAGCCTGGCTGATGCCGATCACTTCGCCCCGGATGTTGACCAGGGGGCCGCCGCTGTTGCCCTGGTTGATGGCGGCGTCGGTCTGGATCAGGTTGCGATAGCTGCGGCCCTCCCGGCTGGCGCGCAGGGAGCGGCCCTTGGCGCTGATCACGCCTACGGTCACCGACTCCTGGAGGCCGAAGGGGCTGCCGATGGCGATGGCCCAGGAGCCAACCTTGGCCTGGTCGGCGTCGCCCAGGGTGGCGGCAGGCAGGGGCTTATCGGCATTGACCTTGATCACCGCCAGGTCGGTTACGGTGTCGGTGCCCACCACCTTGCCCCGGTACTCTTCGCCGCTGGCGAGGGTGACGATGATACGCTCGGCCCCCCGCACCACGTGCACATTGG
>Ga0315294_10007402_pt1 | contig 12040 bp, 3 predicted proteins | sample YL17G13_40_MG_FD_203626 | JGI IMG/M metagenome (GOLD analysis project Ga0315294, IMG submission 203626) | Sediment microbial communities from Yellowstone Lake, YNP, Wyoming, USA - YL17G13_40 | ecosystem: Environmental > Aquatic > Freshwater > Lake > Sediment | place: USA: Wyoming | collected...
GCCTTTGTTTTGGGTTTTGCTGGCAGAGCCATAGGATCTCCTTAATGAAAGATAGCCCGCCCGCCCGTGGGCTGGCGGGCCTATTTATTTGTCCACTGGTGAAAACCCAGCGGTTTAGTAGCTTGTATAGATGCCGCCTACATCGACTCCGATATCCGCCGTAAAGGTGGCGGACGTACCGGCGACCACAGCGTAGTAACGGCGATAGCGAGCGTTGCTCTTGCCTGTCACAAAATACTGCTTCGGTCCTTTGGCTAGAGTTGCTTGCTCAAAGGTCAGGAAATCGCGCCAGACTGAGTCGTCATCGCTCTCCTGGATTTTGACATCCAGGGTCGGCGTTGTAGTGGCTCCGATCACTGTGACGTTGAGGATATAGGTAAGCGGCTGTTGGTCACCGGCCCCGAAGTCAATTGTTGACCCCGTGAACGGGGAGCTGGCTACGGGCATCGCACCGCTGGCTTTCAGGATAAGGTTAGCGTCTAACATCTTTACACCTCACTATGCGGCTACGATCCCGACTAGTCGGGCTATGGCACGTGGGTGCCAGTGGTAGATACCGATAGGCCAGTCCACGACGGTCCGGTAGGCGATGCCGTTTTCCAGCAACCCTACATCATTGACATCCATCGGGTATTCCTGGAAGCCGGACAGGAATTTCTCTTCTCCCAGGCGCACGGCATAGATTGAAGTGGAGCCCCCGCTGGTCAGATCCGAACCGTCCGTTGCCTCGATGTTGCCGATGATGTTAGTACTCTGGTCGGCTTTCACGCCCATGTCCCAGATCAGCGGTCCACCCTCGCCCCAGGTCACGAACGTTCGTCCGTAGTTGTCCTTGGTGGTGGCATACAACCCCTTCTGCCGCACGCACGAGAGCATACGCACGTACATGGTATCGTTGCACAGCAGTATGTCGGGCTTGTGGCCCTCGATAGTGTGCATCAGCTTCTGGATATAATCCAGAAACGTCTCGAAGTTTGCAGAGAGAGTTGTTGCATCGGGGCTGATATCCAGCGCTCCACCAAGGACGGTCTGTCCTGCTGGCAGCAGGGTCTTGAGCCTCCACCACAGTCCGGCGATGGTGTCACCGGACGTTACCGGGTTTCCGTTGATGAACTGGTGATTGAACTCGTAAGACAGGGCGGTGGTATAGAAGTCGGTCTGCAGCGCCCTTTGGTCGGTGATGACGTTCTTAGCTTTGACCAGGAGCTTATCGACATCGAAGTAGCCTCCCATGTCGAACACTCTCTCTTCGAGCTCTTCGACCTCGCCCTTGCCTTCCGTAAAGGTGCCACCGATCTTGCGCCAGTAGACAGTTGGCAAGAGTTTATTGCGTAGAACTTTGATAGCCAGCGTTCCGGCATCTTCCCACGACAACTTGTCCATGATTAGACTTTCGCGTCGGAAGATGTCGATGATGCCTTTCTTCAGAGGGTCCGTCATCAGACGGGCTGCCTCTGCAAGTGTATAGGCCATGTTAGTGCCTCCTACGTTGAATTACAACGTCGGCTTACGTTGACCTTCTATTTGGTCTTGTCGTAAGCCATTTTGAATAGTTGTAGGGGCGTGAGCCCTTCCGGCAGCGGGCTGGTAGCTTCACCAGGCCCGGCTGCACCGGGGATCCTGCCCAACGATTCGGAGGACAATCTGATTTTCTTCGCTGCGATAGCCTTGCCGATTGCGTCCAGGAAGTCGTCAGGATCATCAGACTCGACGACCGGAGTTACGAACTGCTTGTACTCCGGGTCCTGATCGTCGATCATGACGCCTGCTTTTTGCATTCGGTTCAGGGCCAGCGCATTGATGGCTTGTACTAGCGGATTGGCTACCTCTTCACCTTCTCCCGGCTGCTGGGCTAGAGCAGTTACGGTAGGTGTTGGAACTTGCGGAGGGGATTCGGGTTCGGTCATGGTTTGGGAAAGGACGTTGGACCGGATGCGGTCTTTCGATGCATCGTCGGGCACGGCTACGCCGGCCTTCGCTTGTATCGCCCACGCCTCTTCCAGGTTCTGTAACCGGGCCTGGACCTTCTTTGTCAACCTGTTTTGGCCGATGTCGAAGCTGGACTGCGCTTTGCGCATCGCTTCATCGACCATGCGAGCTGCCTCTTCTCGGGTTACGTACTCTGGCGCCGTCTCTGCTCCTTGCGCTGGCTCTGTAGGTGGAACTAAAACCTTACCTGGCGCCTGCCCGGGCGCCTGAGCGGGAACGGTCGTTGAATCTTTACCCATCTTGCTTGCCTCCTTAACAAAAAACGCCGACGCTGTTAGGTAAACAGCGCCGGCGATCTTTTCGCGCGGTTGCGCGTGTTGCAAAACTTGTATTTAGTTAACCCTATTTTACGTTAAAGCAGGTCAAAAGTCAACTGCCTCATAACTCCATCATCGAATAACCCCACATTTACTACATTTCCAATCTGCAAATCCGTCTGGCATCCAATCGTGTTCGCAATCAGTCCATTTCAAATACCAAAACAAATTCCAGAATCTTCTAATTAATTTAAGCATTGTCTCCATCCTTTTGATATGGTAATCATATCATCTCTGGACAAAGAGCGGTCTTACCACCTGCTCCAGCCAGGTCTTGAGATCTCCTGCAGGTCGTCCGGCCTGTGTCCAAATCCGCTGCAATTCCTTCTGAGCGCCTGCAGATAGGGGCTGATCGGCCTGGTAATAGCCAAGTAGAGCTCTCAGCATCGCAGGTGTGAATTGCTGCAGCGCCGTATTGTCAGGCGTAGTAACTTGTGGCACTGTGGGTGTGTTGATCTGCTCACCCAGGACCGCCTGCGCCAGAGACTCGGTGGATTTAATGTAGGGGATCATCTGCGGATACTGCCGCAAGAACTCACGCTGCCAGTCCCAATATTGGGTCAATTCTGGATACTGAGTGCGGAATGCCTTGCGTTGCGATGGGTCGATCTGGTAATACTGGTCTTGCAGTTGGAAGACGTTGGGGAATTGCCGGTCACGCTGCGCCTGGTACTGGTAGTAAAGCGCCTGCACCTGCGGGTTTGCGTTGTAGACCTTGTTCTCTTCGCCGATCGCATAAGGGATGATGTCAGGATGCGCCGCAAAGTAAGCGTTCTTGAACTGGTTGTACTGGTCTATCTCGGGGTGCTTTTGGGCGTACGCGTCCTGGACCTTGCCGGGTGGGATCCTGTAATAGATCTCCTGCACCGAGTAGATGTTCGGCCACCTCTTCTCTACCTGGTCTCTGAAATCCTGGTATGCCTGGGCGATTTCGGGTGAAGCCAGAGTAACCGGCGCTTCAGGTATCGTGCCTGCCGCCTTCGGCAGTGTGCTTCCCATGGTCTGCGCCCACATTGCCAGCGTTTGAGTATTGATGCTGTCATAGCTGCGTGTCTCCTTACTGAGAAAAGCGTCGTTGAATTGATCCCCCAGTTGGTCGCGCATCTGCTTCTGATACAGGTCCGGCAGTTCCCTATACCTGTTCCAGACCTCGCTTATCATAAACTGTTTCAGCCTGCTTTCGGGGTCGCGGTAAAGAGCCATGCGCGCCTCGTACTCCGGGTATTTATCGAAGAAGTCCTGCATGGCCGTGCTATTCTTATCCTTCATCCAGGCTTCCAATGACTTCTGATACTCTCCCTGCAAGGCTCGCTGCGTGGCCTCACCCTCGGGGAAGAAGTCCACCGCAGCCGGTGCGCCAAAGTATGACCACGCCCCCATCTGCGCCACACGTTGCTGCGCCTGCAGGAATGCAGGGCCGGTACGGTCAAGCATCGCACGAGTGGCGTCATCGGCTGTAACGATGCCCTCGGCTGCCATGTTCGCCAGCATCCGGTCTATACGATAGTCGTCGTACTGGTTGAGCTCGGGCATTCCCAGAGTGCGCCGGATCGGGCCTTCCAGGTTGATACCGCGACCCTGATTCATCCCCAGGCTGGACGTGACCGCGTTGACCATGCGGGTGATCGGCAGCGCATTGATCTTCTCTTTCTGCCCGGTCAGGCCGTAGTAAGCCCATTGGATCGGCAGAGCCCATCCCATCATCAGGTTGATGAACTCGTAAGGATTGGCAGTGTCGCTATCTGTGTCTATCTTGGCCTGGGCGAATGCCTTCTCCCATATCGTGCCGGTGTGATCTTTGATAGCAGCCTGGGCATCGGTCTGGCTGATCTCTTCGTCGTGGACCATCTGCTGGATGTTATACTCGGCGCGCCGTGTGATCGCGTCCGTGTCTTTCTGCGCCTGCTCCCAGGGCCTGGCCAGCTGCTCGAAGGGGAATATCTGCCTGAGTGGATCCACGTAGACACCGCCGCCCATCCATTCTGGCAGGAAAGGCATGGATATCTTCATCTTGTCTTTCAACCGGGTCGGAAAGCCTGCGGTTTGCACCATATTGCGCTGCATTCGGCGCAAATTGGCGTAGGTAGCCATCCATAACGGGTTGTCGATCGCTCCTAATGCCCAGTTAAGGGCGTTGCGGGTGTACCAGAACTCGTAAGGCAGACCGAAACTGATAACGTTGTCGAACCCGTAGCGCTTGTTGTAGTTCAGAAGAGCTACGTCACGCCTCATCTCTGCGTAGCGGATAGAAGCCAGTTTGGTATCGGTCATCTGGCCGTATACTTTGCCCAGGTAGGAGCGCAATTCCCGGACTACCTCTTGCGGTAAAGCGGTGTTCAAGTCCTTGACGGTGGTGGGCAGACGCGATTCAGGGGACAGGTAGTATCGTTTGAGCCCATCCAGGATGGGCTTTACACGCGTAGTGTAGCCGTTGTCCAGGATATCCGCGATGGGGGCCTGCGTCTGAAGCCCATCGGCTGCGCCCATAGCGCCCATGCCAGGGATTGACAGCTGCTGATTGATAGGTGTTTGCTCTACCGTGCCGTCGGCGGACTGTACCTGTCCCTGGAAGAGGCGCTTGGGGCCGGTGTCGGTATCGAACCACTGGCTTCTATACCGCAGCATCTCCTGCTGTAATTCAGGATGCGCATTCCAGAAGTCTGTCCATTCGGGCGTGCCAGGGGTAAGACCTTCATAGGGCTTCGCCTGGATGCCTTCTCCAAACTTAGGCACATAAGCCTCTGCCAGCCCTGGCATGATCGGCTGCACTTCCCCGGTCGGTCTGAAGATACTTTCCTGACCGCGCATGGGTGTGCCAGTGAATAGCGGCATGACCTGTTCGGGCTTGAACATCTCCACTTGCCCAGCAGGTATCGCAGGTGCTTCGCTCAGCAATCTATCGAACACACCCCGCATCTCAGGCGTGATCTTGACATCGATCTGTGATCCGGTGATCGCCGTGTAAACCCTCAGCAACCAGCGCTTGAAGTTCTCGAAGACTGCCTGTAATCCTGTGGTCGGAGCTATCCCTTCAGCCAGGTATCGCTCGAAGCCACGTGCAAATTTCTCCTCGTGAGCAGCTTCCCACACGCCGTTCTGAACACCTGCCCATTCCTCGGTAATGCGCAAGTCTGCACCTTCAAGGTCGCGCCTGAAGATATGACCGATTTCGTGCGCCAGGGTTGAGACATCGGGCGCTTCCATAGCATGGATGATTGCCCGTCCATCTTCAAGAAACTCAATAGCACCCTTCGGACCCTGGAAGAGCGGTTGCCCCTCTAATACTGAGCGGCGCATTTCGGGTGTGATATCGAGAGAGTGGACGGTGGCTGGCTCCGGTGTCATGTGTAAGTAGACTGTGCCAGGTAGTTCAACGACTGCCTCAGCACCCATGACGCGCCTCTGTCTATCCAGGTTGCCCTCAGGAGCAGCCCAAATTTGTTCGCCTTGTTCTATCAGTCTCCTGGCTTCCTCAACCGATACTGGTGTAGCCTTGAGATTGCCGGCTTCTATGCTAGTTTCCTTGACCCTGGAACCCCACTTCTTAGCATACTTATTCATGGCGTTAGGCAGCATCTCGTCGTAGAAGGTACGCATACCTGCGCCGCCCACTTTGAGATCCTCGCCGGTCCACTCGTTATAGCTCTTCTCCGCTATCTGGATTTTGTTTGCCAGGTCCTTGCCAATATAATGAGCAACGTCCTCTATGGGCATGTGTTGTTGATTCAGTAAAGTGTCCGGGCCTTTCAAAGCTCGGATGTTGTAAGTGCCATCCTCTATTCTTTGTGACTGAATTACATCGACTTGCTTCGCCAGATCATATCTTGCCGCCTGCTGCTCGCCGGTCGTCCACGCCACCTGATCGTAGCCATTCTCAGCAGCCCATCTTAGTACACGCTTCATGGTGAGCTCGGGCCAGGTCTTGGCGAAGGGAGCGGGAGGGACGCCACCTTCTGTAACCCATGCAGGGGTTCCTAATTCTACCCAACGTGTCTTTTCTGCATCGGTCATCAAATCCATTGGGTAAGCATCATGATATTTGTGTTGCATTTCGCTGACGAACGGATCAAGACCACCATACCCCTTCTCCCTCCCCGCCTGATGCCAGTCGCTCTGTACCTCCTCGACGAACAGTACCTTCTTGCCGTCGGCGCTGGTGCGGTCGTTGAAGCGGATGTGAGCAAGGACGTTAGGTTGATCCCAATGAGGGGAGACAAATTCTGCTCCAGTATCCCTGATAGCCTGTTCGTCGGCGGGAGTAAAAGGTTCTCCTGTTTGAATTTTGCGTTGAGCTTCGGCTAAAGCAGCACCGCGCTTGGTAGATAATGTCAGCAGCAACTCTCGATAATTCTCTCCGCCGGGAACAGTATAGATATCGTAGCGCGTCCCTTGCCTTGCAGACCATCTCTCCGTCCGCATTCGACCGATTGATTCGCCTAACTGCCGCAGTTGGTCAACTACGGTTGCATATTGACTGAACCGCTCGTTTCCCAGAGCCTGGCGCGCCCTGTCCTCGCCGCCGCGAAGCCAGTTATCGCTAATATCGCGTACTTCATCAGGGGGTAAAACCTTTCCCAGGTCAGAGGCTAATAGATCCTCCTCCTGGGTCATTCTCACTATAAGAGTATTACGCTGTTCTTCGAGACCCCTAATCGCCCTGTCATAGAAAGTCTGGTCGAGCGGCGCACCTCGTACCGTCTCCTCCAGGTTCACCCGATTGGTGTTCAGATAGTCCAGCGCCTCCTGCCTGGTTATCTTGGTCTTGCCTTTCAGCCACTCGTCGAAGCCGGTCCACTTCAACTCATCAGCCTTGACACCACCCTTAGCGATCATGCCGCGGAGTTGCTCGGCAGTCAGGCGCTCCTGGGGAATTCTCTCGACGATCTTCTGAAGCTGCGAGTACCAAATCGGAGTAGTCGGGGCTTGATATAATACTTCCTCTCCTGTTATTCCTCCTCGGGTCAACCCGCCGAACCTTGTCGAGTACCATTCGCTGGCACTCCTGCCGTTTCGATTAGCCCAGACCTGAGCCCTGGCGTCGGTAAGAGCAACGTAAGTATCGGCTTCTTCCCGCGTGTACCCAAATATATCCGTGGCTGATTTACGCAGCATCTCTCTGGCGTCGCCTGCGCTGAGCAGAGTCACACCGTTATCTACCGTAGCCTTAGCCTCGGTCAATTTGCTGAGCAGGTGCTCACGCTGCGTTATCGCATCCATGATCGCCTGCGTCTCCGGCGGGATAACCGTTCGTCCCGCCCCCATGACAAAGCCCTCTTGTGCGGCTTCAACAGGGTGCGGTTGCGGCTGTGCGGCGATGCGCTGACCCCATAAGTCCTGTACCTTAGCCAGGATATCCGCGTTGCCGGCGTAATCCAGCCACTGTGCATCGGTAAAAGCGCCTGCCTCGCCTGTCTCGAACAGTTTGTTGTAGGCTGTGACCGCGTCCTGCTCGCGTCCGAGGTCCAGGAGCAGGCCCGGTCTTGCATCGGTGTAGAAGTTCTCCTGATCCCCGGTCATCCATTCCAGGATCATCTGCTTGACGATCTGGACCGTCTTCAGGTTGGCGGTATCCGTGCCCTCGGTAATCCGGTTGAGTGCTGCTTCAACCTGCTGCTTACTATGGACGCCGCCCGCATAGAGAGACGCATACCAGGGTATATTCTCGCTGCCAGCAAGCGGTACAACGACTGTCCCTTCCGGTGTCCGGATCTCATTGGCCTTACCGTGCAGCACCAGGCCGCCATAAAGGTCGTGCTTCATGGCCTCGGCAACCTGGCGCAGCGGGGTCTTGATATAGTCAGGCAGCTCCTCACTGGGCATTCTGGACATCTCGACCAGTTTGTTACGAGCTTCCATGTCGGGTGTGACCTTGTGAAGCTCAGCCAGAACGGTTTCCTTGTTCTTGAAAGCTCTGGCAGCAACTTCCGGATCTACGTCAGCCAGGCTCTCGTAGCCAGCTGCTTCCGGTCCGCCGTAGACCTTGATCGCGTTCAGGATGTGGCGGTCGGCGCCCGGGACGTAGAAGCCATTCTCGTCCGAGGTAGCATATCCGGCCTCGCTTGCGACCTGGCGTACTTGTGCAACTGTATTTTGACGTTCAGGTGTGGGCTCGGGTGCAGGGAAGGACGCAGCGACGCGGTCAGGGTTAGGCGTACCGCGGTCGATGTTAGCCTGTGCCTCCGCGGGTGTCATGCTGGCAATTTCTTCAGCCGAGTAGGACTGCCTGCTCAACTGCTCCCGCATCGGGCGAGTTATTATGAATGGTATCTCGGGTGGTGCTTCAGGCGCAACTGGTTGCGTTGCGGGAGCAACGCCTGGCGCTGTTGGCGGGATCGGCATGGGCGGGACAACCGGCGTCGGAGGCTCGGTCGGCGGTTTGGCGTATCCATATAATTCATGTGCTCCATTGATTTGCTCCTGGAAGAACTGGCGCAGGTACGGCATGTACTGGTCGTTCAGGAACTTGGGCCAGGCCATCCGTCTCTCGTCGGGTGTCATATCTACCACGGATTGACGGTGTGTGCTCATCATGCCGGCCCGATCCTTGTAGAAATTCAGCATCCGATCACGCCAGGCCCTGGCCCGGACCGCAACCTCATCACCATGGATTGCAGCCATCTGTTCTACGAAGGCATTGTCCAGCGCATTCTGGTGCTTGACCTCATCCACCCCGGCGTCGATATACATCTTGAGCATCTGGTCCGACAGGTCCCGCCAGGCTGCAGTGCGTGTGGCGGCATCAGGATAGTCGGTGTTGAAGAAGCGGTCGGTCAGCTTATCCCGGCTGGCGTAGAAAGCTTTCCATGTGTCGGCCTGGTCGATGAAATGTGACAGTGTATCCCGGGCAGCCTGGCTCTCGATACCCAGACCCTCGAAGATACCCAGGATCTCGGCAGATTGTGACTTCCAGGCCCTATCCCATGTTTGACTAGCTGCTGACCGCTGAGCGATGATAACGGCCCTGGCCTGCTCACCTGTCAGACGGCTGGCTTCGTCCATGGTTTTCTGCCAATCCATGAAGTGCTGGTGCCAGAGCTCCGCGGCCCCTAGCTGCATCTCGTCCCACAACTTGACCACGCCCGCAAAGCCCTCGGTCTTGACCTTGACAGCCACGTCGACGGCCTTCTTCTGTAGTGACTGCCGGGACTGCTCATTCAGCCAGTCGTTGGCGACACGATCAACCTCGTTGAATGCGCTGTTAATCTGCTCATTATTATCGCCTGCAGCCTTGAGTCTTTCATTCAGCAGGTCGAAGATCCCCAAATCCGTCAGCATGGAGCGCACGGAAGTCTCTGAGATATCCACGCCAGCACGCCGCGCTTCTTCCACATAGCGCGGGATGCCTTGATCCAGAGACAGCCTGGCAAAGTCTGTCCAGAGATTACCTTCTACCTCTGCCTGGCTGAGCCCGCCCTTGATAGCTGCATAGACGAAGTTGGATAGATTGGGGTTGACTGTATTCAGCATATCCAAGAGTGGACCCGGCAGCCGGTCGAAGCCCACGCCTTCGCGGTGCAGGATATTCATGGCCTTTATCATGCTGTGTGTTTGAGCCTGCTGGCTGGCCATCTTCTCGGCTTCCATGCTCAGCTTTGACATCAGCATGAACTTACCGACTGTCTCTGACAGGAAGCGATCGGCGCTGGTCAGGAAACCTGGCTTGACGGTAGCTGCTCGAATGGCTTGCTTGAAATTCTCAACTCCCAACGCGGTAGGACCAATGCCGGCCTTCAACCTGGCTGGCTCGATCCCTACCCGCTCCCAAAATCTGGCAATTGCTTCGGGTGTGCGCAGTCCGAAGTTGCCTCGAGCTGCCATGGTCACGAAGTTGTTCAGGAAGTTGTTTACCAAGAATGTCGGGTTTAAGCCCAGCAAGACCACGCTCTGAGCCGCTTTCATGGTGGCACCCAGGCGAGCCATGACCGGCTCAGGCTGGACGTTGAACCACTTGGCTGCCCAATCGTCAGCACCCGACATGATGATATTCCAGGTATCCGACTTGAAATCAGTAGGCGACAGGGGTACAGCATCATCCCCGGCAAACATCTTGGTAATGCTCTTCAGGTTATCCGCGGTCAGTTGCGCTTCAGGTGGTAGCTGAGGGGTTTTACTTAGCCCGTCCTCGTAGGCAGCGACGATAGCTTTGGCGTTGTCGTCGGTGGCGGCCATAGTCCGGGCTTTCTCTACCACCCTGGCAAGCAGGTTATTGGCGTCTTTGGCGCTCTGTAGCTCCTGGATCGCCTCTTCGGGCTTGATGCCTAATACTCTGGCTATCTTCTCGACTATGCCAGCCTGCGGACGCGAGGCTTCGTATGAGGCCAGGAGATCATCTACCTTTGGCGCTATGTCCTTCATGAACAGCGGCAGTGCGGATCCGATCGGGCTCATGATCGCTTCTACGCTCAACTCTCTGGAGAGCTCGAGGGGTGTGTTCGCCAGACTGTGGACATACCGGGTGACGGTAGCCGGATCGTCCTTGCCATTGGCGATTACCGCTGCTGCGATGGTGCCGGCGCCGTTCACGACCTCGTTAGCCTGTGCAGCCGGGCGCAGTTGAGCCATGTACCGCGACTTGTAGCCCAGGCCAAAGCCAGCAATAGCGCCGGCCAGCGCCCCTCCCGGTCCACCCAGGGGGAAGCCAGCCATAGCGCCTATCCCACCAATGATTATGCCGCTGCGCAGACGATCGGTAACGCTGACGCGGCCTGGCTGTAGTCCCAGGTATTCACCCTCTTTGCTGACGTTGGTGAGCCAGCGCTCGACGGCGCCCATGCGCGCCAACTCTTCGGTGGGTTTACCCTGTAATAGAGTACCGTAATCCTGGAGTGTCTCGACTGGACGACCCCCGCCGAGTTTAGCTGCTTTCAAAAGCTCTGGGTTGTCTCGCAGCCTGGCATACTCTTCGATGCCGAAACGGGTGACGCGGTGCTGCCCTTCCTGCGCAATAAAAAATAGGACAGTCTGGCCGATGAGCTCGTTCAGTTGACCGCTGAAGCCGTACTGCCCGGCCAGGAATGAGTTGATCTGGTCCAGCCCCAATTGGCCCTGGTCCAGCAAAGTCTTGACCTCGCCTGCCGCGAAAGAGCGCCGCAACGCAGCCAGAGCCTCGATGCCCATGGGTGGTGCCGCAATCGGTACGCCTGTGCCAGGTTGTCCGAGAGCACCCCATATCTCACCGGCCTTGGCCTGCCGCTCGCCTGAGATCATGGGTAAGATGTTAACTGCCTGGACCGGCGTCGTTTCAAGTGTCAGGTGCGCAGCGCGCCAGGCTGCGGGTAAGTTTTGGGTCAGCTCTGCGAAGCTGCCGTACTTTTCGGGGTTTATCGCTGCCCCATAAGCCTGCTCGCCCACACCGATGACGCGCTCCAGGGCTTCGGGTGCAAGACCGAACAGGGCATACATCGCATCGGCCAGTGTCTTTGGTAGACCTGCTGCGGCGGGCATATTCTTCGTAAGCCACTCTGTTACCGCGGGCTCTTGTGCTGCACCCATCGCAGCGCCCATAAGCAAGGGAACTGCCGCAGCGCCTAAAGAAGCACCACCTGTGAATGGAGCAGCCAATAATCCAGGTAATGCGAATGGCACAGACTGTATTACACCCATCCCTAATGGGCTGTTCAAGACCGGGATCACCCACTTCTGCCAGGTGGGTAGAGCGTCGTACTGCTCCGGTGTCAGTCCTGCTTCTGCCGGGTTCGGGATCTGTTCAATGGCAGGGACCTGACCCGTAGTCG
>Ga0315294_10007403_pt1 | contig 12039 bp, 12 predicted proteins | sample YL17G13_40_MG_FD_203626 | JGI IMG/M metagenome (GOLD analysis project Ga0315294, IMG submission 203626) | Sediment microbial communities from Yellowstone Lake, YNP, Wyoming, USA - YL17G13_40 | ecosystem: Environmental > Aquatic > Freshwater > Lake > Sediment | place: USA: Wyoming | collected...
CCCCTGTGGTCCCCCCCAAGGGGGGGACGGTTAATACATAAACTTCCTGCCAAACCCGCAATTGATGCGGGTCCCGGCATACACCATCCCCCCCTTGGGGGGGATCATAGGGGGGATATCAATCCGAAGATGACTTCATTTCGGCCCATCTCCGGTTGTGACGGCCACCCGAGACCACTTGCAAACAGAGCCGTTCGCCGGATAGTATTCTCCCGTTGGACAAGGCCAAACCCTATCTGCTTCTTCTCACCGCCCGGTCGACCGGATGGGCAGCGGGGCGTTTCCGCCGTGCCGCAAAAGATCGGGGAATCGCGATTCGCACGCTCGATCCGGCCGACGTCATGCTCGAGACCGGGAGCGACACGGGGTCGGTCATGATCGCGGGACGGCGGCTCAGCGCGCCGATCGCCGTGATTCCCCGCTTCGGACCGGGTAACTACGAAAACGGCCTCGCGCTTCTTTCCCAGCTTGAGGCGAGCGGAATCCCCACGTGCAATCCCGGCTACGCCATCGCGCTTGCCCGCGACACCTACCGCACGCTGCTGGAGCTCAGGAACGCCGGGCTTCGAATTCCGAAGACGGCGCGGGTTCTGTCGATCAGGGACCTGAAGCCGGCCCGCGGGATTGTCCCCGGACCGCCCTGGATTCTCAAGACCTTCACCGGCGCGATGGGGATCGGAACCATGCTCGTGCGCGATGTCGACCAGCTCGAAGCGCTCGCCGCGACGCTATGGGCGCTCGGACAGCCGATCCTCATGCAGGAGTATGTTTACTCTTCGTCGGGAAAATCGGATGACATCCGCGCCCTTGTGGTCGGCGGGAAGGTCCTCGGGGCGATCCAGAGACTGGCCCCGTCGGGCGGCTACAGAGCCAACGTGCATCAGGGCGGAACACCCCAGGAGATCAGGCTTTCGAGACGAGAGAAGACGATTGCGCTGAAAGCTGCCAAAGCGGTGGGGCTCAACATGGCGGGAGTGGACTGGATCGAGACAGTGAACGGGCCGGTGCTTCTCGAGGTCAACGCAACTCCCGGCTTCCAGGGTTTCGAATCCGCGACAGGAATCGACGCTGCGGGCGCTATGGTAGACTATTCTCTGAGGCTGGCGGGTCGCTGATTTCGGTGTCCCGACCTGTTGGGGCAGCTCCGAGGATTTTTCTCACCCAGGGAGGTCCAAATGCAACCGAAGACTATTCTGAAGGCAATCCTGGTCGGATGCATCCTCATAGCTGTCTTCGGCATTCTTGTTGCGGCAGGCTGCCTGTGGTGCGGTTTCAACCTGTTCGGAGGGCTCTTCCGGACTCTGGCGAGCACAGCCAAGATCCAGGCCCACTTCAGAGACCTTGAATCCCGGGGCTGGGAGGTCGACGATTCCGAGTCGAAGCAGCCAGAAGGTTACGGCACGGAAGTCCAGATCGGCGACATAATGATCTGGCGCGCTCGCGAGAAGCCCGAGGACGAATGGACCTACTACGTGTGGGAAGCCGCAGTGCCGGAACTTGAAGAGGCCGACGAGGATGTCACGAAGCTTCTGGACTTCATGCTCCTGCCTCGAACCCAGGCGGCTCTGGAGGTTCATCGCGAGCTCAAGCTTCCGCTCCCCGAGAATTTCGAGCTCCGCGAATGGAAGCCGGTATCAGACAAGTACGAGGGATCGGACGGAAGCTCGGGACTGAACAAGAAGAACAAGAAACTCAAGGGGAAGGGCGGGGAGGACGATTCGGACACAATGCCTGTGCAGGGCGAAGCATAAGGTTGCGGGACGACCGGGAACTACTAGCGCCATTCGGTCGGCCTGCGTTGAACCACATACGCCCCGTCGAGAGTTTTCCAGCGCCAATCGACATCCAGCAGACCCGTGAATCCAAGGGCCCGGGCGAGTGCGTACGAAAGATCGATCCCTCCCCGGTTGGTCCTCCTGCCCCTCGCATCTATACCGGACTCGGCGTCGGGACGGGAATAGTCCTCCCAGTACGGATCCTCGGTGCACCAGGGTCCCACGTCCGCGACATATGCCTCCAGAACAGGGCCGTCTTTCCCTGAGGGTTTGATCTGGATCACCCTGAAGAGGCCGTCGCCCTCTTCTCCATCGATGACCCATCCATACAGCTCTCCGAGGCTGGAACCCTCTCCGGGCCAGTACTCAAACGGAAGAGTAGCTGGATCACCAGCGTCGATGCCGCTCTCAAGAAGCTCATCCAACCTGGGCTTGGCTTCATCGCACCTCGACATTCTGCACGCCATCAGACCTCCCAGGCAGTCCAGGCTGTCGGTTCTTGACGGAAGCGCGCAGAAATAATCTTTTCCGGGGTAGAGCTTGTTCCCGTAGGCGCCCCACATGAACTCGTGACCGTCGCCGTAATGGCCGGCCACGACTTGCTCGTTCCACGGGAGCCCATCGCTGAGGGGGGAATTCGTGGCGGTGGGGTTTCCCTGGGCTTTGGTGTCATGCTGAAACGGCACCATGAATGCCAGGGTTAAGAGGGCACAAACAGAGGCAATGAGATGCAATTCAGAGCGCCCGTTCACAGGTAACCGCCATGTCGCAACGGCATAGAAAGGATAGATATTATAGTGGCAAATGACGAGCAGGTCATGTCAATCTGAAGTCTGCTTGAGCGCGAATAACGCAAGGTGTCAACATGTCACAAGGGAGTCGTAGTGCACGACCCGGAATCCCAGACCCCCGCGCGCCGCGCGAGGGGCTGAAGGAGCTGTCGGGAATCGACCGCATCGCAGAAGCGTGTAGTCGACTGAACGGCGGTTTGAGCGGCGAAGCTCTGAAGACCGAGACCCGAAGAATCCAGGAGATCGCCTTCAACCTCCATTCACTCGCCTATCGCACAAGGCTGCTGGCGCAAAAGGCACTGAGGCTGGTCGATTCCGACCTGCCGCTCGAAACCCTTCAGAATGTTCTGACCGACGCGATCAGTCTTTTGGGGGCCAGGCGCGGTCAAATACTGATACGCGTCGAGGAATCCGAGACGTTCGACAGGCTTCCATCGATAGGTTCCCAGTCCGAGCCCGACGAGATCGAGGGCCAGTTCATCGACGCGGTGGCCGGAAGAGCATACGAAACCAACCAGCCGGTCCTTAATCCCGACCCGAGCGGATTTCCCGAGCTGGAGTCCCTTCCGGGTCTCGATCGCTTCTCGGATGCGGGCGTTCTTGCGGTGCCCTTGTCGATCGAAACGGACGGCAGGGACGAGAGGATCGGGGTACTGTACCTCGAGACGCCTCCCGAGAAGGGAGCCATCGCCGACACCGACATATGGATCGTGCAGTTCCTGGGTTCTCTGACAGCCCTGTCGATCCGGAACATCCGCCTTACCGCCTCTCTCAGGATGGCGTACCAGGAGACCGTACACGCGCTGGTAAGGGCACTCGAAGCAAAGGACCCATACACGCGCGGTCACTCCGAGCGAGTCGCCGAATACTCCGAGCGCTGCGGAAAACATTTCGAGCTCGGACAGGCCCGGCTCAAGACTGTCTACTCCGCCGCCCTTCTGCACGACATCGGCAAGATCGGGATACGCGAGAGTGTCCTCAACAAGCCGTCGAAACTGACACCGGACGAATACGACCACATCAAGAAGCACCCCATGATTTCCGAGGCGATTTTGCACGGTCTCACGTTCCTCACCGAGGAAAATACGATTCTCAAGCAGCACCATGAACGATACGACGGCAAGGGGTATCCTTACGGGCTGAAGGGCGACGAGATCAGTCTCGAAGGCGCCATCATCCAGGTCGCCGACGCATGGGACGCGATGACATCCCGGCGCGTATACCGCAAGGAGCTCGACCTGAAGATAGCGCTGGAGGAACTCAGGGAACACTCCGGCTCCCAGTTCAGCCCGAGGGTTGTGGAGATGTTCGTGCGGATGGTTCGGGAGGACGGGCTTGTGCCGGTCGAGGAAATCGAAGAGGAGCAGTAGAGATAGCCGGACGAACCGCAAACGGGCGCCTCACATGCATTCCCCTTAAGCCTCTTTAAATCCTGCCCCCGTGTTTCTCAGAAACTAATGTTGACGGCAACCGGGCTCTCGTGAGCGCGGGAGGATATAACATGCACTATTTTTCCAGAACCTGCGGACCGGTCCTCATGACGGGCCTGGCACTTATACTGGGCTGCGGCGGGCAATCCCATGAGCCGACTGTCACACCGCTTGAGTCCCATCGCGAGTCTCAGGCTCCCCGGGTCGCAGCCGATACCGCCACAAGCATAAGGCAATGGGGAACCTGGATTCTCCACTGCGAAGATGCGACCGAGGAAGCTCCCGCGTCGGTTGAAGCGATTCCCCTGCGCTCGGGAGAAATCCATGTGAATGTCACGGGCATGCTGCTCCCCCCGACCTGTGTGAACTGCATGGATGTCTCGCTGATGGGAGTGATCGGGCTGGACTGGACAATCTACGTCAGCCTGACCAACCCAACCGTTCAGACGGCGTACGATGTAACGGGGATTTTCCCGGGTTCGGACGGACCGACCATCCTTGAGCCCGACAGCTACACCGACATGTGCGACATGGACGGAGACTCCTCGACGCATAATCCGTTCATCAGGTTCGAGACCGGCAATCCGGGCGAGGAATGGGGTCCGGGGGAGACGCACGGGCAGACGCTGACTTTCCGGCGCTATCCCGGCGAGAAATTCACCGATCTTGTCTATGTCGTGACGGCAAGCTGGCCCTCGAACCAGGGGGAGATCGTTGAGCTCAGGAACCCACAGGCTAGCGGCCCGCTGTACACCGACGCGTCCAAGCCCGCCAACCTGACCGTCGAGATTCTGGATTGGCAGGATGACATCGAGTATGTGCTGATAGATCTCGAACCGGTCAACGGAAGTGCGTTCACGCACATGGAGCCGGCCGGCAACGGCACGTACCAGGTTTACAGCTACGCCGCATACGGGCTCTCACCGGGAAGCGTCTATCTGCTCGTCGCGGCGAAGAGCTTCGGGTCGGACTACATCACGTACAACTACCTCACCGTCGAGATAATGGATCCGCTGCCGCCGCCCACGTATTTTCAGCTCCTGAGCGGTCCGACATCCCTGACCGGCGACGGGGCGCCGTACGGGGAACTCGACCTGGCCGTGATCGGCAAACCGGGCGGCTCGTCCACTACCCTCGTGTACGCTTCTCCGACAGAGATATACGCCTGGGACGAACACTACTCCGAATCCGGCCTGTTCGCGACATTGGTCGACACGACGGGCGGCGATGCGGACTTCCCGATCGACCCGATCTCCAGAATCGCAGCGCCCGTACCCGCGCTTCCCGAGAGTCCCGACACCTATTCGTTTCTGCAGACGAATTTCGACACGGCCGTCTTCGATGACACTACGGATCCGCCGATCCTCTTTGAAAATACCCTCAGGATTCTGGATCTTGAGAACCTGCAGGTGGTCGACTTCAAGCTGATCGCGGACAAACAGGACACGCCCGAGGTCGATGCGATACTGAGACCGGCGGATGTCTCGGGTGGGGTGATGGGCGACAAGCGCGGATACGCGATATGGGTCCCCGACGGCGGCGCTTTTCCGGGCTATTATCCTTTTGTGGCTCTTGTGATGTATGAACAGCCCTACAAAAGCGAGACTCAGGAGTTCGACACTTTGATCGGAGGCGTGCCGAAAGGCACTGGAGCGGGCATGTTGAATCCGGAGGAGGTCAATGGTCTTGCCGTATGGGACGGGGGAAGCTCCGGGGAAATCATGGCGATCGTGAGTGAAGGCGGAAGCCTTAACGAGGTCGAGATTTTTTCGGGGAACTACCTGACGAATCCGGGCGGTGAGCTTACGTCGGTGGCAACCCTGGGGGGTTTTTCGGGGACGCCGCTCGACGTGGCGGTGCTGCCGGTCGGCGACGCGGGTAAAGAGGACGAAAATTGGATTTGCATCCTTACGGACGCCCAGACGATCGAGGTGTATTCGGTCACCGGCGATTTCATCGAGTCGATCTACGATCTCGACGCGGTCCAGGGGGAGCCGAGACACATCGACACCGATACCGTGAACATGCGCATTCATCTGATGATGGACGGTCCGCTGGCGGCGGTGTTTAAGTACACCGGGATGTGAGAGCTCGCCCAGGCCGTGAAATCTCCGGCATCCTAAGGGAAAAGCGAACCTTTGCCGGCAGAGAACGGTCTATAAAGGTACAGCCTCCTTAGATACATGCTTCGAAGCGGAAAACAGAAGCGCCTCCCCGGCGCTTCTTTGATTTGCAGGCCGGTCCCGACACATCCGGGGGATATGGTTTTTCACGGGCCTCTTAAGCTACAATTCATTCATGCGCTTCAATCGAGTCGATCGCTTCGCGACATCGGCCGCGCTGTTTCTAATGGCCGGTCTGTGCCTTGTCCTCATCCAGTCGGGCTGCGACTTCCGCCCCAAGGCCCCGAGCCGCCTCAGGATTCTTTTCACGAGCGACACGCAGGGCAATTTCACACCCTGCGGATGCGCTGGAGGTCCCCGCGGCGGCATCGAACGGAGATCGACCGCGATTCGCCGAGCCCGCGAGACGGCGCCGGGGTCTGTGATTCTGCTGGACACCGGCAACTTCACAACGGGTCTGGGGAGCGAGGCCGAGCGTTTCAAGGCGGATTATGTCGCGCGCGCGATGGCCGAGCTGAAATACGATGCGGTGAATGTCGGCCGCATGGACGCGCGTCGCGCAAGGCTCGGAGTGCATGCCTACGATCGCGAAGGCTTCCCGCTCACTTCCGCAGGATACACGTACAACGACGAGCAGACCGCAGAGAGACGGTTTTCCTACTCCACGAGAATCATCGTCGATGTGCAGGGCTTCAAGATCGGTATCGTGGGCAGCCCTCTCGACGAGCTGGACAAAAGCGACCTGGGCTTCGAAAACGAGCCCACCGTCAGATGGGATGAACTTGCGGAGGTCATCGACGATGTGAGCGTCAAGGACGCCGCCGGATTGAACATACTGATCTCGGACCTTTCGGTCCCGCTGCAGCAGGCGAGCATCGCGGCTTCGCGGTTCCCGCTCGCGGGCATCGTGATCGCGGGCGAGTCCGCCCCCAACGAGTACGTCGAGGAAAGAAGCGGCGCGGACATCAGTCGCCCGATACTCATTCCGCGTGCGGCTAGCTGGGGACGGTCGCTGGGGGTCCTGGACCTCACCCTTTCCCCACAGGGCGGGATCACGAGTTATCACATCGAATATGTGGACCTGAACGAGAGCATCGAGAAGGACCCCGTCTTTGCAGCGATGACCGAGGAGTACCTGGCCGCCCTGGAAAAAGCGGGCTTGAGCAAGGTGCCCGAGGTCAGGGAGGCGGGTTACACGGGCTCGAAATCCTGCCAATCGTGCCATCCCAGGGAATTCGACTCCTGGCAGACCACCCGTCACGCGAGCGCATGGGCAACGCTGGAGGGATCGGGGAGAATACGCGAGACAACCTGCGTTCCGTGCCATACGACCGGCTACGCCGGGACGGACTCCATGCCGGAGCGACTCGTGCCTTACGAGCTCAGGGGGGTCGGCTGCGAATCATGCCACGGTCCGGGCGAGGTCCATATGGCATATCAGAAATGGAAAATCTACGGTGAGCTCACGGGCGAAGTCCGCGGAGAAGACCTGACCGACCCGATTGTGCGGACTCCCCCCGAAAGAACCTGTACCGCCTGTCACACGCCGCCGTACGACGAAGGATGGGTGTACAGGATCAAACTGGATCGAGTTTTCCATGACTGAGAAACCCGAACAGACCGGATCTCCCGATGGCTGGGTTCCGAGCCCCCTCGTCGCCATCCCGATCACCCTGCTGATCATTGTCCTGTGGTTCGTGGGATTCGTACTCATCGAACTCGCCTTCATGCTCCTGAGAGGTCGAGGGGCAGAACAGGGTCTCGATCTCGCCCTGACCCTGTTCGTGTACAGCCTCGTTTTCTGCATTCTCTTCTGGAAGCTTCTCGGGGTCGGAGACCCGTTCAGAGAAATCGGGTTCAAACTGACCCGTACGCTCCCTGTTCACTGGCTTCTTGGGGCGGTGACAGGAGGTGCCGGCTGCGGTCTTGCGTTCGCTTTGGTCGCCGTCTTTGGGGAGATTTCGCTTGAGATGTCGGCGCTGCCGGTGGTCGAGCGGGCGGAGGTCGGGACCTTCTCCTGGCTCGCAGGCATTATTTTTTTCGTGCTGTATGCCGGTGAAGAGGAGGTATTTTCGAGGGGACTCATCTACCCCTTTCTGAAACGTTCCGCAGGAGTCGTGTGGGCTGTCGTGGCTTCATCCGTGATTTTCAGCCTGTTTCATCTTCTCAACAATGAGTTTTCGCTGCTCGCGTTTCTCGACATAATCCTGGCCGGAGCTTTTCTGGCCCTGATGAGGGAGCTGACCGGGAATCTGTGGCTCGCATGGGGAGCGCATTTCGGATGGAATTTCTCGCTTGTCGCAGCGGGGGTGCCGGTCAGCGGAACGATAGCCCGGCTCTATCTTCAGAACTGGCACATTGCGATGTCGGGACCCGACTGGCTCACCGGGGGAGCGTTCGGACCCGAGGGCGGTCTGAGCGGGATAGTCGCGGACACGGTGCTCGTGATGATAATGATTCTGCTGATCGTCGCGAGAGACAGGCGTGCGCGGGCACGAAGATCGTGAGAACGGCTGATCCCCTTCTCATTCGCCCTGATCGGGAGGAGGAGGTTGATCGCCGCCGCGGAAGCGCCCTCGCCACTCATCGCCTCCGGGTGGACGGTCGAGCGGCCGGTCGCCGTTACCCATCGGCGGAGGAGGCATGATCCCCGGCCCTGCATCCTCGGGAGGCTTGGGGATACTGTCGGCAACACGTCGGACAAGCTCGGGGGCGACCTCACCAAGCACAATCACAATCGAATTCGGGAAGGCTCTTGTCGCCATCGAAGTGTGAAAAATCGATTCGACCTGCTTTGATTTCGATTTCAGCGCCTGGTCAATCGCGCCCGGATCGAAGCCGGCTTCAGTAAGCCTTTGCCGGGGGAACTGGATTACGGAGATAGTGTTCAGTCCGTCCGAATAGACGACCTGGAAATGTCCGGCTCCCGCCATCGGACCCTGGGGACCTTTGCGGAATCCGCCCAATCCCGTGCCCGGCAACATGCCCTCGAAATCCATGGACGGCCCTGATCCGCCCGACTTTCGCCCCCCAACCATCCTGAACCCGTCCGGCAACCATTCGGGTAGAACCATGGCCGGATTCGCGTCAATGAACTCCCTGACTTCCTCCACAGGCATAAGCTTCCGGTCCGCAAAGAACGGCGAGATCCGAAAGGGTTCTTCCGACCGGCCCGGCCCGTCCGAGCTTTGGAAACCGGTGACGCTTCTATACCGATAGCCCCGGATCAGGCGTCCCCTGGGGTCCAGCCGTCTCCATCCGAGCGTGTAACCTTCTTTGGGCTCCACCCACAGCTCCAGGGAATCGCCCTTGTAGCCGTTGGGCGACAGCCTCACTCTCTCTGCCGGTCTTCCCGCAACACGTATTCTTCCCATGTCACGGATCGACACCCGGTCCAGAAATCCAGTGTCGGGCTCGACCTGCGGGAACATGGTTTCCAGGTATCTCTTGAGGAGAGGGTACCTGGGATAGTCGGACAGATCGACCCTGACGCGATACTCGCGCGATCCGAGACGGTACTCGAGCATTCGCTCTCCTGACGGAGTCCCCTTTTGAGCGCGATCCCATGCAAGGCGCACGAGGTCCCTGCATTGAGCGTCTGAGAGACGTCCGGGCCTCTGCCACCAGAGGAAGGCGGCGAGGAGGATGACTCCGACGGCAACAATCGCCAGGCCGACAGAGAGGACTATTTTCACCGGTTTCGTCATTTTCGATTCCGTCAAACTCTACTTATCCTATTTCCCCGCGGGCTCGAAGATGTCGTTGTGGGTACTCCGGACAACCTTCCAGACGGCGATCGCCTGCCCTCCGGTGGCTGCCGGGTCGGCCATGAAATCGCCCGACGTCGCCAGTATGTGATTATCAAGCGCTCCGACGATCATCGCGTCGAACGCGGCATTCTGAAAGGCGTTCAGACCGGGAGCGGGCGCGATCTTAGGGGTCTGGTCCCCCCTCGGCAGGGAAACCAGCAGAACGAGAGCGAGGACGAAGGCGATCGCCGCGACCATCACCGGGCGGGGGTCCCTTTTCCGCGCCGGGCTCGGTATGCCTTCAGCCTCGAGACGTTCCCTCAGCGCATTTATGAAAACCTCTCTTTCTCCTTCGGGGACCTCGACAGCCCTCAGCTCTCTGAGAAGATCGCGCATCCTGACAAGTCGATCGAGCTCCGCGGTGCAATCCGGACATTTCTCGAGATGATGCTCGATCTCCGCGAACTCGGAGCCCTCAAGCTCGCCGTCAAGATAGGGGTTCAGAAGCTGTTTGCACTTTTCGCAGTCCATGGTTTTGTCGCTCGATTCCGCTCTAATTCTATATAGCGTCCATCTCCTCGAGGATTCGCCTCAGCTCCGCCCTGGCGCGGGCGAGTCGGCTTTTCACAGTGCCCATGTTGATGTTCAGGCTCTCCGTGATCTCCTCGTAGCTGAGACCCTCAAGCTCTCGAAGGACGAGGATGTTCTGGAAGATCGGATCGAGTTTCCCCAGCGCGATCCGGACCATCCTGACTCTCTCCGACCGCCCGAGGACGTCCTCCGGCGAGTCCGGACCGTTCGGAAGCCTGGCCTCGATCGAGTCGCGCTCCTCCGCACCGTCGAGGCTGACCAATTCGAGCCGCTTCTTGCGGAGCCTGTCGATGCAGTAATTGGAGGCGATCCTGAACAGCCAGGTATAGAAATTCGAGCGCTTCCCGAATTGCGGGAGAGCCTGGTAGGACTTGATAAAAATCTCCTGGAGCGCATCGTCCAGATCGTCCTCCCGGTGAAGATGATGAAAGACCAGCGCCCGGACGCGCCCGTAGTAGGCTCTGACGAGATCCTCGAACGCCTGATTGTCGCCGGAAAGGACACGGGAGACGAGGCGGCTGTCGCGCGCCCGCACCGCCATGGCACCGTCGGCGGCCTCGCGGGGGGTTATGCGAGTCTCCTCTTTCACGCTCTCGCCGTATCCCTTTTCTGCGGGACAATGGGCTTCTCCATCCCGGGTCGAAAGGTTGGACGGATGAGGGACGGCGAAGTTCCCACCGTTGGTGGACAGGGCATTCCTGGCGATTCGGGCATCCTCATTGGGTTTTGCGCGGCGGCGCGAAATTGATCTCTGTCCCGCCGGCGGACCCCATCGGGAGAAGGATCACTGTGAAGTCAGCGGTGTCAAATGAAAAGGTTTCTCTTCTTTCATCCCGGCTGACCGGCTGGATACCCAGAAGCTTGATGTAGTAATCCCTGACCTTCTCAATGGGATCCTGCGTTTCGTAGACGCGGGAGGCGCGTCTCACCGCCCCGGGATAAATGGGAAGCCCCTCGTCTTTCACGTCGGACGGGGTCCCCTCCTCCACGATTCCCCTGGGAAGGCCGCCGGGTCCGGGCTGGTTGACCTCGACTCGTTTCGGGCATGCGACAAGCGCAAATACAACCACCGCTGCGAGAACCGGCGCTAAGAGACGGCGAAAAAGTCCCATCGCGGCACTCCCTTACGACGACCGTCAGCCACCCGTATTCTCTGTCGCGGGTGGTGTCGTTGTCTCCCCGCCCGTCGGTTGCTGGCCTGGCTGCTCCTGCTTGAGCTTCTCCACGTCAACCTGCTGCTCCTTCGGACGGTTGGGGTTATTACCCTCGTATCCTCCGGGTACGCACGATGACATTGCCGGAACGATAAACAGCGCTGCCAGAAGAAGGATTGTGATGAGTCGTCTCATAGAACTTGGTCTCCCTGGTCTATAGTCGACATTCTGTCAGTAGTGTACGGGCCCATGCTCCCGTTCTTAAACGGATTATATGAACGTTTAGCCCCGCGTGTCAAGAAAACGGGCTCCGATGTCGGAGCCCGAAGGAGGAAAGGCCAGGACAGGCAAGGCTCAGTCCTGGACTTCGATTTCGAAGACGAAAAGAAGGCCTTCGCCGTAGCAGTCATCGCAGCCTTCCATACC
>Ga0315294_10007404_pt1 | contig 12038 bp, 9 predicted proteins | sample YL17G13_40_MG_FD_203626 | JGI IMG/M metagenome (GOLD analysis project Ga0315294, IMG submission 203626) | Sediment microbial communities from Yellowstone Lake, YNP, Wyoming, USA - YL17G13_40 | ecosystem: Environmental > Aquatic > Freshwater > Lake > Sediment | place: USA: Wyoming | collected...
CCGATCGGTCCATCCAGCGCCTTGTAGGCGTGGGCGCTGTCCCGGAAAAGGAACGGGAAGTCCACCATCAGCGTCTCTTTGACGAAGCCCCCCACCGGGCCGGTGGAAGTGCAGACCGCGTCCAGCGTGCCGATCTGCACCGCCTCCACCATGTCACGCTCGGCGCCGAGTTGATGGTCGGGGAAGAGGCTCATGGTGATCTGGCCGCCGGTCTTCTCCTTCAGCCGGTCGGCCAGAAGCTGTGCGGCCACCAGGTAGGCCCGGTTGGCCCCGAAGCCGATCTTGAGTTCCAGCTTGGGGTACGCCGCGTGCGCCGCGGGGGCGAGCCCCCAGGTCATCCCCAGGGCCGCGAGGAGCATCACGAGGGAAAGCCGGAGTGTCTTTCGCATGATCAACCCTCCTCTGTGCCGTTATGCCTCGTTGATTGCCGCATACAGGACATGAACCGAAGAGCGCGCAGGCGGCCCGACGGGCGGCGGGCTCTGCGGTGAGTCTTCGTGCCTACGGCGTCACGCAGGGAATCTCGAGGAGTCGGCAGAGCTCGCGGAGCTCCCCGGCAACATCCGCCCAGACGAGCCCGTAGTGGTGCTCGAATCCCCCGTAGATCACCGCGTCCAGCACCTCCCGCACCGGCCGCTCCAGACGGACCTCCACGCTCGTGCCCTGGAAGGAGTTGGGTCCGTCCAGCGCCTCCCCGCCCAGCGTGCACATCCGGAACCCGTCGGCCGTCTGGCCCAACCGCGCGATGGTGACCGAGCCGCTCCGGAGGCTGTTGTTCAGGGCGAACCCCAGGTTCCGGTTCGGCTGCACCCCGGCAACGGGCCCTGTCTTCGTCGAGGCCAGTGAGAAGGCGCCGACGCCGCAGTGCCAGAAGGTGCAGGTGTTGCGCGTCCCGTCCACGTGAACCAGGTCCCCCAGATACGCGGGCTGGCCCGTGAGGTACTGCTGGATCAGCATGGTCACGGCCCCCAGCGTGTCGGCCTCGCAGGCAGCCGGGATACCGTCTTCGATGAGGTGAGACAACGTGGAGCACGCGGCCGCCTTATAGTCGGTGAAGAACTCGGGCCAGCAGCGCACGGCCACGGCGGCTGGTCGCACGTCCCCCAGCGCCTCGCGGAGCGCCAGGTAAAACTGGGTAGACCGCACAACCTGCTCGGTGGGCAGCTGGGCCAGCCCCCTCACCATCTTCCGGTCCGCTTCGATGACCGGGTTGTACTGCTCCGGCGGCACCTGGGGCGCCTTCTGGAGCAACGCCTGAAGGTCGAGTCGTGTGAGCCGCGGGCCGATCTTGCGCATGAGTTGGAGGGCGTCCACGGAGGACGTGTAGAAGCCGGGCGGCGGGTTTCCCACCTCGGCGATGACCGCCTCTTTGAGCTTGCGGGCCGTCGTGGCGGCGCGCAGCCAACATCCCACCTCGCGCTCGGCCTCCGGCTCGGCCGGCAGGCGGTAAAGGTACTTGAAGGCACGACCCACCCTGACCAAGAGGCTGGACGCCAGGTTGGCGCCCGTCAGGGAGTTCAGCCGGAGCCGCCCACCCACCTCGGGTTCCGGCAACGACCAGATCAGGATCGGGAGATCCAGCTCGCCGACGATCCGCGTGAGAAATCGTCCGTCCGTAAAGGTCGAGCACTGCACGATCAAGGCGTCCGCCCCGGCCCCTCGAGACGCCGCGGCGGCCTTCCCGGCCTCCTCCGGGTCCGTCACCAGGCCGTCGGGGCGAACCACCTCGCATCCCAACCGCTCCAGGACCGCGACGGTCTCCCGATACAGCCGCAGCGCCAGGTCTGTGTCAAACCCGGGCCGGGCCATGCCCAACAGGATCACCTTGCCGTTGTTCATGCGCGTCGTCCCTTTCTCCTCGCGGGCTGAGCGGACGGAAGCTCTCCCTCAGCCCTTCATGAACCCCAAGAGTGTCGGCAGCCATAACACCAGTTGCGGGAAGAATGAGATCAGGAGCAGCACCACGACCAGCGGGACGGTCCACGGCAGGGTCGCTCGCACCACCTCCTCGAACGACATCCTGGCGACCCGCACCATGATGTAGAGATAGGTCCCCACCGGCGGCGTGAGCGCCCCGATGGTCAGGTTCAAGACCGCCACCACGCCGAAGTGAACCGGGTCGATGCCCACCTGCTGGATGGCTGGCAGCAGGATCGGGATCAGGACGATGAGCGCCGCCAGCCCCTCCATGAAGCAGCCCACGATCAGCAGGAAGACGTTCAGGATCAGCAGGACGACCACCGGATTACGGGAAATCGAGAAGAGGGCCTTGGCCACCATCTGCGGCAATTGCTCCCGCGTGAGAACCCAGGCGAAGAGGTTGGCGGCGCTCACGATGAAGATGAAGACCGCCGTCGTCTGGATCGTCTCCAGGACGACCTCGCGGAGCTTGGCCAGCGTCAGCTCTCGGTACACCACGACGCCCAAGAACAGGGCGTAGACGACCGTCACGATGGCCGCCTCAGTCGGCGTAAAGATGCCCAGCGTGATGCCCGCCAGGATGATCAGCGGCGTGATCAGGGCGAAGAAGGCCATGGCCGTGGCGACCACCAATTCCCGCAGCGTGGCACGCTTGTACACCGGGTAGTCCCGCTTCTTGGCGTAGTAGTAGACCATCACGCAGAGGGAGGCGCCCATGAGGAGGCCCGGCACCACCCCGCCCAGGAAGAGTGCTCCCACCGAGACGCTGGCCAGGGTCCCGTAAAGCACCATCGGGATGCTGGGCGGAATGATCGGCCCGATGGTGGCCGACGAGAGCGTCACGCCGACGTTGAAATCGTCGTCAAAGCCCGCCTTCCGCTGGGCCTCCAGCTCGATGGCGCCGATGCCGGCGCAGTCCGCCGCCCCCGACCCGGACATGCCGGCGAAGATGATGCTCCCCAGGACGTTCACGTGGCCCAGGCTTCCCTTGATGTGGCCCACCAGCGCCAGCGAGAAGCGGAAGATCCGCTCCGTGATGCCGGTGGAGTTCATCAGCAGGCCGGCGAAGACGAAGAACGGGACGGCCAGGATCGGGATGGAGTCCGGACCGGCCATCATCCGCTGCGGGATCCCCAGCAGGACGTCTCCCCGCCCCACCAGGAAGGCGGTCCCGGCGATCAGCATGGAGAGGGCGATCGGGACGTTCATCAGCATCAGCAGGAACCAGAGGCCGAAGACGAGTACGGTTTCCACGAAGCCGCTCCTTGGATCAGCCAGCCCCCCACAGGGGGGCGATCGGATCAGATCACCCGCTCGGTCGCCGAGGCGCCCTCGGGCGCCGGATGCGCCGGCGCGTTGAGGCCCCGGAACTTGCCGAGCAATGCCCGCAGGCTGTACCCGATCATGAGGACAGTCATGACCACCAGGGAGGCCGACACATAGGAGAGCGGGATCTGCAGGGCGATGGAGGCCACGCTGTGATTCATGAAGCAGAAGCGAATGCTCTGGACCAGGAAGAGGCCGAGAAATCCGAGCACGACGCCGTCGGCCAGGATGCCGACCCAGGCCTGGCCGCGCGGCGGCAAGAGAGAAACGAAGTAGGAGACGCCGATGTGGCGGCCGTCCCGCAGCGCCAGGGCCGACCCGAGGAAGGCGACCCAGGTGAAGGCGTACACCGTCACCTCTTCGGACCAGAAGTAGGGCCGGTTGAAGGCGTAGCGGGCCACCACCTCGCCGAACACCACGAGGCAGAGGGCCGCGAAGAGCGCGATCACGAGATGCTCGAGGCAGCGATTCAGTGTTGCCGTCACCCTGCGCACGCCGAGGTCCCCCAGAGGGGGGCCGGGCGGGCCGCCCTCGGCCCCGCCCGGCCCAAGCCAGCTGCACTACTTCGCGTTCACGATCTTGTCGTAGAGCCCCTTGCCCCAGATGGTCTCGAACTTCGGCGCGACGGACGCCGAGGCCTTGCGGAAGGCCTCCACGTCCGGCTTCACGATCGTCATCCCGGCCTTCTTGAAGCTCTCCAGGAAGGCGTCCTCCTGCTCCAGCATCAGCTTGTTGTTCAGCTCCCGGGCCTCCTGGGCGGCTGCCATCATGATCTTCTGATTGTCGGGCGAGAGGGTGCGCCACACCCGCTCGTTGATGATCATGGGCAGCGGAGTGATGATGTGCTCGGTCAGCATGAGGTACTTCTGTGCCTCGTAGAACTTGAAGCCGTTGATGGTGGGGGTCGGGTTCTCCTGTCCGTCCACCACGCCGGTCTTCAAGGCCAGGTACAGCTCGCCGATGTTCATGGGGGTGGGTGTCGCACCCCAGGTCTTGGCCATCTCCATGATGACGGGCACCTGCGGGGTGCGCAGCTTGAAGCCCTTCATCTCCTCCGGCTTCAGGATCTGTTTGTTGGCGGTCAGATGCCGCCGCCCGTAATAGAAGACGTTGAGGATGCGCAGGCCGCGCCCCTTCAGCAGCTCATCCCGCAGCTCGTCCCCGACCGGGCCGTCCATCACCTTGTTCATGTGGTCGATGTCGCGCCAGATGTAGGGGCACTCGCCGATCCCCAGCCTCGGCGAGAACTGGCTGATGCCGCCGGACCCGATCAGGAGCATGTCCTGGGTCCCCATGATGGTGCCCTCGATGTTGTCCTTATCGGTCCCGAGTTGGCCGCCGGGGTAGAGGTCGATCTTGATCTTCCCGCCGGTCTTGGCGGCCACTACCTCCGCCATCTTCTTGGCGCCGACGTTGCTGGGATGATCGGGCGGGTAGCTGTGGCCCCACTTCAAGACGATGGGTTTGTCCTGAGACGCGCTCTCGCTGGCGAGGACGAGGCCGATCCCCAAGAGCATGACCAGGCACACGATCAGGTGTCGCTTCATGACGCCTTCCTCCTTTCCGGGGTGAATGATGACGTCGTCACAGCAGATTGCCGGGTCTCTACCGCTCTATCTCCACCCACGACGGGCTCGCGGCTGACGCCGCCACCGCGTCCAGGACCGCCTGGCAGGCCAGGCCCTCCGCGAACGACGGCTCGGGGGGATCGTCCCGCCGGATCCCCTCCACGAATGTCCGGGCCTGCTCGAGACGGTATCCCTCCAGACCCGCTACGGAGGCGGGATTATCGAGGCGCGCCGGCACCGGGATCGCGTTCCAGCGCCGGGTGCGGCAGGCGTCTACGCCCAAACAGACCGAAAGCTCCCCCGGTCGCTCCACGTCGTAGGACAGGGCCCCCTTCCGGCCGTACACCTCGATGCGCTGGCCGTTGGTGCGCCCGGTGGCGTACTTGGTCACGAAGTAGCTTCCCAGCAGGCCCGAGGCGAACTCGGCCGTGAAGGCGCAGGCGTCGTCCACATCCACCGCAAGCTCCGAGGCATCCGAGAGCGTGCGCCGGGCGGCGATCGTCTGCTTGACGCCGCGCACCCGGGCGATCTCACCGAACCACCAGCGCGTGAGGTAGATCAGGTGCGAGCCGAGATCCCCCAGGACGCCGCCCCCCTTGCCCGCCATGAGCTTCCAGGCCTTCTCCACCGGTGTCGCGAGATCGGCGAGGTAGGCGGAGACGTACGTCGCCTGGAAGGCAAACAGGTCGCCCAGTTCTCCGGATTCGATCAACTCCCTTGCCAGCTTGGCGGCGGGGACGAAGCGGTAGGTGTAGGCCACCATGGTCCTCCGTCCGGATTGGGCCGCCGCCGCGCACATCGCGCGGGCCTGGTGCCGGTCGAGCCCCATCGGCTTCTCGCACAGGACGTGGGCCCCGGCCGCGAGCGCGTCCAGGGTGTTTCGGTGGTGGGCGTCGTTCGTGCTGCACACGATCACGGCGTCCAGCCGCTCGGACCGGATCATCGTGGCTACGTCGTCGTAGGCGCCCGGGATGCCCAGGCGCTGGCTGGCTGCGCGAGCACGCTCCGGCGACGTGGCGCAGCAGGCCGCCACCTCCACCTCCGGCAGCAACCGGTAGGCGGGCAGGTGGTGGTTGGCGGCGTTGTTGCCCACCCCCACCAGGCCCAGGCGGAGCCGCTGCTCAGCCATGCCCTTCATTTCCCTCCGTAGTCATGAGCCGGGGAGACGATCTCGGCCCCATCGGGGGGGGCGCCGGTGGACTCGCGGACGACGAGCGTGGTGGGGAGGACGATCCGCTGTGGGGCGCCGCCGCCCTCGCGCCCCTCGATCCTCGCCAGGAGCACCTCGATCGCCCGCTGCCCCATCTCACGGATCCGCACCACCACCGTGGTGAGGGCCGGTTGCAGGAACGCCGCCACCGGGATGTCGTCGAAGCCCACCACCGAGATGTCCCCCGGCACGCGCAAGCCCACGTCCTGCGCCGCGCGAATCGCCCCGATGGCCACCACGTCCGGATAGGCGAGAACCGCCGTCGGCCGCGGGCGGAGGTCGAGCAGTGCCGTCATTGCCCGGTGGCCCTCCTCGTAGCCGGGCCCGCCCGGGACGAGGTAGTCCGGATTCGCGGGGATCCCCGCCTCGGCGAGGGCCGCGCGATAGCCGCGGATCCGCTCGGCGGCGTTGGAGAGGGGCACGTGGCGCGCAATGCAGGCGATGCGCCGATGGCCCAGCGCGATCAGGTGGCGGGCGGCGGCCTCGCTCCCGCCGAAGTTGTCCACCACGACCCGATCGATCGCGGTGTCCGGAACCTCGCGGTCCACGGCCACCGTCGGGAGCCGGTACCGCAGCAACCGGTGCAGGGCGCTGGCGTCGGTCGTCCCCTGGATGTAAATCACCCCGTCCACGCCCTTGGCCAGCATCACCTCGGCATAGGCCTGCTCGCGGGCCGCCACGTATCCCGAATGGCAGAGGAGCAGGCTGTAGCCGTGTGCGAAGACGACGTCGTCGATGCCCTTGGCCAGGGAGGCAAAGAAGGGGTTGGCCGTGTCGGGGAGGATGAGGCCGATCATCCGGGTGCGCTGCAGGCGCAGGCTGCGGGCGACCTCGGAGGGCCGGAAGTCGAGGGCGCGGATGGCCCTGAGAACCCGCGTGCGCGTGGCCGCCGCGACGGGGCGCGGCCCTTCATTGATCACGTAGCTGACGGTAGCGACCGAGACGCGGGCCCGGCGCGCCACATCCGCCCGCGTCACCCGTCGCCGCATACCCCGGCTGTCCTTGGCCATGGTTTCTACTCGCGGTGTCTACTCGTGTCACCTTTTTCCTTAACACGAGGGGCGCGGGCGAGTCAAGGAATGTCTGTTGAGATGATGGGCCCGGACTGACAACTGGGGGCGAAAAGACCGGCAACCTGTGGTACCATACGGGCCGCTGCGGCGGGGGCCGGCCGGAAGGGGAGTGTGCGGCGGCGTCAGAACCTCTCAGGGCGAGGAGGAGGCACCGTATGCTGGACATCCTGATCAAGAACGGCAGCGTGGTGGACGGCACCGGTCGGCCCGCGTTTCCCGCCAATGTCGCCATCCAGGGCGACCGCATCGTCGAGGTCGGAAAGATCGAGGGCGGCGAGGCGGGGCGCGTGATCGACGCGGCGGGCAAGGTCGTCTGCCCCGGCTTCATCGATGCCCACAGCCACACCGACGCCACCATCTGGGCCAACCCGACGGCCGAGAGCACGATCCGCCAGGGGGTCACCACCGAGGTCGTGGGCAACTGCGGGATGAGCGTGGCGCCCGCCCCAGAGGCGGCCCGCCAGGAGGGCGCGGGCGGCTTCGGCAGGTTCACCGGGGTCGAGACGCCCGCCTGCGGCTTCGGCGAGTTCCTGGAGCGGCTCGCGCGGCGGGGGACCTCCAACAACCTGGCCTGGTTCGTCGGCCACAACGCGGTGCGGAATCTCGCGGGGGTGCGCGGCCCAGAGGCCACGGCGGACCAGTTCCTCGTGATGGAGCGCGCGGTCCACGACGCCATGCAGGCCGGCGCGCTGGGTCTGTCCACAGGACTGGAGTTCGAGCCCGGCCGGTCGGCCCCGACCGAGGAGATCGTCCGCCTGACCAGGGTCGCAGGCCAATACGGCGGACTCTATGCCAGCCACATCCGGAACCGCGACGCCCGCGTGCAGGAGGCCATCGAGGAGTTCCTCGAGATCGTCCGGCGCACCGGGACCCGGGGCGAGGTCTCCCACCTGAACATCCGCCACAACACGGGCGCGCCCGAGGGGGCCTGGCACCAGGCCGTGGAGACCATCGAGCGGGCACGGCGCGAGGGGCTGGACGTCCTGACGGACATGACCCCGCTCATCTACGGCATCGGCCAGATGGCCGCCATTCTCCCGCCCTGGATCCGGGCCGAAGGTCCGGGCCCCGCCGCCGAGCTGCTCCGCGACGCCGCGGTGCGAACACGACTGCGGACCGAGTGCGACCGGTACTGGCGCTTCATCCACCGCGGCGAGTGGGACCGGGTGCGCATGCAGAGCAACCCGGCTTTCCCCGAAGTCAACGGCAGGACGTTCCCGGAGATCGCCGCGCTCTGGGGCAAGGACCCCTGGGATTGCTACTTCGACATCCTGGCCGCGGCCGGGCCGCGGATGGACGGGATCGTCCTGGTGGCCCGCCTCTTCACCGAGGAGCACGTCCGGGAGGCGGTGAGTCACCCGCTCTTCATGCTCGTCGTGGACGGCTACAGCACGCGCACCGACGGCCCCCTGGCCGAGCAGACGCGCTTCCCTCTCCACTTCATGGGCATGGTGCACTTCCTGACCTATCACGTGCGCGAGCGGAAGGCCCTCTCCCTGGAGGAGGCGATCCGCAAGATGACCAGCATGCCGGCCAACCACTTCGGCCTTCGCGATCGCGGGGTGATTCGGCCCGGCGGGTTGGCCGACGTGGTGGTCTTCGACCTCGGCGCGTTGGAGGAGGTATCCACTATCGAGCAGCCGCTCCGCTACGCGCGGGGCGTCGAGCACGTCCTGGTCAACGGGGTCTCCGTGCTGGCTGGAGGTCATCACACCGGCGCCCGGCCGGGCCGGAATCTGCTGCGCGCCTAGCCGGATGCGCGGCCCCATCACCCGTTCCTCTCGCGAAAGGGGAGGCTGCGCATGATCTACGAGCTGCGAACCTACACGGCCATGGCTGGGCGGCTCCCCGACCTGCACAAGCGGTTCGCCGAGATCACGCTCGGCCTCTTCAAGAAGCACGGGATCCAGATGGTGGGGTTCTGGACGAACGAGATCGGCGGGTCCAACGATCAGCTCATCTATATGTTAGCCTACGAGAGTCTGGCGGATCGCGAGCAGAAGTGGGGGGCCTTCATCGCCGATCCGGACCGATTGGCGAAGTTCGCCGAGACGGAGAAGAACGGGCCCCTGGTGCGCCGGCTGACCGCCCAGATCCTCCGCCCCACGCCATATTCCCCGATGCAGTAGGCCAGAGCGAAGGCGCATCTCAACCCAGCGGCCCCGGAGGTGTCTCCGGGGCCGTTTTCGTCTTGCCTCTCGCTCGCGCGCGGGATGGCTCGGGGCCCCGGGCTCATTTGCGCATGAAGCTGAACGGCATGGGCTCCTGCTCCTCGGGCGTGAGCACCCCCCCATCCTTGAGCGTCATCCGTGACACCAGCCGCCTCTCCGCCCGTAGCGTGTTGCCGAAAAAGTCCTCGTAGGTGAACCCCCGCGACTCCAGCTCGAACAGCGCCAGGTCCGCCGGCAGGCCCTCGGCCAGCTGGCCATGGGCGCGCTCCTTTGGCAGCAGTTTGGCCGGCTCGGTGGTGGCCATCCGAAGCACCTGCTCCAGGGTGAGCCCGAGTGCCAGGAACTTGGAGAGGGTCGTCGGCATATCGATGGTGATGTGGGTGTAGTTGTTCAGCGTCAGGTCGGTCGAGATCGTGTCGGGGGCGAACCCCTGATCCAGCGCCGCGCGCGCGACGGGGAAGCAGGTGTGGAAGCGGGCCGTTCCGGTATCGAAGAGGACACCGCGCTTGCGCGCCTCCAGGTACTCGGTGCGAACCTTCCCGTGCCGATCCACCAGGGCGCCGGGGCCCGGATGGTACATGTGCGTGACCACGTCACCGGCGCGGAGATATGGGAGGAGATCGGCGAACGACGGCGGCGCCTTCGCCACGTGCACGACCAGGGGCAGGCCGACCGCATCGGCCAACTCGCGAGCCGAGGACATCGGCGCGAGCGTCGTGAGCCCGGTGTACATCCGGACCTTGATGCCGACGATCAGGTCGCGGTTCTTCTCCACGACCTCGGCCGCCGAGCTCAGATGCAGGAAGCGCAGGTCGTCATACTCGCCTGCGTCCAGTCCCTGGATGCCGTCTACCACCTGGCCGAGCGCCGAGACGTTGAGGAGGGCGTACAAATTCGACCGGACCCGCTCGACCACGAATCGCCGGAGCGCCATGAAGTTCAGCGATCCACTCGAGCCCCCGTCCACGAACGTGGTCACCCCGCTGCGACTCGACAGCGGATCCACGTCCAGGCCGATCAGTTGGCCCCAGCGAAACGCATGCACGTGTGCATCCACCAGCCCCGGCGTGACGATCAGCCCGCGGGCGTCAATCTGCTTGGCCCCGGGCGCCGCCTCGATGGTCGGGGCGATCCGCGCGATCTTCCCGTCCGCCAGCGCGATGTCCTGCCGGGCGAACTCGGCCTTGGCGGGATCGAACACCTGCCCGCCCCGGATCAGCAGGGAGGGGCGAGTTCTGGCCTCGTCGCCGTTCTCGCAGTGTGGGACGCCTGTGCCTGGCAGCATGTGATCTCCTCCTGAAGGCGGCGGCGCGGACCTGTTGCCGGCGGGATCGTTCAACCCGTCGCCGCCGTCCGGTTCGTGGCATTCGGGCGTTCTTTCGTTCGTCTGGGGGCTATCGCAATCCCCTCACGGAGGATCCAACGACACGGAGGACGTCAGAACAACGGGTGCTCGTCCGGGAAGAGCGGGAGCTGCTCCGCTTCGTTGGGCTTGGGAGCGGGTGCCGCTGGAGCCGAGTCCAGCGGGCCGCGTTCCTCCTCGGTCAGGACGTCGCTGCTCGGCCGGCTCTCCGGGCCGGGCGCCGGCGCCGTGGAGGCCTGCTGCCAGTGGCGCACATACTGCACGAACTGCTGGAGCATCCGATTATCCTTCTCCTTCTCCAGGTGCTCGATCTGCATGAGGTCGTAGACGTTCACCCAGGTAGCGTTGACCTCGACCTCCATGCGCGGGCTCAGAATGTAGTAGCCCCGCTGCACCCGGAGGAAGAGCTTGCGGTTGTATGGGTCCTGCCGGAAGACCTCGTGGCGAGCCAGCACCGCGCTGATGTACTGGCGCAGCTTCCGCCACGGCGGGATGACGTGGTCGGGGAAATGCGCCAGGGCGTCCACGAAATCGGCCGTCTGGAAGGCCGGGATCGCGTAATTGATCTTCACGCGCAGGATGTCCTGGGCCACTGCCAGCATGGAGTTCAAGAGGAAGAACTCGGGCCGGTGATTGTCGATCTTCGTCAATCGGTCATCGATCCGGACCTTGATGCTGGAGGGCGCCAGTTCGGGATAGACCTGGCCGATGGAGGCGCGCGCATACCGTTCGTCCAGGAAGGCTTGCCGCAGGGCGATCTGGAGCGGATTCCGGCCCCAGTTGTCCACCAGGTGCGGGTTGGCCCCGTCGCGGATGAGCGCCCGGATGAGGGGGATCAACCCCAGCCGGGCCGCAATCATCAACGGTGTCTGGTTGAGCGGGTTCCGAAAATCGGCGCCGTACAGTCCGAGCTTGCGGTGGAACTCCTGGAGGCTCTTCTCGCCGTAGTCCTGGTGGTACTTCCGCTCCACCGCCGGCAACTCCCCGGCGGCGTTCTGGGCCCGGCCGAACTTGAACGCCACGAGCCGGTCGATGAGATAGGGCACGTTGTAGAGCACGGCGTATTCGAAGAGCAGTTGCTTGGCCTGCTTATTGTAGCGCGCGGGATCGAAGGCCTCCCTCTTGAGTTCCTCCAGACTGGCGGGGGTGAGCACCTTCCAGGGCACTTCTCGAATCGCCAGGATGCTCTTGCGGATGGCCTCCGCCTGTTCCGTCTTGCCCTGCAGTTCGAGCTTGCGGGCTTCGGCCTTCCACTCCTCGGCCGAGGATTTCTGCTCGGCCATTCTCACGCCCTCGTGTTTCGGGGCGAGGCCCAGCAGGCCCAGGAGTCGGTGGGATGGGTTCTGCTCGATGACGTACAGGTTCGCGACGGCGCGCGTCATCGCCACGTAGAGCGCGTTGATGTAG
>Ga0315294_10007405_pt1 | contig 12038 bp, 13 predicted proteins | sample YL17G13_40_MG_FD_203626 | JGI IMG/M metagenome (GOLD analysis project Ga0315294, IMG submission 203626) | Sediment microbial communities from Yellowstone Lake, YNP, Wyoming, USA - YL17G13_40 | ecosystem: Environmental > Aquatic > Freshwater > Lake > Sediment | place: USA: Wyoming | collected...
CAGTTCTTTAACTTCTTCTTCTGAAATACCTTCCGATTCTTCTTCTGTGACATCTATCTTATCAGTTATACGGGGCGAGCAGGATATAAAAGTTAAAATCAAAAAAAATGATATTATGATTATTACTAATAAATTGATAGCTGGCATTTTAAATTTCATATTATTTTTTTTCCTTACTTTTTTCTTTTATTAAGTTTTAACCGCAAACTTATTGAAAGCTTATTATAAATTAAATTTATTTTTTTTTGAATAAAAGAAATAAAATATATATAATGTTATTTGATTATTTTATATTAAATCCAAGAGGTTAATATGACATCATTAGAAATAGCAAGTCTGGTTGCAATAATTTTAATTTCCGCTTTTGCAATAGTAGCAATAATTATTGCCATACCATTATTTAAATTAATAAATAAGATTAAATATATGGCGGGAAAGCTAAATGAGAGTCTGGTTCCTGCTGTCGAGAAATTAAATGACACCATAACTAACCTTAATACAGAGGTCAGCTCAATTGCGGATCTTACACAGAGTATTAGTTCAATAGTAGAGCAGCTTGAAAAAGTTATAAGGCTTGCCCGGATTCTGATAACCAGTCCTATAATTAAAATAATAAGTGCTTCAGCAGGGTTATTCAGCGGTCTTTCAAAAGCTGGTGCTGAAGGTAAAAAAAGGAGGATGAAAAATGAATGTAGAAAAAGAGAAAACTGATGGGAAAAGTAGCTTTTTGGGTATAATGACATCATTACTTGTTGGTATATCCGTAGGTTTTGTAATTGGAATTTTATTTGCTCCTAAGTCAGGTAAAGAAACAAGAAAAGAAATAAAAGAAAAGAGTGAAGAGCTAATCGAAAAGAGTAAAGCAAGTTTTGATATAGTCGTTGGAAGAACTAAGGAATATGTAGATAGTGGTAAAAGCAAGCTGGCGGAGATAAAAAGCAGAAGTGAAGAATTTATCGAAAAAGGCAAGGAAAAAATCTCAGGATTTTCCAAGGTTTTAAGTTCTAAAGCCGGAAAAGCCAGGAAGAAAATAAAAAAAGTGATTGAAAAGGGAAAAGATACCGCAAAAAAAGTTGAAGAAGACCTATCCTAGATAGGAAACTGGATTATATTGATTGAAGATAGACTTACAAAAGAGATTTTAAATACCTTACTTAAAAATGGTGCTGATTTTTCAGAAATTTTTGTACAAAGAAGAGTTTTCAATAATTTACGATTGGAAGATAGTAAAATTGAGAACTCAAGTAGTGGTTATGAATTAGGCTGTGGATTGAGATTGTGGGTCGGTGACAGTACTTTTTATGCCTATGTAGATTCACTTGAGAAGAATAAATTACTGAATGCGGCAAAAGTTTTAAGCTCCGCAATAAATGGAAGCAGCTCCCTTAAGGTTTTAAATCTTACTGAAACTAAAAGCTCCTATAATACAAATATAAAAAAATTCCCCGGTAAGGTTCATCCCGGGAGTAAGAAAAATACCCTTGAACTGGTTGACAAAAGTTCAAGAGATTTTAGCCCCACCATCATCCAGGTTACATCGGCTCTTTCTGATGCCGAGGAGGAAATATATATTGCAAATTCTTATGGTGCCTTTTCATTTGAAAAAATGGTAAAAACTTTTCTCTCAGTAAATGCAGTGGCTAAAAGAGGAAAGGATGTAAGAACAGGTTATAAATCGCTGGCAAGATCAAGCGGTTACGAAGCATTTGATTTTAAGAATCCTGAAAATTTGGCCCGCGAGGCTTCTAAAATTGCGGTTGATATGCTTGATGCCGTAAATGCGCCTTCAGGTGAGCTACCGGTGGTAATAGGACCGGCATTCGGCGGGGTTATTTTTCATGAAGCATGCGGCCATGGTCTGGAAGCGGATGCTGTAATGAAGAATGCCTCGGTATTCAAGGATAAAATAGGTAAGAAGATTGCAAGCGATGCGGTAACTGCAGTTGATGATTCCACGCTCAAGTACCGGTGGGGTTCATATAAATTTGACGGGGAAGGTTTCCCTTCTTCAAAGACAGTGCTGATAAAAGATGGGATTTTACAGAGTTATATTTATGACTTGCGAACATCAAAAAAACTGGGAGCAAAACAAACCGGTAATGGCAGGAGGCAGTCTTTCAGACATGTTCCTGTTCCAAGAATGAGTAATACCTATATAGAAAGTAGAGATGAAGACAGCGGATCAATTATAAAATCTATAAATAAAGGCATATATGCCAGGGAATTTACTGGCGGCCAGGTTGATCCGGCAACAGGAGATTTTGTATTTGGAATAAGCGAAGGCTACCTTATAGAAAATGGCAAAATTAGTTTTCCCATAAAGGATGCCACTTTAATCGGGAATGGTCCGGAAATTCTAAAAAGAATTGAAGCGGTGGGGAATAATCTGGATTTTGCTCCGGGCTTTTGCGGAAAAAGCGGCCAGTTAATTTCAAATGAAGTGGGACAGCCAACCATAAAAGTAGATAAGATTACCATAGGAGGCACAAGGGATTAGAATGCAGGACAATAAAAGTTATATGATTAGAGGAGAAAAGTTAATAAAAATATGCAAGGATGCCGCTTTTAGGATAAATAAGTATAAGGTGGATGAATTTGAGATTTTTACTGCAAGCTCTGTAGAAAATGAAATAGAAATTTTTAAAGGAAAAATAGAAACGCTGTCGTTTTCGGATTCGATTGGCATAGGTATTAGAATTTTTAATGATAAATCAATAGGATATGCATATACCACTGTACTTGATGAAGTAAGTATTGAAGACTGTATCCGGAAGGCTGTATCCAACTGCAAAATTACCGAAAGAGAGGATTATAATTATCTGCCCAGGGAAGAAGAATTCACCTTTAAACAGAAACTTATAGGCGATAAGTCATTATTCCGGGAGGATTTTCTGGACTATGATATAGAAAGCAAGGTTACACTTGCAAAGAGATTGGAGACTTTAACAAAAAGTAAAGATACAAGAATAGTTGACATTGATAATGTTATGTACAATGACAGTATTTATGAAACAGCGATTTTAAACTCGGCCGGATTCTGTGACAGGTATAAGACAACAACCTGCTTTATTTATGTAAATGCAATTTCTAAGCAAAACGGGGATACTTCCACCGGGGATTTTTTTGGCTGCGGCAGAGCACCAGGTGATCTTGATCTGGAAGAAGTCGCGGAGAAAGCAGCCCGCCGGTCTGTTTCAATCCTGGGCGGGAGGAAAATCAAATCACAGAGGGTAGATCTTCTTCTGGATCCGGTTGTTTCGGCACAACTACTGGGTATTATTGCCGAAAGCCTTACGGCAGATTCCGTGCAAAAAAGAAAATCACTTTTTGAAGGGAAGATAGGAAAGAAGATATTTTCCATTGATGTAAACATATTTGATGACGGAACCATACCCGACGGGCTTTCTTCAAAGCCATTTGACGGGGAAGGAGTAATCAAGGGTAAAACCTGTGTATTTGAAGATGGATACCTGAAGACTTATCTTTATAATACCTATACTGCAAGAAAAGATAAAACCCTGTCAACAGGTAATGCAGTAAGAGCTTCCTACCGTTCGACACCGGAAGTAGGCATTACAAATTTTTATCTTGAGCCGTCAGATATTGATTTTGGAAAGCTTATGAGTGACATTGACAGAGGATTTTATATTATAGATATAATTGGACTGCATTCAGGCGTTAATTCTATTTCCGGACAGATGAGTGTGGGGGCCAAAGGAATATGGATAGAAAAAGGAAATTTGGAGTATCCAGTAAAAGAAGTAACTATTGCTACAGATATTTTAAGTTTCTGCAAGAGCATTAAAAAGGTTGGAAATGACTTAAGATTTATCCCTGTGGGAGGATATGTAGGAAGCCCTTCGCTTCTGGTAAGAGATATAATGGTTAGCGGAAAATAATTTATATTTTAACCGGCAGTAATAAATCTTACGTAACCCACCGTTTTACATATTATGGTTACTATTAGTCCGGCAATAAGTACTCCGATAAATATATGCAGCAGTGCTCTCCTGGGGGGTATACCGAAAACGAAGGCAATTAACGCTCCCGTCCAGCCGCCGGTAATTGGAAGAGGTATTGCCACAAACCCTGCCAGTGCATAACCCTCATATTTTTCGAATCTTTTTGAATGGCGCCTTCTTGTATAATTAAAAATCCAGGTAAAAAATCTGCGGGCGATTTTAAATCTATTCATAAGAAATTTTGATACCGGCTCCAGGATCCATAATATGGCAGCTACCGGTATCATATTTCCCAGAACCGATATTATATAAGTCTCAAAAACATTCATTCCGTAGGCCGAAAGTGCAATAGGAATGGATGCCCTGAGTTCACCGATGGGAGTCATAGCCGTAAAAAAAGTTGCTATTCTCGGTGATAAAAATTCAAAAAAATTTGATGAGTCCATATCAGTTTTTTTATTTTTAATTATTTTATGCTATATTTAAAAACTAATTATAAATTATTTAAACAAAATTTTAACTATTATATAAGTTGAACATATTACAGTCAATTGTTTTAGGTATAATTCAGGGCATTACCGAATTTTTTCCCATAAGCAGTTCCGGTCATCTGGTAGTTTTCCCTTATTTTTTTAACTGGGATTATATACCGCTCTACTTTACGGTTACGGTCCATTTTGCCACACTTGCTGCAGTAGTTACTGTTTTTTATAAAGAAATCTTCAGAATCATAAGAGCGGTAATTTTAGGTATTTTTATTAGGAAGCAGAGGACTTCAGGTAATTTTAAGATAGGCATTTTTTTAATAATAGCCAGTATCCCTGCTGCAGTTGCCGGATTTTTTCTTGACGATTACGTGGAAAGTTTGTTCAGTAAGCCTATGGCAGTGGCGATATTCCTACTTGTTACCGCACTGTTTCTGTGGCTGGGTGAACTCAAAGGAAAACGTATTGAAGCGAGGCTTTCTAATGGCAATGACAATAGCCAGGATATAAGTAATAATAAATATTCTTACGGCACAAGTAGAGAAGTCATGGAAAGCAGGCTGACCAGTGATACCGAGGTTAAAGGAAGCAGCAGGAAAAAAGTAAGATTCAATCTTCCTATAGCAGTAATGGTCGGATTAGGACAGGCTGTGGCCATTTTACCAGGAGTTTCAAGATCAGGAGCTACTATATCCTTTGCCAGGTTTTTTGGGATAAGAAGAGGTGAGGCAGTCAAATTTTCATTTTTGCTTTCAATTCCGGTTATTTTCGGTTCCTTTATATTTGAACTTTACCGTTCTTCCGGCATTATTTTTGGCAATAATAATCTGCATGTGGTCCAAAACCTTGCGGCAGGATTTTTCTCCTCTTACCTTGCAGGGCTGTTTGCCATAAAGTTTATTGTTTATTTAACAAAAAAAAGGAATCTAAACATATTTGCCGTATACTGCATTTGTCTTTCTGCGGCAATTTTTATTTTTTATATGATAAATAAATTTATCTAAAGGAGAGTGAATATAAATATTATGAAAGGAGTTATACTGGCAGGTGGGCTGGGGACACGCCTTATGCCATGCACCAAAGTTACAAACAAGCACTTGCTACCGGTATATGATAAGCCAATGATTTACTATCCTCTCAGGACTTTGGTAAATGCAGGGCTGGAAGACATAATGATAGTAACGGGGGGCAACAATGCCGGGGATTTCTTAAGACTTCTGTGCAATGGCCGGGAGTTTGGGCTTAAAGATATAAGCTACACATATCAGGAAAGAGAGGGGGGTATAGCGGATGCTTTGAGGCTGGCAGAGAATTTTATAGATAATGATAAAGCGGTGGTAATGCTTGGTGATAATATAATAGAGGATGATATTTCAGATGCCGTAAGGGAATTTGAGAAGCAGGATATGGGGGCGAGAATATTCTTAAAAGAAGTCAGTGACCCGGAAAGGTTCGGGGTTGCTGAAGTTAAAGAAGGTAGAGTAATAAATATCGAGGAAAAGCCTAAAAAATCAAAAAGCAATTACGCAGTTATCGGTCTCTATATGTATGATAGTGATGTATTTGAGATAATTAAGACTCTTAAACCTTCAGACAGAGGTGAACTTGAAATAACTGATGTTAATAATGAATACATCAGAAGAGGCACAATGAAATATTCCATTCTTGAAGGCTGGTGGGCAGATGCGGGTACCTCCTTTGAAGCATTATTCAGGGCAAGTCAGCTGGTAAGAAAAGAGTTAGTAAATGATAAATCTTCGGATTGATATTTTACTGGCCGGTGTCTGTCAGATCTGTCCTATTTTTTTTGATTTGCAGTAAAAACACCTGCTTACATTATGCGAGCTTTTCCATCTGCTATCTGAAGTTAAAAAAGCCCAGGTAAGGGAGTCCATATCTTTTTTATTATCTGAGTTCTGGTATATGAAGGCATTTCCTTTTTCTTTTACAGTACCAATGAATTTATAAGTGTTTCCACATTTCAAGCATTTATACATCTAACCTCCTTAATAAATAAATTTCAGTTAATATAGGTTATTATAGTATATTACAATATAATATCAATACATATTATATAAATTTTAAATAAAAAATGATTTTCAGTATAATTTTTTTATACTTAAAATAATAAACGTAAATTTATTTGACTAAAAAAAACAGCTTTGATAATATCATCTAAATATTATTAACAAGTATTTTTTTAAATGCCATGCAAATGAAAATTGAAAAACAAAAAATAAGGGTAAAGATTAAGACGGAATCTACTATCGTCAAAGGTACGGTCTTCACTTTGGTAAATGGAAGACTGAGTGATTATATAACCTCCCAGAAAAATAGATTTATACCGGTAAGTGATGCAGAAGTGCAGTATATTAGTGGAACTGGAAAAGTTATGGATGAAAATAAGACCAAAAGAGAGATTGTCTTTATAAACGTGGAAAAAATAGAGATGATAGAGTATATATAATTCTGGATGGGGAATAATACTATTAGAAGAGGAGAAGAATGTCTGGAGCAATTTCTCAGTTAACTGATTCAAATTTCGAAGGTGAAGTGATTGATTCAGAAAAGCCGGTTCTGGTAGATTTCTGGGCTGTATGGTGCGGACCCTGCAAAGTGATTGCTCCGGAAATTGAGAAACTGGCTGAAGAAAAAAGCGAAGAGTTAAAAATTGGAAAACTTAACGTAGATGATAATAGAGATACTGCTATAAAATATGGTATCAGTAGTATTCCAACATTACTACTATTTAAAAATGGAGAAGTAGTTAAAAAAATTATCGCTATGTCTAAAGATAAAATATTAACCGAGATATCTCAATTTTTATAAAATTAATGAGCAGTGTTTTTGTTGGTACTTCAGGGTATAGTTATGCCGATTGGGATATTAACTTTTATCCAGCAGAACTGGACAAAAAAGACCAGTTAAGTTACTACAGTACGGTATTTAATACGGTTGAAATAAATTTTACTTATTATAGTCTTCCATATCCCCGCATATTTAAAAACATGGCAGAGAAAGTTAAGAGAGATTTTATTTTTTCAGTAAAAGCTCATAGTGGTGTTACCCACACCAGAGATTTTAAAAAGGAAGATATTTTAAAATTTATCGGTTCACTCAAGCCGCTTATTGAGGAAGATAAAATGGGGACGGTACTGCTGCAATTTCCATGGGCTTTTAAGTTTAGCCAGAGTAACTGTAACTATTTAAGCCGGATAAGAGAAAATTTCAGAGACCTGGAACTTTGCGCGGAATTCAGGAATAATAGCTGGTTAAGGGAAGAAACTATAGATCATTTAAAAAATTTAAATATGGGATTCTGCAATGTAGATGAGCCACGGATTAAAGGGTTGCTCCCACCTACAAGCATCAGTACTACTAGTACTGGATATATCAGATTTCACGGAAGAAATGATCTTAACTGGTGGAAACCAAAATATGGGTATCAGAGATATGATTATCTTTATACCACAGAAGAGCTCAGCGAGTGGGTACCCAGAGTAAAAGAAGTGGCGAAAAATACCAAAAAAACCTACATCTATTTTAATAATCATTATAAGGCGCAGGCTGTAAGATCGGCAAAAATTCTCCAGGAACTTATCGAAGATAGTGATATTTCTACTTCACAAAATTAGACTAATTATATAAAATCTATTAAACAGTTTTTGGACAGTTATTTATAAATGGGAAGGATATAAAGGTATAAGGTATGTTTAGAAAAGTTGACAGCAAAGTAGATCTGATCAAGCTGGAAGAAAAAATTCTAGATTTCTGGAAGAAGAATGATATTTTTGAAAAAAGCCTGAAAAAATCTGAAGGCGATAAAAAGTTTGTATTCTACGAAGGACCTCCGACTGCTAATGGAGCTCCTGGAGTACATCATGTCCTGTCGCGTGTTTATAAGGATATTTTTCCCAGATATAAGACTATGAAGGGTTATTATGTGCCCAGAAAGGCTGGCTGGGATACTCATGGGCTACCGGTGGAACTGGAGATGGAAAAAGAGCTGAAAATTAATTCCAAAAAAGAAATAGAGGAAATCGGTATTGAAAAATTTAATAAGCTCTGCAGGCAAAGTGTTATGAGATATGAGGAAGACTGGAAGAAACTTACCAAACGCATAGGATTCTGGCTGGATATGGACAATGCTTATTTTACCTTTAAAAATGACTATATCGAAACTGTATGGTGGATCTTGAAGACTATATGGGATAAAAATTTATTATACCAGGACTATAAAATTGTTCCTTACTGTCCGCGGTGCGGAACGGCGCTTTCATCTCATGAGACAGCTCTGGGCTATAATGAAGTAGAGGACTATTCGGTCATAGTAAAATTCCCTCATGCCGAAAGGGAAAATACATATTTTCTTGTATGGACCACGACTCCATGGACTTTAATTTCCAATGTGGCCGGTGCGGTAAATAAGACTTGCGATTACGTAGAAGTGGAGTATAAGGGTGAAAATCTAATACTGGCAAAAAATTTGCTTGCAGAAGTTTTCGAAGAGGATGCTGACTGTAAGGTTACCGGAAGTTTTAAAGGCAGTAAGCTGGTTTCTTCCCGTTACAGGCCACTTTATGATTATGCGGATGGTAACAGCAATGCCTTCAGTATAATAGGCGGTGACTTTGTGTCCACTGAAGAGGGGACCGGAATTGTTCATATAGCGCCCGCCTTTGGTGAAGATGATATGAATGCAGGAAAGGAAAATAATCTGCCGGTTGTTCAGATGGTTGATGAAGAGGGTAAGTTTAAGGAAAGGGTTGAAAAATTTGCCCGTATGGGTATAGAGGAAGCCAATCCGGAAATAATAAAGGACCTAAAAGAAAGGAACCTTCTTTTTAGTATTAAAAAAGTAAAACACTCCTATCCTTTCTGCTGGAGATGTGACAGCAGATTAATATATTATGCCAGGATGAGCTGGTATATAAAAACCTCCCAGATAAAGGATGATCTTTTAAAATCCAATGAAGAAATTAACTGGTATCCCGGGCATATAAAACACGGCAGGTTTGGGAATTGGCTGGAAAACAATGTTGACTGGGCTCTTACAAGGGAAAGATACTGGGGCACACCTCTCCCGGTATGGATGGACGATAACGGTCATAAAATCTGTATAGGAAGTGTTGCAGAACTCAGGGGAAAGGCAATAGATATGCCAGATAACCTGGATCTGCACAGGCCCTATGTGGATAATATTATTATAAAATGTGAAAAGTGCGGTAAGGATATGAAAAGGGTGCCTGAAGTAATAGATGTCTGGTTTGACTCCGGTTCAATGCCTTATGCACAATACCACTATCCTTTTGAAAATGTGGAGTTGTTTGAGGATAATTTCCCTGCTGATTTTATATGCGAGGCAATTGACCAGACCCGGGGATGGTTTTATACACTGCTTGCTATCTCTACACTCCTGTTTAAAAAGTCGTGCTTTAAAAATGTACTCTGCCTTGGTCTTATAAATGATGAAAGTGGACAGAAAATGTCCAAGTCCAGGGGCAACGTGGTAATACCGTGGGATGTTTTAAACAAGCAGGGAGCCGATGCCTTGAGGTGGTATTTCTTCACAGGAGTGTCACCATGGCTGTCCAAAAATTTCTCCATAAAAGCCATTGATGAAGTAATCAGGAAATTTATACTTACTCTATGGAATACTTATTCTTTCTTTGTAATTTATGCCAATATAGATAATTTTAATCCTTATGACTATGATCTTGAGGTAGGCGACAGATTTGAGATTGACAGGTGGATAATATCCGAGCTCAACCTGACCGTAAAAAAAGTAAATGAGCTTATGGATGATTTCAATGTTACTGAAAGCGGCAGGCTGATACAGAATTTTGTTGAGGTCCTTTCCAACTGGTATGTCAGAAGAAGCAGGAGAAGGTTCTGGAAGAGTGAAGAAGATAAAGATAAGATAAGCGCCTACAGTACCCTGTATGAATGCCTGGTGACTATTTCCAGGCTGTGCGCGCCTTTTATACCTTTCCTGAGCGAAGAAATCTATAAGAATCTAACTGGCAGCCTTGGAAGAGGGGAAGAAAGTGTGCATCTGGAAAGCTACCCGGCTGCAGATGAGAGCCTGATAGATGAAGAGCTCAGTTTTAAAATGGATACAGCAAGAAAAATAGTAGGCCTTGGGAGAGCGGTCAGGAGTAAGGTCAATATAAAGATCAGGCAGCCGGTTGAAAAAGTGTTGATATATTTTGACGGTGACACCAGTAAAAAAGAGGCTATAAATCATTTTAAGGATATCATAACCAGTGAACTTAATGTTAAAGAATTAGAGTTTACTAGAGAACTTGATGAACTGGTATCCTATGATATAAAACCAAACCTCTCCATACTGGGTAAAAAATATGGTTCTCTGGTGCCAAAAATAAAGAACGCGCTTCTTTCTGAAAGTTCAGTCCGGATTGCGCTTAAGGTTAAAAATGATAAAAATGTAAGTTTAGTTGTAGAGGGCAGGAAAATAGAGCTCTTGCCCGAAGAGGTTCTGGTTGATATAAAAAATAAAGAGGGATTTGGAGTGGAAAGTGATGGAGAATTTACCGTAGGGCTTCCTACTGCTATATCAGGAGAGCTCCTGGAGGAAGGATTCTGCAGGGAACTGGTGCACCAGATACAGAACTTGAGAAAAGAAGCTGGATTTGAGATAGAAAATACCATAAATACAGCTATTGAGTCAGGAATAAAAGAAGATGTTTTAAAGAAGTTCAAAAACTATATAATGAAAGAGACATTAAGTAAATCTTTGAGTTCTGAATTTAAAGAAGATATGTTTGTAAAAGAAGTTAAGGTAAATGATGAAAAAATTAAAATTGGCATAAAAGTAATGGGGAGTATTGTATAAATGATAAGCAGGGGAATCAGAAATGTTCTTATGAATGTATATTTTTTAATAAGCGCTGTTTGTGTTTTGATTTTAGATCAAGTAACAAAATATATTATAATAGAAAAACTTCCGATAAGCAGCGAAATAGAAGTAATCCGCGGGTTTTTTTATATAACCCATCTCAAAAATACCGGTGCAGCCTTTGGACTATTCCAGGACAGCACCAGGACCTTAACCATTATATCATTTGTAGCTATTGCCTTAATAATTATATTAAAGATAATACTTAAGCTTAATTATGCTTTTTATAATGTATCCCTGGGCTTCATATTAGGCGGGGCACTCGGAAATCTTATTGATAGATATTTTGTAGGGGAGGTTACTGATTTCTTAAATTTTACATTCTGGCCTGTATTTAATATAGCAGACAGCTTTATTATAATTGGTTTTTGTCTTATTATAATACTAATACTTAGAGAATATTTTAAAAAAGGAAAGACTCAGGGGAGTTGAGTAAGAGAGAAGACGGCACTTTAAGTTTTACAGTAGATGCTGGAAGTTCGGGACAGAGAATTGATAAATTTCTAACCAGCAGAATAGAGAATACATCAAGAAGCCATATTCAGAATATAATCGGAAGAGATAAGGTAAAAGTAAACGTTAAAGTTGTAAACAAGCACTATAGGCTTGCAGAAAATGACAGGGTTACTATTGAAGGTTTTAAAGAAGGTGGCCCCCATACTGAAGTAACAC
>Ga0315294_10007407_pt1 | contig 12034 bp, 13 predicted proteins | sample YL17G13_40_MG_FD_203626 | JGI IMG/M metagenome (GOLD analysis project Ga0315294, IMG submission 203626) | Sediment microbial communities from Yellowstone Lake, YNP, Wyoming, USA - YL17G13_40 | ecosystem: Environmental > Aquatic > Freshwater > Lake > Sediment | place: USA: Wyoming | collected...
TATACTGAATCAACAGTTCATCATACTTAGACATCATCTCATTCTTCAGGACGGCATCATTTGTCTGGATTGCCACGACCAGGACATCCCCTGCGGCAAGCCACACTTTGCGGGTGTCGTTATAAATCTGCTTGATCTGTACCAGCCGATCCCCTGCAAGCTGACCGGACTGTTCCATCATGACTCCCGTGTCATGAATCTGCCGGAGGGTAGTCGACCCTATAACGTAACCCGTTACGGCTGGCTTCATGGTGGCACAACCAACCAATCCCATGCACAAAAGCATTACAACAAGTTTCCTCATACCTACCTCCTTATTATCCGTTTGTTAACATTCTTCCCCTTGTCCCAGTGGCAATGTTCTTCATCAGATAAGCAATCCCACCGGCAAGGCCAGCCAGTAATATCGCTTTCCAATCCAGCACCAACGACCCCGCGCTGATCGACTGATAAATGATCGTTAATGGAGCCGTCAATACTGCCACAATCAAACCCTTCCACCAGTCGCTTAACTGCAAACTCCATAATCTACTCTTCATACTTATTACCTCCTTTATTACCTGCTTTGATTCCTTGTTACCATGTTTCTAAAGCCATCTACTAAATTTAGCCTTACACCATCCCGGGCCAGGAGGGTCGGATGGGACAGGTGTTGATACGTCATTCCTACCCGTGATGATTGCACACTCCGCATCATCCTGTCTCAGTTTGTTCATGTCGTCCTCGGATATTTTGCACTCCCCATTGATGCCCCAATCCTTGCCCCATGAATTATGGAGGGTGAAATAATGCCCCTCCAGGTTATATCCATTCATGAGAATGCAATGTCCACCTTCATTCATTCCCGTGGTATGGATGAATCCGTTGGAATCCGTTGACATCATACCAGTCATCCAGGAAACTCCAATAACCGATGGGCCAACTTGTGTACTAAGAATCCAATCAGACATTGAGAATGCCCATGCTACACTGTCATACCATCCAAGAGAACGGCAATATTTCCATCCCCCAAGAACCGAACTGCCCTGGTAATCTGTTCCAGGCCATTCATCATTTTCTTGGGCCCCATGATATATCTTGACAGCATAGTCATAATCTATGGAAGTCACCGGAACCGGCACGGCAATCAGTTCATGGGCCCACCCGAACCCAACGCAATATGGGTCTGAACCCTGGTCGAGAACTTTAGAACAATTCCAGTAAATGGACTTCGGTTCTAACCCCATTACCTTAGAACGGATTGGGAAGTTGCGTGACCGCTCATCAAAACTTTTCAGCCGTCCAAATTGTCGCTCCATATTCACTCCAGGTGACCCATGTCCCAACTGATTGCAGGTTTACCCCCATATTTCTCTTCCCATATACGATGCCAATGCTCATGTCCCCATGAAGGTTCGACAATATGTAAGCAATCTTCACTTAAAAAATACAGGTCAATGGCTTTCCCAAATTCATGTTGCGAATGGTTGTTAATGCCATCACATTTGCTTAACCCGGCATCGTAAAGCCTCTTTTGTTCATCGGATGACCGCTTGCAAAAATCAATGATGGGGCGTTCACCCATCCCTATCATTTCAATAATTAGAGAGCAGATATTTTTAGTAAACTCAAGCCGTGTCATTTTCCATCCGCCCGCCTTAGAAGATCGGCCATGATGATAAGATTCTGGGCAATCTCTATAAGTCCACCCTCTGGGGTCTTGAGATTTTTTGCTATTAGTTTTAATATTGCCTGAGATGCAATGACCTTGTTCCTGAGTTCGGCAAGGATTTCTTTCATTTCAATATCCTGAAATTCTTTGATTCCTGGAAGCTGATAATCACATCCCAGGGGATAGTTACAATCTTCTGACCGAATTGAATCTGATCCTCCATCCTGATTCTGAACATGGCATATCCGCCCTGAGTTGTGTCGAGGTCGATGGATATGATCTTCCGGTCAACCATGTGGATGGCCTCTTTGTAGTCGGTCCCCATGGAAACAGAATAGGAAATAGCCGGATTGCGGAAACTCCCTCCGCATCCAATCAGGAATAAGAAGGCAAGAAAGCAAAGCAATAGCTTTTTCATTTCTCCTTCCCCTTCTCCTTTTTTTCCTTCAGCCAATCCTCATGTTTGATGGCCTTGGGATCATAGAGTTCTGCCCATCCAGTTTCCTCCAGCCACTTGTAGATGCGGGAAATAGGGATGATGTAACTCATGTGATAGACGGCATTAGGGGCCCATACTGCCCATGTAACAGCGATACGGGATGGAATGCCTATGTATTCCTGTGTTGCCTGGAGGAATGCCCCGCCCCCTGAATTGCCGAATACCGAGGGTGCATTTAACATCCAGTAGGGAAGGTTGTCTATCTCGTCAGATAGGGAGGCGATCTGCCCAGCGGTAGGGAATGGTGAACGGCCCAGACCAGAGCCGCATACGTAGACTGGGTCAAAGATTCGGAGTTTATCAACCTTGTCTTTGGGCAGGAGTTTGACAGACTCAACCTTCTCGTCACTTCGCATTTTCAGAAGTGCAAGATCATGGTCTTTATTCCACTCGACAATGTCGGTAAGCACAAGTAGGGTTCCGGTGGCTGTACTCATGTTGAGATACTTGAAAATCTCGACCTCTATGGTAGCCCTCTTTTCTTTCTTGATGGACTTCTTTTCAAGGGAATCCCATTCCTCATTAATCTGGATTGCGCTGTCAACAACATGGTGATTCGTCAAAATATAAGTATCATAGCGTCCTGTGCATTGCTTACAGGTGAATATTACACCAGACCCCACGGAATTGTCAGCCCTAACCCGGACGGTAGGGTAGAGGATGAATTTGTGAAGGTCATCAATGCTGTCAGCAAGTGCCATTGTGGTTAAAAAGACAACAAACAATGTGAGAATTACAACAGGTCTGTACCGAATCTTTTTCATGTTATTACCCTCATTTCACAGGAGGTATCTTTAATGCTCGCAACACTAACTCCTGGTTTATTTTGATATTATTCATCACGGCTGCGTTACCCGTAACTGTATGCTTTATTTCAGTTACGTCATCACACAGAGCATAATGCTGTATGCTATACATCTCTTTATCTAGCTTCTTGTCAAGCTGGTTACTGAAAGCATTGACCATAAAAAACGTGATGGTTAGCGTTAACCCCATAGCCGATATGATAGAAGCTAAGAGCCATCTGTAGGTTACGTATTTGATTTCTCCATTTCCATTAGTAGCCATGCGTTCATTCCCAATAAAAAAGCCACCCGATTAACTGAGTGGCTAGAAGACGATTGGATTATATTTCTGGTTAGTCATCCCAAAAACAAGTGAAAATATGTGTATCGCCACTCGTGTTAACTATTGCGTTTACCCCAACGGTGAAAGACCCATCCGATACGGTTTTAACACCATTCGTTATAGTGCCCGTTCCTATATTGATTGAATCCCCCGCATCCATGCCTTGAATCCAAGTCACCATATTGCTTCCTTCATCTCTGACAATATCAATGCGGTTAGGTGCCCCCTTGCGTGGGACTGTGATGGATAAATTATCTACCCCAGTGCCGGTGTAGGTTCCCCTGTAGAATTTTGGGTAAAGCAAAATCACACGATCCCCGTCGAATGCTTTGATCTGGGAGGGGCCAGGATCGGAGAAGACGTAATCAATATAATAGTAAACAGGTAGCCCCATTATTCCATTCGCGGGCAATGTTAAAGCGAATATTGTGACTCCATTCTTAGATGCTGCTGCAATTGCAGAAATGTCCCAGGTTTTCGTTTCCCAGGCACCACCAGCAAAATTAAAAACACCACGGTTCTGTTCATTATATGCAGCTTCACCAAAATGGAGATTCAAATTGGCTTGCGGAAGCGAATTGTATAAAGATACACTGAGATACTTATAGTTTGTTAAATCCCAGCTTCCCGCAGATTTTGTACATTTGATAATACCAGTAATCCCATCTGGAACGGTAACTCTTATCGAACCTGTGCCTTCATAAAGCGTAGTATTATCTAATGCAAGCGTAACACCCGCCCCAGAATGGACACTCCATTGCGTGGCAGCATCACAATCATCCAATTCAAGAAGCGTCCCACGCACGACCTTTATATCCCCCGGCTCTGTTGGGTCGTCTTCGTCCATGTAAATATCCAAATCCCCAGGAATAGTTACCTGCGTCATACCATCTACCTCATTCTCAAGATCGGTAATCCTTTGGTCAAGCTGTCTGATGTTATCCCGTAGTTGTTTAACTGTTGTATTGTTCTGCGCACTTGCATTACCAGCAAAAAACAGCAAACAAGCGATGACACAAACAGCCTTTCCCATGGTTCCCTCCGACCAGAATTATATTAATGCTCCGTTACAACTGGCATGGTTGAAGATGGATAGACCTTATCACCTTCACTCATTGTTTCATATTGTTCCGATGGGAAACCATCTTGCGTATATCCAACCGGAATAATACGAATATCGTAAGTAATATTTCGGCTCATATCAACAGCAGTGTAGCTGCTTTCCTTATTCGATGAGGTATGGAGCAGGGTGTACTTAGAAATATCTGCGAATGCCCCCACCTTATACATAATCTTATATTTCTTGACAAAGTACTCTCCGAAGTCGGACCAGTCAGACCAATCAATCTTTATTTTCTTTGGTTTTATTCTGCTTACGCTTGGTGTATAAGCAGACATTGACGGAATGGGGGGGGCAAATGTTCTAATAGTCGTAGGAGAAGGCCAAGCCCATTTTGATTTCCTGTTATCCTTCCCAATCGTCCTGACACACCAGTAGTATTTCGTATTATATGGCAAACTCCCTATCCGAACACTTATGGTGGATGGTTGGGGGGAAGCCGTAAACGTCCAATAGTCCCCCAGGTGTGCACTATATCTGGTGTGGAATGTGTATCCCCCAACGATTACCGTGGCCGTAGACGCAAACTCCACCATAACCCCATTGTTCAGGATTTGCAAATCTCCGTTTACTTCTACGTCAGTGGCCTCCCATGTGGCCCCTCCGTCATCAGACCACCTAAATTTATTAGGATAGCCCGAATCCGTTATCTCAACCTTGTAAGTTTTATTCGTTGTTTCTGTATATTCTCCGTCAACCCCCATCGTAAGCGAACCCGTGCCCGTGAATGTTGGCTCGCTGATTTGGGCGCCAGGGTCTTCGATAACCTTTTTAAACCATTTGCTGTCTCCCTTTTTCCTGTACCTGAATTCGTAACTCAGGCCAGCTTCCATGTTATCGCATTGGAATAGGAGATAAGTGTCAAGCTTATCTTGATCGGTAGTATCATCCATCCCCGTGGTAGCGACAAGGCCAGTCGGGGTATCATGTTTTAGGTCGGGATCGCTGATTGTGCTGTTGTAGGCTGAATGGACAGCAACGTGGACACCCGTCATATCATAAATGGAATTATTCTCTTCCTGAAAGGTGCAGGATAATTGCTGATCTGGTGTGACACTTGCAGATACAAGACGCATCCGTTCATTCGTCCAACCTGGAAACGAATGAGTAGTCTGGATAATATCTCCAGGGTCTAATGCAATGGTCCTTATAGAACATGGCAACGTATATGTCTTATTATATCTTGCCCTCTTGAGATGGTATGTTCCTATGTGAGCAGCGAGTTCATAACTCCCAACTCCAATCAGAACCTTGTCCATGACACGAGGTTCACCGTCAAGAGTAAGGTTGGTCGAGTCCGTGATGGTCAATGTCTTGGCGGTGTAATCATCGTCGGGGTCGTAGAAAGTAACCTTCGCTTGGTTGGGAGTTTCAGGAATGCCGGGCATGGAAATCTGGAATCGGTCCGGTAGAGTATTGATATCCCTCTCTGTTAGGGTCATTACCGCGCTATCGGCTGCATAGTTCTTCAGATAATATTTTCCCTCAGACCATATCATGTAACCCCTGAATGAGTCCATGATGTCCTGCAAGACTTCAATGAAGGGCATCTGGTCGAAGATTCCCCCGTTAAACTGAATCCACGGGTCTTGCGCATCACACCAAGTCGCAACGGTCGAGACAGAGGGAAGGTCGATCAATGAGTATGATATGCCCATCCCGTACCGATCATTTGTCATGAAGTCGAGCCACACGAGGGCGGGGTTCTGCGATTGCGGGGTATCTCCCGTACCCCATGATACGGTCCCAGTCCGTGGGTCATATAATGTTCTGCCCTTAATGACGGCTGTAATATCCGGCATCTTAGACCATGCTTCTTCATTGTAGGACAGGATGAAAGAACTATAGGCAGTCCACTTCATGGGGTCATTCCATCTGGGGTTGCCATATGTTCCGTTACTTAATAGCGTGTCTGATGTTTGATCGGCTGTTCCTAAATGATTGTTGGTTTGGACTAGATCCAATCCCTTATAATCGTCATAATATTGCATTCTCTTGTCGTCAAACTTAACCCTAGTTCCGCTAAGATCAGTAGCAATCCCCTCTATTGGACCCTCAGACCATGTTAGAGCAATAGCAAGATATTTGTGATCATCTCCGGCTGCATTGACGAATACCCTGTTGCCACCTACCCGACACTGGCCGTATACAACCCTTACAGGATCATTGCTTAGTTGGCTGTTGATTAGATGCCCCTGGGAGGTCTGGGAATATTTTGGCATCTTCGGTTTGGCAGAAGTCATGGCGTATGAAGCTACCGACATGGCAACGGAGAGGGCTACGGCTGCAACGGTAAACCATGAAACAAACATGGTGCTAATCATTATACCGCCACCAACAACTGCTACTGGCATATTATAATAATCTCCTAATATCTATCAGGTTAAACTTTAACCGTTCAAACATCTTGAATGGAATTGTCTTACCACCTTTTTCAGTAATTACATGAACGTTCCCATTACCCGTATATACTCCGGGAGCTGCACTGCCATCTCTCATTCTAAATACTACAAGATCGCCACGCCTGATATGCTCAACGTCAACTGACTCACCTAGCATAAGGAGGTATTCTTCCAGCTCCTTACGCCCCCCGCCTGATTCCCAAACATCTTTATAATTCTGTTCTGTGATTCCCCTATATTCTTCCTGAAACTTGAATCCCATTGTTCGATATAGATTACCAATAAATGATAGGCAATCCCATCCCCTAGAGGTATCCCCTAGGGAGTATTGGCAGTCCACAAACTTGCTCATACTATTTGACAGGTCTGCATCTTTCATTTGCGACCCCAGACTATATTCTTTTTGGCAAGTCCGGGAAGCCACCTGAAGCCTCCGAAGTTTGTAGAATTACCAAGGGAACGGCATCTGTCATATGATTGATCGCACCATGATACAGATGAATTTCCGGCCTCAACTGTAGCCACATTTGCGCTTATTGCAGTAGACCCACTTGAAGCCGATATGGTCAATGTCTCAGCCGCAGAGAATGTTCCAGAGGTTTGAGTAAAATGCAGACTTCCTGCAATGTCTCCGGCTGTCCACGTTCCGGAGTCCTCATTTATCCCGACACAGTAAGCCCTCGCTCCGCTTATATTACCGACAAGACATGGTCCATGTGTCGAGTTAAATACGGTCACGGTCCCAGCATTAGTGGAATAGAGGGTCTGTATAGAATATGATGTAGAAGCAGAATATGACGAGCTATTGCTAGACACGGCAGCCAGGATAGTTTCAGCAATAGCAAAAATTCGGGATGTTTGGGTTAAATATAAATGCCCAGTATAATCCCCACCAGCCCATGAACCTGTGTCACAAAACAATCCTGAAACATATGCGTTAGCCGAAGATATATTCCCCTTGATCCAAAGACCAGTGCTAATTGCAAATGTCCCACCGGAATTGATCTCTATGTTTGTTCCAAGTGGATCACCCGGATGTATCTCAAATGTGCCACCAGAATTGATGGTTATATTCACGCCATAGTAATTGCAGGTTCCAGCAGAATATTCCGTTCCACTAGACCACACCGCTGCATGGCTTCCTCCGGTTGACCAGTATTGAGTCGATACACTCCCTGTAATGGGGCGATTGCTAGAGGATGACACGTGAGAAATAACGCAACGGTAATTCAATGCATCGGTTCCGGTGACTTCGTCTGTCATATCACCGAACACCCAGGGGCAGGTCGCGAAATGGTTCCTTCTTGGGGTAAGCTTTTTCCACTTGATCAAATGGTTGTAAACCTCAACCCTGGCAGTCTTCTGATTGATTTCAATTTCGTCCGTATATCCCAAGAAAATGATGACGGAGTCTATTACTTTATTATTCTTATCTAATGCAGCCTGATAGACTGTAACCTGTTTACCTCGTATTTCATTGGCAAGAGCTAGGGTTGAAAACTCCTTGTCAACATTATTGATTGACAGAGAAATAGAATCAGCCCTTGGAAGCAGGGATACATTCTGTTGGTCGAACTGAATACCCTTTGGCTCCCACCACTGGGATAAGTAGGTTATTTTCTGACCGAATGATGTCCAATAATATGAATGGGTAGAAGTTAGATCAAGCTTAAACAGAAATGTAAGGGTATGGGATTCCTGCTTGTATTGAGTAACAAGATCAACGGGGAGGGTTTTCAAGTTATTTTATCCCTTGTGAGAATGAACATTAATAATGATTATGCAGGTAAGTCTACCAGGGGTTTTTCGCCTGGGTTAACTTCAAATATATTGATTGCCACATTATATAGATTGGGATGTGGTTGTTCCTCCAAGAATGTATCATCCTTCAGTCTTGCCTTGAGCCTCAAGTTGCCCGTGAAATCTGCCGTAATAAGACTGACACTTGCGGGATAGTCGGTAAACGTAATCCTGTAGGAACCCCCGCCACCTCCGCTAGAGGATACCGTATAGGCCGTGGTAGATGTGCCATTCTCGTATATCACAAGGTCACTGGTAGATGTTAGGATGGCCGGTACATCCATCGTCAAACTGTTCAATGTTACCTGGGATGCTTTTGGCTGAATTCCAGCGGAAGACGAAGACGATATCCTGAACCGGATATAATATCCGTTGACCCCATTGACTTCAAGGTCTTTCCAGGATGACGGGGCAGGGAAATCAACATCTTTAGTTCCAGCCGCATCGGGAAGGAAACCATTCGTTTGGTCGGTCGTTAAGGTAATACTTCCCCACGTTCCCCCTGTCGTGTATGGATATTCCCAGACCCCCACCCATCCCACGGTAGATGCCTTGACTGTGCTCATGTAAATAGTTGCCCTAGTAAATTGGCTATTGGATCCAATATAGAAAGCATCATTGGCGGATGGAACAGCAGGGACAGGGGTAACATCATCTACTGTGAGATCGCAAGATTTGTCTGTTTGATCTGTATAGCTTGACCCATCGACAGAATATATAATATCGGCATAGTATGGTCCAGCATACCCTACATATTCGTCATCCCATGCCCGTGCCTTGAAGTCGATAAACCATAATGGTTTATAACTTCCATATTGCTTACGGTAGAACTCATGCAAGGCATCACGGTTAGTCTGTGTCAAAGCGTTATATTTCAGGGACACGCTACGCTTAGGGAAACGCCATTGACGGTTTCGTTGTTCCGATTCATCGTCAAAGTCTGAAACAAGGGTCTTGAAATTGCTCTCTATCTTATAGGATGGAGAGGGCAAAATAGAAGTGCTATATTTAGATATCGTCATTATTGCCTCGCGTAGATATTCTCGCGTTCATCTTTACGGATTACCTTCAGGATTGAGCCAGGGTTACGCCTTATAGCATCGTCAAAGGATTGGGTGTCAACGGCATTGATGTAGACATAGGTATCACCACCACCCAATGCTTTCTTGTCGCTCAATGGGATGACGGCTTCGGGTCCAGCTTCGCCGATGACAGCACGAGTTGGTTTGGTAAATATACCCCCCTTAGCTCCCATGTAGGATGGACCGAAATTGAATGCTGCCATTGTTCCGGCACTCCATCCCCCACCGCCACCGCCTAACGCAGCCATACCTACCCCGCCCAATAACTTGCCGATCCCCATAATGGCTTGCATTTTCAACCATTCGGTAGCCATGCGGATCATCTCTTGTATTGCTGAATCAGCAAGGGCTTTAAAAGATTTTATGAAAACGTCCTTGAATGATTCAGTACCATCTATCATATTAGCGAAAACGTTAGACCATAGATTCCCCACACCGGATATAAAATTTTCTATTGGTGCAAGTTCCATTTTTAGTCTTTTAAGATCACCCAATTCCCTTGTTTTCTTGGCCCATTCTTCGGTATAGAAAAACTTCTCTTGCATCATAGATATAAAAGAATCTTCTTCTTCCTTGTTAATGGAAATTAACTGGCGCGTATCTCCTATCAGTTGGGCATATTCTTTCCGAACATCCCTTATAGCATCCGCTTGTTTTCTAAGTGTATCCTTGGCATTCGTTATCCAATCTTCCTCCATGGGGGTTTCATAAGAAGGATACTTATAGAATTCCGCTTCGGACGCAACCTTCTTTTGTCTGCGCTGTTCATCTCCAACCTTCCTCATAAGGTCCGCAAGATTTGATGTAAGTTTCCCCTCTCTCGTAAGACGGTCTATATTAGCGTCCTCTAATTCTTTTGATATCCTGAGTTGGTCTTCCAGAACTCCAGTCAGTTCTGCATATTCCATCTCAAGATCAAGCACTCCCTTGCGTTGATTATATATGGCTTCAATTCCATCCTCCATCCACTTTTCCATCCCCGGAGGTGCTTCATAAGCCATCTTAGAATATGCTTCTGCTATTTTAATGGCCTCATCTTGGGCAGCCTGTATTCTTGCAGCCCCATAAAAATCCATGATTGCTTGTCTGGCCTTGCCAATTGCGTGTTCTCCAGCAAGCAATCCTTTTTCTTCAATGTCTAATATATCTAATCTTTCCTTGAGAGTAGTCCCATCAAGTTGCAGCAGTTTTATTCTGAATTCCTGTTCTAATTTTAACCGTGTTTCTATGTCTGATTTCGCTTTCTTCAAGGCATTTTCATCGGCGGGAATCGGCATCGGAGTTTTAATACCAGCCCTTAAATATCTAACTTCCTGGGTTCCTTCTTTCAATTTTTCCAATGCATCGAGAGCATCATATATTCCTTGAGTAAATAAGTCAGTTGAATTGTAAGCCTCCTTAAAACCTTTTCCTAGATTTCCCCCCAACACCTCAATAGGTATAGCTAGAACTGAATACATTGCTTCCTTAAGCTGACCCCAGAGAGCAACGTAAGGAATTAGTTTTGCCTTGGAAGCCTCAATTCTTGCATCAATAGTTTTTAATTCATCTTCTAATTTACTACCCGCCCTGACGAGATCGGGATCTATAATAATACCTAATTTCCTAGCTGCCTCTGCTAATTCATTGAATCCAATACTACCCTTATTGAGAAACGGTATAAGTTCGTTTCCGGAACGACCCCATAACTTGGTTGCCATTGCACTCTTACCGGCCCCATCTTGGTAGGATGCGAATCTATCCATGAGGTCTTTCATTACATCTGAGAGTGGTCTAAAACTTCCCGACTGAGCATCTCTTATACTTACGCCAAGAGTCTCGAATGCCTTATCCCCCTCCATCATATTAGTTGAAAGTATCTTAAAACCCCTGGCAAGAGATTCCAGATCAACATCTGACATTTTTGCTGCATATTTCCATTTCTGAAATTCATCTACTGCCATTCCAGAAATCTCTGCAAATCGGCTAAGATCGTTTAGCGATGAAGAAACTGATCTTGCAAAATTGTCAATCTCGTTTGCCGCCTGGATTGCACTATGAGCAAGACTGACCAAGGCAGCAGACCTGATTGTACTCATGGCCTTGCTAATACCCATAAGAGAGTTATTAGCCTTGCTCATGCCAGATACAAATTGTGCAATATCGGCTTGCAATTTTATTAGAACGGTTGCAGCAACAGCCATTGATTAACCCCCGAAAATCTTATCAGCATTACCAAATGAAGGCATGGATTGAACCGGAGATGTTTTCTTCTCTCGTTCTTTCTCTTCCAACTTCCTTGATTCGGCGATAAATTCTCTAACCTTCATCTTACATTCCAACTTATCTTTCACTTCCAAATCATTGCAGGCC
>Ga0315294_10007408_pt1 | contig 12034 bp, 12 predicted proteins | sample YL17G13_40_MG_FD_203626 | JGI IMG/M metagenome (GOLD analysis project Ga0315294, IMG submission 203626) | Sediment microbial communities from Yellowstone Lake, YNP, Wyoming, USA - YL17G13_40 | ecosystem: Environmental > Aquatic > Freshwater > Lake > Sediment | place: USA: Wyoming | collected...
TCTTTGGTCGCGTTGATAACATCCGCTATCTGCTTTTTCACACTACCAACATCATCATGCATTCTATCACCACACGTTGACTCGATGACCACATAGTCTGCGGCTTCTGGGAAGTTGGGGTCGTTAACAATCGGACGACCCGGCCTACCGATGTCGCCGGTAAACAGCACTGTCCTCTTATCGCCGTTACGATTCACGTCAATCCGTATCATCGACGAGCCAAGCACATGCCCGGCGTCGCAAAGGGTAACTACTATACCACCTGCAATCTTTATCTGCTGTGCGTATTTGACCGGCTCAAAATGCGGGAAGCAGGCCTCCGCGTCTTTCGTCGTGTAGAGAGGGGCTTCCGGATAAGGCCCCGTTTTGCCTTCTTTTTGGTGTCTTTGGCGTTTGTGCTCGGCGTCTTCTTCCTGTATCTTGGCCGAATCCAGCAGTATAATCCGTGCTATCTCAGCCGTGGCAGCCGTGCAGTAAATTTTCCCACTGAAGCCCTCGCGAACAAGTTTCGGCAGTAACCCGCAATGGTCCAGATGAGCATGCGTGAGAAACACCGCGTTTATGCTCTCAGGCGGAACCGCGAACGGCTCCCAGTTCCTCGCCAGAAATTGCCTTTCCTGATACAGCCCGCAGTCAACAAGAAGACGAATTCCGTCAACCTCAAGCAGATGCCGGGAACCGGTTACGTTCTGTGCTGCGCCCAAAAACCTTAATCGCACTTGTGGTGAGCTTGTCGAACCCATTTCCATCTGTCTGCTTTCAAATCAAATTTCAAAGTTTTCTTACAAGACCTATTACTACTCCCTGGATTTGGCAATTGTTTGAATAAATCGGCTCATAATCGTCGTTTGCCGGCTGCAAACGAACAAGATTATTTTCCTTGTAGAACCTTTTTAAGGTCGCGTCTTCGTTATCGACTATCGCGACAACCAATTGACCATTCGACGCCGAGACGGTCCGCCTGCATATAACATAATCCCCCTCGCGGATATTCTCCCCGACCATACTGTCGCCTTTGACCTCAAGGGCGAATATATCTTCGAGACTCCCAAAGCAGGATTCGATAGACAGGTAATCCCTGTTCTCAACTGCCTCAACGGGCAATCCGGCGGCAACTCTGCCCACAAGGGGAATGCCCGGTGGCACGGCCATCCGCCGTGAGGCGTCCTGTGGACTGGCCGTGTTTTTCACGGGCTGGAAGCCCGTGCTACTTTCCGGTTGATGGTCGCGAAGACCACTAAGCCGTCTTCGCGCCTTTGAAGTCAAGTTCAAAGAGCGTGCCCTGCCCGGCTGGTTCAAAACAAGCTCTTTTTTTCGCAACTGCTCGATGTGCTCGAATGCGGTAGTTCGGCTTACGCCCAGCGACTCCGCCAGCTCTCCTATCGTCGGCAAATAACCCCTGCTGCTCCGAAAACCGGCGATTGCGTTTAGCAACTGAACCTGCCTCGGCGTAAGTACCTCGCCGGACGCCGGTTCTTCTTTCGTCTGCCCCATATTGTTGTATCTCCTCAGTGGCGGTCCCCTCGCCAATATCCATAGGACCGATTATTTCGATGTTGCGCTGTGAGCCGCGAAATACGTCCGTCATACCTGCCACAACGTCTAACAACCTGCCAATCGCGTTTTTCGGCTGCGTCGCCTGTTCCATCCAGTCGCCCGGCCAGACCGACTCATAATCGCCGCCAGGCCCGAATCTGCACACCGGCCCTATTCTCTCTATCATATTCGCACTCCTATCCTTGCCACCAAGACACCAATGGCTTGGCCATCCCTTACGGGAGGCCCTAAGTTTTTTTAATTATTTTTTTCTTCGTGTCTTTGTGACTTTGTGGCAAAAATACTATCGGCCAGCACCATCAAAAAACCCTAACAAAAACCGAACAAAACCGCCTTGCCGAAACAAATTTCGCAAAATCACAGATGCCCTATTTGACAGCGGGGATAATATGGGACAGAGAACAAAAAAATTTGAAAAAATATTTAAAAATCCCCTTGCATCGTTTTTGCGAACAGCACATAATGTACCATTGATACTAATACGCTTTTGCCGACAAAGATATTAAGGGTTGCGTTAGCAGCAAGTAGAAAGAAGGTTTTAATGGCACTTTGGATACAAATAACGCCGGGTTCCGATGAGCCGATTTACCTGCAGATTGTCGAGCAGGTCGGCGAGACAATCGCCAAAGGCCAGTTAGCCGTCGGCGACAAACTCCCCGCCGTAAGAAAACTCGCCTCGGAGCTTGTGATAAATCCCAACACTGTCGCACGCGCATATACAATCCTCGAACAAACCGGCTTAGTTACCACAAAGACCGGCTCAGGAACATTTGTCGCCAACCCGGCATTGCGAAGTAAAGACACTGTGGGTATAAATATGTTAGCGGACAGGATGGATAGTCTGATTGTAAGAGGACTTAATCTGGGTCTCGAATCACAGGACATAATCGCGATGTTCAAAGACAGGTTGGAAAAATTCATCAAAACACGTCAGGGCGGGAGGCGAAAAAATGGCTGAGTATGTATTGGAAGCGCAAGGCCTGACAAAATTTTACGGCAGTAAGCCCGCGGTGGACCACATCGATTTGAAGATTCCGCGAGGATGCGTCTGCGGATTTGTCGGCAGAAATGGCGCAGGCAAGACAACAGCAATAAAACTGATGCTTGGATTCCTGAAGCCGACGGCCGGCTCATCAAGATTGCTCGGATGCGATTCTCAGAACCTCACACCAGCGATTCGCCAGCGTATCGGTTACGCCGCAGAGGGACACCATCTCTTCCGCGACGCGACCATAGGTAATCTCGCGGGATTTCATAGCGCGTTTTTCCACAAACAGCTCGCCTCGGCGAAGCAAGGCGAAGCCGGGTGGGACGGCAAACTGTTCTGGGATATGATTGAATACTTCGGCCTGTCGAAAAAGCAAAAGATTAAAAAACTCTCTAACGGCCAAAGGGCACAGGTATCGCTTGCCCTTACTTTAGCCCCGAACCCGGAACTATTGATAATGGATGACCCTACCCTTGGCCTCGATGCCGCGATAAGGCGCCAATTCCTTGAGGGAATGATTGAGCTTATTATGCACCAGGGCAGGACAATTCTTTTCTCAAGCCATATTCTCGGCGATATTGACAGGGTTGCAGACAGAATCATCGTGCTCGATAAAGGCGTAATCAGGGCAAATTGCACTATTGAGCAATTCCGCACAGCGGTAAAGAAAGTTAGATTTGTCTTTGGCCAGTCCATGCCCGAAACAGTCGATATCGAGGGCTTGCTTCATTCACGACGCGCTGATAAGGAGCTTGAGATGGTGCTGGTAGGCACAGCCGATGAGAAAATCGCCGAATGGGCGAAATCAGCCGGCGTGGAAGAATACCAAATCATCAAACAAAACCTCGAAGACCAGTTCATCGAATACACCGCCCCTATTGGTCAAATAAGGCCCTTTGCTTGGGAGGCAAAACAATGAAATTCCTTGCGCTATTAAGAGGCCAGTTAGGCGGAATTATCGGGACTGGAATAGGCCAGATAATTCTTATTCTCGGCTGCGGGTATTTTGCTGTGACGGCCGCCACCCAGTTCGAGAGATTCTCGGAAAATTTTGGCTCTGCTTCTTCACCCCTGTCAGGTGTGGGGCCGCTGCTGATATTCGCTTCGATTTTGTGCGGGTCTATTCTGGGCCTGCAGTTCTGGTTAATGAGTTACAGAAGAACATGGCATTTTCTCCTGCATCGCTCTGTCTCAAGGGTAACAATACTTTTATCAATGATAACCGCCGCCGTATTGACGCTTGTGGTTTTCACGGGCGGCTGCTGGACTTTGCTTTTCCTGTACGCTTCGCTGCCGGGACTTTTTGTATTGCCTCCGACTTTGCAGGTTTATTTCGAGGGCTGGCTGTTTATTTCGCTCGGATTGGTGTTTTTTATGGGCGTCGCCCTTTCGGGTATAAGCACTGCCAAATTCTACACAACAAAATTGTTCGGAATCATCTTCGCCGGAATTATTCTTATCGTAACTTTTATGTCACTGGACATATTCCGGGCTTCTATTGTTATCGCCGCAGGCATTTTAATTCCGGCCGTACAGCTTTTTTCAGTGTTCCTTAATCGTGATTTTTAATTCAGGAAAAATATATGCACTCTAAATCGCTAAGCAAATGTTTCGCGAAACCTGCCGAGGTTTTCACCGTCATTGTGATACTGTTACTGGCGGTATTCATCGTGCAGATGATTGCCCTGGGAATCGAAATGATAATTACCATTCAGAAGACGAACGAATGGACAACGAACATTCATAAAGAGCCGAAAGAGCCGACCTTACAGGAAAAAATAGACCGCTCACATAAAGAATTCCTGCCCGATGGAACGGTTCTTCTCATGTACGAAAAATACAATCGAGCCAACAGACAGGACGTCATCCAGATACATGATGCAAATAACAATCTCGTTTGGGAGGGGGTTAAAACGTATGACACCAATAGCAGCAAATATCTTCTAAACGGAACTAACGAAGCGCCGGAATATCTGAGATGGAACATAATCTATGAAGAGACGAAATATCGCAGTGCCGAGTGGATCCAGAAAATAAGACCCGATTTTTCGGAAACCATCGGTTTTAAATCTAATATAGATAAAGAAGCATGGCAATATGACTTTAAGGGGTACTTTACCGGCTATACATACGAACGTCAGCCAATCGGCTACATCGGCTTAAACGGCTTTGTTAAAAACAAATCGGAAATAAAACCGTTTGGCAAATTGATGTTTTGGGACCATCAGCGTCAAACCGAGTATGAAAAACAGCCCGCATCGCCTGTGATATGGGTTACAACCAGCCAGGTTTGCCAGTTGAATATAGCAAACAGGAAAGTTGATGTGCTTCTGAATACGGAAGGCAGCAGGATAAAAGAATCCTGCTTCACGGGCATGTCAAATTACGATTTCGTTCCGGTTAAAACATCTGCAATAAAGTATCGGCCGGTTATGGACTTCGTAACTGAAGATAATATCCATCATCTGATTCTGCGCGAGCCAGAACAGACACTGAATGTGTCGTTACCGAATGATTGTCTCGGGAGAATTGATGGCATCGCTTTTACTGCAACGGAAAACGGCATCTTCTTTAAGATTATCTTGACCGACCAGTCGTTATCTCCGGCTCAAAGAAGGCGCCTGTGGGCTAATGAAGAATACATGAAAAAAGAGCACAAGAAATGGATAGGCCTTTATAAAGTAAACCAAAACGGCCCGCTTGAACTTGTAAGCCGTTATGATTGGACAACGCCCGCGATAAAAGCGGTGAACGGAGAAAATTCAGTAATACTGCACCAGAGGTGCAAGCCCTATATAACCGCGTTCTCGCCGCCGATATATGACTGGGTATGGCGCAAATACAGCGACTACATATCGGACTATTACTACGAAAATTCAATTCCATTTCAGCAATATTTGGAATCATCAAAGAATCCCGGCCTCTCAATATGCCATTCAACCTGCTTACCAGTTTGGCTATTATGGGTTTCACGCTCTGGCACGGTTTGGCAAGACGCACTTCATGGGGAAAGTTGATTTTCTGGGTCATTCTGGCGGGGCTGCTCAATCTGGCCGGAGTGCTGACTTATCTGGCTCTAAACCATACGCCGGTAATCAAATGCCCGGCCTGCGGTAAAAAACGCGGGCTTGAAATGGACAACTGCCCGCAGTGCGGCAGCCCGTTGCCCATACCGCAGCGAAAGCCGACTGACCTGATAATGGCAAATTAGCCCGAAACAATAGTCGTCTAACGCCTTGCCGGAACCATTTTGGGCCATTACCCCCTGCCCGAAAAGGGCACGGATTACCCGCAATAAATCCTTGACAAAATCGCCCTATACAAATACATTACGCCGTCTGCGTTCCGACTCGTTGGCACGCTTAAAATGAAAAGAAATCCGCCGCACGCCGTTAGGCGTCCCTTATGGGAGGCGGATAAACCTTAACTTAGAATCAAACGAAAAAAGGAGATTCAGAAATGGCAACAAAGGTCGCAATAAACGGTTTTGGCCGAATCGGCAGAGCCGTAACAAGAATCCTGATGAGCCGCAAAAACAACCTCGAACTGGTCGCCATCAACGACCTATCAGACGCAAAGTCGCTGGCCCACCTGTTCAAATACGATACCGTCGAAGGCAAATGGCAGGGAACCGTCGAGGCCAAGGGCTCAGACATCATAATAAACGGCAAGACCATAAAGGTCCTGGCAGTGAAGAACCCCGCGGAACTGCCGTGGAAGGATATGGGCGTCGATATCGTCGTCGAATCCACAGGCCTGTTCACCAAGAATCAGTCCGAAAAGGGCGGCTACGGCGACCACATCAAGGCAGGCGCAAAAAAGGTTGTCCTCACCGTCCCGGCAAAGGACGACATCGAGGCGACAATCGTTATGGGCGTAAACGACGGCAAGCTCACCAAGGACACCAAGTGTGTCTCGAATGCAAGCTGCACGACCAATTGCCTGGCGCCAATCGCCAAGGTCCTCAACGATACGTTCGGCATCGAGAGCGGCGTAATGACCACCATTCACGCTTATACCAACGACCAGAAGGTAGCAGACCAGATTCACAAGGACCTGCGCAGGGCAAGAGCCGCAGCCGCCAATATGATTCCCACAAGCACAGGCGCAGCAAAGGCAATCGGCAAGGTCATCCCGGAACTCGAAGGCAAATTAGACGGCTTCGCAGTCCGCATCCCAATCCCGGTCGGCAGTTTGGTTGACCTCGTCGTCAACGTAAAGAAAGACGTTACGGTCGCCGACGTAAACGCCGCGATGAAAAAAGCAGCGGAAGGCCCGATGAAGGGCATCCTCGTTTACTGCGATGAGCCAATCGTAAGCAGCGACATCGTCAATAACCCCGCTTCGAGCATCTTCGATTCACTGCTCACAATGGTAAAGGGCAAAACCGTTAAAGCGATAAGCTGGTATGACAATGAGTGGGGCTATTCGAATCGCACCGTCGATATAATGGAAAAAATGGCAAAACTCGGTTAAGCGAACCTTCGGGTCCCGGCTCACCGGGACCCGATTTTTTATTATAGATTCGATTTTATAAAGCAGGTGAGAATATGGCAAAGAAAACGATAGCCGACATAAACGTAAAAGGCAAAAAGGTATTTATGCGGGTGGATTTTAACGTGCCGCTCGATGAAAACTGCAATATCACCAGCGACAAAAGAATCGTCGCCGCGCTGCCATCGATAAAGAAGGTGCTCGCAGATGGCGGCTCACTCATTCTCGCCAGCCACCTCGGCAGACCCGACGGCAAACCAGACCCAAAGGCCTCGATGAAGCCAGTCGCTAAAAAGCTGTCGGAACTTCTCGGCAAAGAGGTCATCTTCGCCAATGATTGCGTCGGCGCAGACCCTCAGGCAAAAGCCAAGGCCCTCAAGCCGGGCGACGTCCTGCTCCTCGAAAACGTCCGCTTCCACAAAGAAGAAGAAATCAAGGACAAAAAGGCAAAGGATGACCCCAAGCTGCGGCAGGCAAAAGATGCCTTCGCAAAACAGATGGCTGAACTGGCGGACGTATATGTCAACGACGCGTTCGGCACCGCTCACCGCGACAACGCCTCGATGTACACCGTACCCGCGATGATGAAGGGCAAACCCCGCGTCATCGGCTTCTTGGTCGAAAAGGAACTGAAATTCTTAGGCGACACCGTCTCCAACCCGGTCAGACCATTCGTCGCAATCTTAGGCGGCGCGAAGGTCTCCGATAAATTAGGCGTCATCGAAAACCTGATGACCAAAGTAAACAAAATCATCATCGGCGGCGCTATGGCGTACACATTCGCCAAGGCCAACGGCAAAACCGTCGGCAACTCCCTTTGCGAAGATGACTTCCTCCCAAAAGCCAAAGAACTTCAGGAAAAAGCCAAGGCGGCGAAGTGCGAATTACTGCTGCCCGTCGATACAGTCGTCGCCAAGGAATTCAAGGCAGGCGCCGAGAACAAAGTCGTTACAGGCGATATCGAAGCCGGCTGGCAGGGTATGGATATAGGCCCGGCGACACGCAAACTATTCGCAGAAAAGCTCAAAGACGCAAAGACAATCGTATGGAACGGCCCGATGGGCGTTTTTGAAATGCCCCCCTTCGATGAAGGCACCAAGGCAGTCGCCCAGGCGGTCGCAGACGCGACAAGTAAAGGCGCCAAAAGCATCATCGGCGGCGGCGACAGCGCAAGCGCACTGAAAAAATTAGGCCTTGATAAAAAGGTCACGCATATCTCAACGGGCGGCGGCGCGTCGCTGGAATTCCTCAAAGGCAAAAAATTCGTCTGCCTTGAAATCTTAGACGAAAAATAATAACCGGCCAACGTATCGGACAATGAGAAAAGCCAAAGGCAATATGGGCCTGCTGGACAAAAGCAGGTTTGCGCAAATGGAGCGGGAAAGAGAACATCGGCTTCGGTCTTTATCCTGGAAAAAAGCTATTCGCCTTGAAGAAAAAATGCTTTCTTCCGAACTTATATGGGAATGGCGAAAGAATTTCGCCCAGGACAAACCTGTTTGTTTGAAAATATCCCTTTGTAGCAGGCGAGTAAAACGATGATTTTGTTGGAAGACATCTATAAAAAAATTGTGACGTTTCTTAACAGGGGAAAATATAAATATATCATTATCGGAGGTATCGCCGCGGGAACAATTGGTGAAGCAAGAGCAACCGGAGACGTTGATGTCGATATAATAATCAGCAGGGAAAATATTCCCGCCTTTTTAGACAAGGCAGCGAAAGCCGGCTTTAAGGTTTCAAAGAAAAGATGCCTTGAATCTGCCGAGCAAACGGGGGTTTTTCAGATACACTACGAAGATTTTCATATCGACTTTGTTATTGCTTCAACCAACGTGGAAACCTCGGTGTTTGAAAGGGCACAAGTAAGAAAGCTGTACGGAATAAAAGCTTTTTTTCCAACACCAGAAGATATGATTCTGTTAAAGATTATTCCTGGCCGGGAAAAAGACCTGCTCGACGCCAAGAATATCGTCCTGCGTCATAAAGGCAAACTCGATACTCGCTATCTTAAGACCTGGGCAACGAAACTTTGCGACGAGGCCCAAGACATGAGGATATGGAACATTTTGAACGGATTGCTAAAGGATTAAAGATGAAGTTGCCGAAAGCCGGAATAATTGAGGTCGCCCCCTCGATATTAAGCGCAGATTTTGCGCGGCTGGCCGACGAACTTGCCATCGTGGAACGGGCCAGCGTCAAAATGGTTCACCTCGACGTGATGGACGGGCACTTCGTCCCGAATATCACCATCGGCCCGCCGGTAGTCGCAGAATTGCGCAAGCACAGCAAGCTGTTCTTCGATGCCCATCTGATGATTACCGACCCGCGAAAATACGCCCCCGCTTTCGTCAAGGCAGGCGTAAATCACATAACATTCCACATCGAAGTCGAAAAAAAGCCGGCGGAATTTATAAGGATGCTTCACGGTATGGGCGTAACAGCGGGCGTTTGTCTTAACCCGGAAACGCCGGTTAGGGCAATCGAAAAGGTCGCTCCGCTTTGCGATATGATACTGGTGATGACGGTTCATCCCGGATTTGGCGGGCAGAAATTCATCGCTTCGGCCGCGAAGAAAATTCGCACCATCCGCAACATCGTCGGCCCGAAAATCAGGGTCGAGGTTGATGGCGGTATCGACGTTAAAACCACGCCCATCGTGGTCGGCTACGGAGCCGATACTCTCGTGGCGGGCCGGGCAATCTTTGGTGAAAAAAACCGAATTGCCGCGATTAACGCAATTCGACGGGTCTGCAAATAATTGTCTCTGGAAAACCACTCGCCTTTTTGGTAGAATCTTTCGCATCCTGTGGATGGGACCTGAATGCCGATTATGGCAAAAGAATCGAAATCGAAATGGAACGGCTTTTCGCTCAAAAAGCGAAAGGAAATGCCCGACGGGCTTTGGACACGGTGTCCGGCCTGCGAGCATATGCTTTACAAAAGCGCAGTCGAGAAAAATCTCAACGTCTGCCCGGAATGCGACTACCATTTCCGCATCGACGCACTTACCCGCATCGGCTACTTAGTCGATGAGGGCTCCTTCGAAGAAACACACGACCACCTTACCAGCAACGACCCGCTTGATTTCAACTTCAGGGGAACCACCTATCGTCAGCGACTAAAAGCCGACGAACATAAAAGCGGCTCAAAAGAAGCTATGCGAATCGGCAAGGCCTTCATCAAGGGAAGAGGCGTGGTGCTGGCCGTTATGGAGCCGAATTTCCTGATGGGTTCGATGGGCTACGTCGTCGGCGAAAAACTTTGCTTAGCCGTCGAAAAAGCAATCGAAGAAAAACTGCCGCTCGTGGCTATATGCTCATCAGGCGGGGCGAGAATGCACGAAGGCGTTGTTTCGCTCGGCCAAATGGCTAAAACAAGCGCAGCGCTCGCCAAATTCGACAAGGAAGGCGGATTCTTCATCTCCGTCATGACTGACCCCACTACCGGCGGCGTTACCGCCAGTTTCGCGATGCTGGGCGACTGTCTCATCGCTGAGCCAAAGGCGTTAATCGGCTTCGCAGGCCCGCGAACAATCGCCGAGACAATCAAGGTCGAACTGCCCGATGGTTTCCAGACCGCAGAGTTTATGCTCGAACACGGCTTCGTCGATATGATTGTTCACCGCAAAGACCTTCGCAGCGAAATCGCCCGCCTCATCGACTACTGCCAGAAGTAACGCCTATTCTCATATATACCCACTTATACATAAAAAATCAATAATTTACTTGCACATTCTTTGCCCCTGTTGTTATAATAAAATCCCAGAGGTCTTATTAAAAATAAATAGGAGGACAACCAATGTTAAGAGGAATTACGGCCAAAAGAATAGTAATTGCCGCGCTTGTATTTTTCGTTATCATCATAGTCGGCATCAGTTCTGCCGACGACCCTGCGCAACTGTTAATCGACGGTCCATGTCCGCAAGCAGACTTAAGTGGCGACTGCTTCGTGGATTTCACAGATATGGCAATTCTTGCCGGCCAGTGGCTGCAGGGACCCGTCCCCTGTCCCAGCGGCTATGAGGACTGCGACGCCAACAGCGCCAACGGCTGCGAAACCAATATCACAAGCGATGTCAACAACTGCGGCAATTGCGATTACGTCTGTCAGGCCATACCAAACGGCACCGTAGGATGTCAAGACGGTAACTGTATCGTGGCCAGCTGCAACGCCGGCTGGGGCAATTGCGACAGCAATACCGCCAACGGTTGCGAGACGGATATTCTCATAAATCCCAGCCACTGCGGTTCCTGTGGTTATGTCTGTAATCTGCCACACGCCATTGAGGGCTGCTCAGGAGGAAATTGCTTTATAAGCGCTTGTGATGCCGGCTACGCCAATTGTGACGGCAATACCGCCAACGGCTGCGAGGTTTATCTTAATGACGGAGGCGGAACCTGCGCAAGCGCTACTTACCTTGGACAGGTCTGCGGAGACGAACAAACCGGCTTTTTATGCTCATCGGAAAACTGCGATAACGGCCCATCCGCAAACAGCCGAGGAGAAAAATGGTATCAAATATTTTTGCAGGAGTGTGAATCCTGCTCTGCAAATCTGCACATTTGGGTGCAACTGCAGTCACCAGCTAATATGGACTATGACCTGTATCTGTATGCGCCCTGCGGAACACTTCTGGCTTCTTCAACAAATGGGTCTGGTCAAATGGACCAGGTGGACTATGAGTGGAATGACACAGGCGGCGACGACAGCAGGTATGTATATATCGAGATTCGCTACTTCAGCGGCAGCAATTGCAATAACTGGTCACTATACACCTGGGGCGGCTGCCCAAGTGGTCCGTAGCACTTTACATTGTCTTCAGTTCAAATTCTGACCGGCGACCGATAGCACCAGGGCAAAAACCTTTTCAGCGCCCGCCTCTCTTAACGTTTTTGAACACTCGTTAAGTGTGGCATTCGTAGTTTTGATGTCATCTACAAGGCAAACCTTGCGGCCTGCGAAAGGATGCCGATAGCGGACTGCAAATGCGCC
>Ga0315294_10007411_pt1 | contig 12028 bp, 11 predicted proteins | sample YL17G13_40_MG_FD_203626 | JGI IMG/M metagenome (GOLD analysis project Ga0315294, IMG submission 203626) | Sediment microbial communities from Yellowstone Lake, YNP, Wyoming, USA - YL17G13_40 | ecosystem: Environmental > Aquatic > Freshwater > Lake > Sediment | place: USA: Wyoming | collected...
TTTTTTGCGTCGGATTATATTGTGTTATCAGAAAGCGGAACCTTATAAAGATCATCATCGGTATAGGTATTATCGAATATGCCGTCAATCTCTTTTTCATATTGGTTGGCTATAAGATAAGAGGCCGCGTTCCTATATGGGCGCCCGATCAGGTTATCAAGGATATGGTTGATCCGCTTCCTCAGGCGTTAATATTAACATCGATTGTCATAGGATTGGCCACAACGTCTCTTATGGCATCGGTGGCGATGAGGATCTATCAGAAATACGGGACATTTGATATTACCAAGATCAGGAGACTGAGAGGATGAAGTTTGAAGCGATTCTGTTTACTGTAGCGCCTCTTTTTTCCGCGTTTGTCATTTCAATTGTAGGCAAGAAGAGCGATCGAGCGTCTGATATCTTCGCCAGCGTTACGACCTGCGTGCTTGCTTGCGCGGCAGTCTATACGGTCATGTTAGTAAGATCATATTCCGTGGTGGTGGATAAAGTCGGAGGGTGGGCGCCGCCTATCGGTATTTCGCTCGTTATCGACGGCCTCTCAGCGTTTATGCTCGTAACAATAAATACGATCGCCTTTCTCGTAACGCTCTATTCGATAGATTATATGAAGCGGTATACCGATAAGTGGAAGTTCTATACGTTATTCCTGCTCATGGTAGCGGGAATGAACGGGGTCGTTATTACCGGCGATATATTCAATTTATTTGTCTTTTTAGAGATAGCGTCGATCGCCAGCTACGCGCTTGTCGCGTTTGGGACGGAACACGAAGAGCTCGAGGCATCATTTAAGTATATGATCATGGGAGGCGTTTCGTCGAACTTTATTCTCCTCGGCATAGGGCTGCTCTACGCCTTTGCGTCAACGCTCAATATGGCGGATCTATCGCTGATATTAGCTCAAGATTGTAGCGCGCCGCTCCTGCATTTTGTCAGCGTACTCTTCTTTGTCGGGTTTGGCCTGAAATCGGCGATCGTCCCGTTTCATGCCTGGCTACCCGACGCCCATCCTTCCGCTCCTGCGCCGATTTCAGCCATGCTCTCGGGCGTTCTTATTAAGACACTCGGCGTTTATGCCCTTATCAGGATATTCTTCTGTGTCTTGGGCGTAACGCCGGCGTTCTTATCAGTCCTTATGGCAGCAGGAGTGCTTTCCATGATGGTTGGAGTGGTTCTTGCCATCGGACAATGGGATCTGAAGCGGCTTCTCGCGTACCACTCGATAAGTCAGATAGGTTACATTATCCTCGGCATTGGACTTGGCACGCCGCTCGGTATCGCGGGCGGACTTTTTCACCTCTTCAACCATTCAATGTTCAAGTCGCTCCTTTTCCTGAATTCAGGCGCAGTAGAATATGCTACCGGAACGAGAGATCTAGAGAAGGTGGGAGGCCTCAATGAAAAAATGCCCGTTACCGGAATAACATCTTTGATCGCTTCACTGTCGATCGCGGGGATACCGCCCTTTAACGGCTTCTGGAGCAAACTCATGATCATCGTTGCGTGTATTCAGGCGCATCATTACCTGTATGCCCTGTGGGCCGTCGTAGGCAGTATTCTGACGCTCGCGTCGTTTGCTAAGGTGCAAAAATTCGCCTTTTTTGGAACGCTCAAGAGCGCGTTGATCGGCATCAAAGAGGTGCCCATCTTTATGCGGCTTTCCATGATAGCCCTGTCGATTATTTGTATTTTTGGAGGCATGCTCCTTTTGCCGCACGGCAGAGCCTTTCTATCGTACGCGGTGAATGTCGTTCTGTCGGGAAAAGAGTATGCGTTACTTATGGCGGGGAATGTCTAAATGAGCAGCAGGATGATTTTATTTATTCTCGCTTTTATTGTATGGCTTCTCCTCAGCTGGCCGGTGGATTGGCAGCATATCGTGGTCGGCGTGCTGGTAGCGGCGTTTGTTTCATTTGTAACAGGCGATCTTTTCGTTAAACGGCCGCATATTTTCAAAAATCCAAAACGGTATCTTTGGTTTTTATACTATGTGCCTGTTTTTCTATGGGAGTGTCTTAAAGCAAATGTCGATGTCGCTTACAGGGTAGTCCATCCGGATTTACCGATCAATCCCGGCATTGTGAAGATAAAGACTTCTTTACGATCAGAAACCGGGCTAACCTTTTTAGCTAACTCTATAACGCTGACACCCGGAACGATGTGCGTGGACATAGATAGAGAGAACGGTTTTCTCTACATCCACTGGATCGATGTAAAAACTAAAGATGTCCAGAAGGCGACTGAGATCATCTCCGGGCGTTTTGAACGCATCATAAAGGAAATTTTCGAATGAACCAGGGAAATAAACAGGGTCTATCGGATAGTAAGGGTTTAAGGAGAGTGAGATGGGTATTCGGTATCATTGCGTTTGCTTGTTGTTTCGGCATAATCATCCTTCAGCCGCCTTCCGCATTATATTATCCTCATCTGCCGTTCATGGGATTTTTCAAGAGGGCCTTCTACATTCTCCTGATGAGTTTTTCGATCTGTCTGTATAGAATTGTGAAAGGTCCGACACCGCCAGATAGAATCGTAGCCGTTGATATATTGGGAGTCCTCATCGTTGGATTCTGCGCGCTCATGAACATAACAACGCACAGGAGTTGGTATATTGATATAGGCATAGCGTGGGCGCTTCAAAGTTTTATCGCCGCGCTTGCTCTCGCGAAATATCTGGAAGGGAGGGGCCTCGATGAGTGACCTTATAGGGCTCCTTTTTGTTGGTGTTGGTATTGCGTTCGATTTTTTCGGTTGTCTCGGGCTCATACGGTTGCCCGATGTCTACAATCGCCTGCAGGCAGCCACGAAATCGGTTACCTTGGGGACTTGCAGTATTCTCTTCGGCGCATTTTTAATTTTGGGAATCACCCCCGCCGGATTGAAGGCGCTCCTGTGCATAGTATTTATTGTATTGACTTCACCTGTTTCCGCTCATGCCGTCGCCCGCGGCGCTTATATCTCAGGCGTAAAGCTCTGGGAAGGGAGCGTTGTGGATATGTATAAAGAGGTCGCACCAGTGCGTGATAAAATAAAAGATCAAAAAGCATGATATACCCAAAGCTCAGAGAGTTAAAAGAGGCTATCAGGTCATTGTTCAGCAGGCCGTATACCTCCCGGTTCCCGTTCGAGCCCCATGTCCCTTTTAAGAGATTCAGGGGGAAACCGGAATACAGCCGCGGCTGTATCGCCTGCATGGGCTGTAAAGAGGTCTGTCCCGCGCGAGCAATCGAATCAGCGGATTCCACGCAACAGGAAAAACCGTCCAGGAAGATGGTACTCCATCTGGATCTGTGTATCTTCTGCGGGCAATGTCAGGCGCTCTGCACCACGAGAGAAGACGATCCGCCGGGGATCAAGCTGACAGGAATCTTTGATCTTGCCGGGTTCGACAGAAAAGCGCTGGTATCATCTTCCGAAGAGAACGAACTGGCCCTCTGCTCTCTGTGCGGCGATCCGGTGACCACCTTCGCCCATCTTGAGTGGATCGCCAAGCGACTCGGCCCTCTGGCCTTCTCGAACCCGACGCTGTTCCTGTCGTCGCTCCAATCCCTGGGCCTGAGCGAAAGCGTCTTTCAGATAGCCAAAGACTTGACGCGCTCGGAGAGGATAAAGATTCTGTGCGCCAGGTGCAGAAGGAAGACCACCTTAGAACAAGGATAACGTTTTTCAACCCCACACATTCTCCGGTCATTTATGGACGCGATCATTTCGGAAATTACCTCCAGGATATCGAACGGCATTTCAGGCAAGCCCTTTAGCGAGATCCGGGTCTCCATTGTCGGGATCGGCAATCCCCTGCGGGGGGATGACGGTTTCGGTCCTACGATGATCGAGGCGCTCAAGGGCACCGTCAGCGCGTTCCTCTTCGATTGCGGAACGGCGCCCGAGAATTATATCATCCCTATCCTGCAGGTCAATCCCGACGTGATCATCCTGCTCGATAGCGTCGATTTCGAAAAGACCCCGGGGGCTCTCGGCGTATTCGCCATCGACGAGGTATCAAAGATAAACCTTTCAACGCACAATATCTCGGCGCACCTCATCACCGACTTTCTCAAGATGGGCAATGAAAACGCGCTGATCTTTATGGTGGGGATCCAGCCTAAAAATATCCGTTTCGGCGAGCCCCTCAGCGATGAGGTGAAGGAGGGGATCGGGCGTTTGAAGGCGGTATTTGCGCGGCTCTTTCCTGCCGAGGAAACGGTCTGAGTAAGCTCTTCGCGGTAGATATGCGTTGACGGAGGCTATCGGGTAATGTATCAGTTCATTCGAGAGATTACGCCATATTTCGATCCGGTCCGCGTGTTTCCCGCCTTTAAGGACGACCCCTATAGTTTTTTCCTGGATAGCTCGCAGATGTCCCCCAGGCTCGGCCGGTGGTCTTTTATCGGCTCCATGCCGTTTGCGGTATTTTCAAGTAAAGAGAACTCGGTGTCAGTGGCGTGGAGAGGGGGCCCCGTCAGGAAAATCCGGACAGCCAACCCCTTTACCGAGCTCCAATCGCTCATGGACCGGTTCAGGACCAGAAGACCTCTTTCCGTAGATATCCCTTTTCTTGCCGGAGGAGTCGGCTATTTTTCCTATGATCTGAAAAATTTTGTTGAAGACCTGCCTGACAAGGCCGAAGACGATCTCGGTCTGCCTGATTGCATCGTCGGTCTGTATGACTGCGTCATCGCGTTCGATCAGTGCAAAAGACGATGTTTTGTCGCGCTGACCGATATCCCAGGGGTAGCGGGGAAGAGCGCTCATCGGTCATTCCGGGAAAAGATCTGCGGCTGGCGAGAAGGGATCGGCGCTTCCAGCGACGGCGAGGAATCGTTTGCGGATGGCGCCGTTTTGGACCGGTCGTCGCTTCGCTCAAATTTTACAAAAGCCGAATATATAAAGACTATCGAAAAGGCAAAGACATATATCAAGAAAGGCGATATCTATCAGGTCAATATATCGCAGAGATTCGAGACCAGTCTCGGACAGGTCGCGCTGTGGGATCTCTACAGGACATTGCGGTCAATCAGTCCCGCGCCGTTCGCCAGCTATCTTAATTTCAATACGGTCACCGTCCTCAGTTCGTCTCCGGAGCGGTTTGTCAAGAGGGTCGGTGACTATATCGAGACGCGGCCCATCAAAGGGACGCGGCCCCGGGGCGTTACGGGACGCGAGGACGATCTTCTGGCGGAAGAGCTTCTCGCGAGCGCCAAAGACAGGGCGGAACACGTGATGATCGTCGATCTCGAGAGGAATGATCTCGGCAGGATCTGCAGATATGGTTCGGTATATCCGAAAGAATTTATCGCGCTTGAACGATACGAGACCGTCTTCCATCTGGTATCAACCGTTTCGGGAAAGCTGCGCAAGGGGCTGTCACCGTCCGATTGCCTCCTGGCGACATTCCCGGGCGGATCGATAACAGGCGCGCCGAAAGTCAGGGCGATGGAGATCATCGAGGAACTTGAGCCCACGAAGCGGTCGATCTACACCGGATCGATAGGATATATCGGTTTTGACGGGGCGATCGATACCTCGATCGTGATCAGAACGTGCATCCTTAAGGATACAACGCTCTATTTTCAGGTCGGCGGCGGTATCGTCGCCGATTCCGATCCTGACATGGAATACCGCGAGACCCTGGATAAAGCGAAGGGCATCCTGAGGGCCCTTGAGGCATCCACTAACGGCGCCGTATCATACGCCGCTCTGTAACTATGGAAAAGGTCTGGATCAACGGAAGATTGTTCGATAAGGACAAAGCGAAGGTCTCGGTCTTTGACAGGGGCTTTCTGTACGGAGACGGTGTTTTTGAAACGATGAGGGCCTATTCCGGGGTGATCTTCGGATTAGAGAAGCATACGGAAAGACTCCATCGTTCGCTGAGAACGATCAGGCTCAAGATGCCCTATAAAGACCGGGAACTTATCAGGGCGCTCGAGAGGATCCTGACCGTTAACGCTCTCAAGGACGCGTATGTGAGGATTACCGTTTCCCGCGGGGCACAGAGGTCCGGCATCGCTGTTCGCGCCGGTCATAAGCCGACCGTGGTTCTTGTCGCTGAGGCGCTCAGTCCTTATCAGCCAAAGATGTATGAAAGAGGACTGTCGCTCGCAACGGTCCCGGCGCGGAATAATGAATATTCGCCGATCATCACCGTCAAATCGCTCAACTACCTGGTCAATATCCTGGCGAGGATGGAAGCGAATGAACGGGGATTTGACGACGCGATCCTGTTGAATACAAACGACTTTATTTCAGAAGCGACGACGGCTAATATATTTTTGGTCAAACGCGGTGCGATCGCCACTCCGTCGTTAAAAAACGGTGTTTTGCCGGGAATTACCCGCGGGTATGTCTTGAAAATCGCAAAGAGACTCGGCATCCGGACCCTTGAAAGAAATATTCGGCGTGAAGAGCTCGAGGACGCTCACGAGGCCTTTCTGACAAATTCCCTGTGCGAGATCCTTCCGGTCAGGCGCGTCGACAATATCAAGATCGGAAATGGCATGCCCGGCCGGATAACAAAACTACTCCACTATTCTTACCGGGCACTCGTTCGCGATGAGGTATGTCGCTCCCACCGTACCAAAATTCATTGTTAAAACCATGTTCAACCTCGTAGGTTGCGGAGCCGGTTACTACCGAGATTTGTCTTGATATTTCTCACTGAACATGGTCTAATGAAGATGTTATTTGATAATCTGTCTAGCGGGGAGGTTGCGATCGGCAGCCTGAGAGTCCGCGTGGCGCGGAGACCCTTTGTACCTGAACTGGGTAATGCCAGCGTAGGGAAACGGAAATCGAAACCATAGACTTTCTACGCCGGGTCTATGGTTTTTTTTATCCGCCTTCGCAGAAAACCCCGTTCATGGACGGGGATGAATGCGGTATGGAAACCTGCTTCGGCGTCCTTCGATACTTCGATTAACTCAGTATCGAATCCTGAGCTTGTCGAAGGATTCGATAAACTCAGGACGCCGTCCTAAAGCGAAGCCGAAGGACGGCGGATGTCACTTCAACGTGTTGGCGGATACCCCGACGAGTATGGCGAAATTATCGAAGAGAATTTCGCCATATTTTACGAGTCGGGGTAAAGATAAGGTACCGCGGGCATGCCCGCGGGGCTCCATTCTTCGGCGTCGTTCAAGAAATAGATTCTGAAGGCATCGCCGACGGATCATATACGAAAAGGAGGGGACGATGTTCGCAAAAGTGCGGGAGTCAGAGATCACGGAAGCGATCGCTGACCGTTTCAGCAGGGAATTCAAGGAATACATCACTTCGGATGTCATTATAGTCGGCGCGGGTCCCAGCGGTCTAATGTGCGGCCGGGAACTCGCCCGTGACGGTATCAAGACCGTTATCATCGAGTCAAACAATTTTCTGGGCGGCGGGTTCTGGATCGGCGGCTTTTTGATGAATATACTTACTTTCAGGGCGCCTTCGCAGGAGATCCTGAAAGAATTAAAGATCCCGTATGAAGAACCGTTCAAAGGTCTCTTTACGACCGACGCTCCTACCACCTGCTCCAAACTGATCGCCGCGGCGTGCGATGCCGGCGTCAAGGTCCTGAATATGACGCGGTTTGAGGACGTCGTCTATCGGAACGGCAGGGTAGGCGGTGTCGTTATCAACGCCTCTCCCATCGCGAGTCTGCCGAAGGCGCTGACCTGTCTCGATCCCGTCGCCTTCGAGTCGAAATTCGTCATCGACGCGACCGGACATGACGCGATTGTCCTTCAGTCGCTCAAGCGAAGAGGCATCGTGAATTCGAAGGAATACGGACCGATGGACATCATCGCTTCCGAAGACGGCGTCGTGGAGAAGACCTGCGAGATCGTTCCCGGATTGATCATTACCGGAATGGCGGTTTCGACCGCGTTCGGCATCCCTCGGATGGGGCCGACGTTCGGGGCGATGCTCGTGTCGGGAAAGAAGGCGGCCGGACTCGTCAAGTCAGCGTTAGTCCGCGATCCCGTCAAGGTGTAATCGCATCAGGGAGCGGTTTTAAGCATACGGCCTGCGTGACCAGGCGCGGGCCTAAAACCGCTCCCGTTTTAATATAATAATTGTAAACTCATATAACAAATATAGTTTACAAACTACCTCGCTTGCCATGAAGAAGATAGCGTTCATTGTTTTTTTATCGTTCGCATTCCCGGGGGCCTGCTTCCCGACTGACGAGGAGTATCAGCTTGAAAGGATCGTCGTCACCGGCTCGCGGCTTCCGGCCAATTCTCTTAGTCAGACCAGAAGCGTTTCGATCATTACGTCCGACCATATAAAAGATTCTCCTTATCAGGCGCTCCCCGATATCCTGAGCGGGCTCGGCGGGATCGATATGCGAAGAAGAAATCAGGAAGGGGTGCAGGCGGATATCAGCATACGGGGGACCACCTTTGAGCAGAACCAGGTACTTATCAACGGGATCAAGATGGGTGATCCCCAGACGGGCCACCATACGTGCGATCTTCCTATCACGCGATTTGATATCGGGGCGATCGATATCCTTAAAGGTCACGGCTCAAGCCTCTACGGGCCGAACGCGTTCGGCGGCGTCGTGAATTTCATAACGCTGAGACCCCAGGGCGACGCCATCGAGATCGATAGTTCCGGCGGAACATATGATTTCTGCCAGGCAGGCCTCTCGGTCAGCAACTCGTTCGGGGCGGTCTGCAACCGGTTCTCGTTTGACAGCAGTCGTTCTTCAGGTTATCGGGCGGAGACCGAATTCCGGACCCTGACGATAACGGAAACGGTATCCTCAGAACTGGCGGGGAACCGGTATGATCTCCTCTTCGGTTACTCAACAAAAGATTTCGGCGCCGACAGTTTTTATTCAGAACTCTATCAGAACGAAGAAGAACACACGGACACCAGATTGTTCACGGTCTCAGGGATGATCGAGGAGAAGGGCCTGAACGTGGTGCCGAAACTTTTCCTGAAACGGCTTCGGGACAAGTTCGTATTAGACAGGAATCGTCCCGGATGGGCGACGAATTATCACACGACCTATCTGTATGGCGGAGAGCTCGGATTCGTCTTTGAGTCCGACGCGGCAAGCGTCGCGTATGGCGTGGAGCTTGCGCAGGAAACGGTCGACTCGACGAACCTCCAGGAACACCACCGGACACGGTCCGGTTTTTATATCGAAGCGTCTCCCCGCATCGGCGATACCATCATCCTTCAGACCGGGGTACGGGCTGACCGGTATTCCGGTTTTGATTGGGAATATACGCCGTCCATCAGCGCGTCATATGAACTGATCCCCCAGTGTCGAGTGCGCTCTTCGATCGGCAGGGCCTTCAGGGTCCCGACTTTCACCGATCTCTATTATAACGATCCCGCCAATCAGGGGAACGCTGCTTTACGGCCGGAATCATCCTGGTCCTACGAAGTCGGCGTTGACGCATTTTTGCGGGGGGTCACTTTTCAGGCGACAGCGTTCAGAAGAGAAGGAAGAGATATAATCGACTGGGTAAAATTCGTCTCAGCGAGCCCCTGGCAGGCTCAGAATATCGGATCGGTCGATACCAACGGCGTGGAGCTGTCTTGTGATATCGATGTCGCCTCAGGAGGCGGTGTCTGTAAACGCGTTCGGCGTCTCGTGGTCGGTACCGCGCTTCTCGATTCTGATTATCAGCAGGGGTATCTCTCGAAATACAGCCTTGATTATCTCAAGGCGCATGTCTTCTCGAACATTGAAGTCGCATTACCCTGTGATCTGAAAAATATCTGGACTATCTCATTTAAGAAACGTAAAGGGGATTCGGGGTATCTGGTGATTGATACGAGGATCTCCAGGGTTATTGTCCGGAAAGAGCGGCTTCTGCTCGAAGGTTTTATTGAGGCGACTAACCTTGGTGACAGTGAATATTCTGAGATCGGGAGCGTCCCGATGCCGGGCAGATGGATAAAATCAGGCCTGCGGTGCGTCTTCTGATTCGGGATGCGGGGTGCGTGCTGCGTGATGCGCAAGACACACCACTCACCACGGTTTACGGTTACCGGTGTACGGTTTACGCAGCACAAACCACGCAACCCGCAAACCCGCAAACGCGCTTACGTTCACAGTCACAAGTTTCAAGTCACAGGTCACAAGTCAAGTTCGGGGTGCGCGATTCGTAACCCGCAAACGCGCTAACCCGCTAACGCGCAAACGCGCAAACTCTCAAATCTTTGCTAATCTGCCCAAAATCTGTGTTAATCTGTGCTTTACGCATCACGCAACCCGCAAACGCGCTAACCCGCAAACGCGCCAACGCTCACAGTCACAAGTTTCAAGTCACAGGTCACAAGTCGAGCTCGGGGTGCGCGATTCGTAACCCGCTAACGCGCTAACAGTTTTCGTCTTTCGGCTACGGTTACGAAGCCCGTTTCGTCCCTCGACCCTTCGATTAACTCAGGGTCGAATCCTGAGCCTGTCGAAGGTTTCGACAAGCTCGGGACGAAACCCTGAGCCTGTCGATGGGTTTCGGTATTCGGTTTACGGTTAACGGTTTGCGCAACACGCAACCCGCATCACGCATCACGAATCTGTGTTAATCTATCCAAAATCTGCGATAATCTGCGTAGTAACGCGCAAACCCGCGAACGCGTTAACTCGCAAACACGATAATGGTACTCAAGAGAACAACCTCTTGACAGAGAAAAGCTTTCATAGTAATATTGTTGTACTATAAGGTGCATCATGAGCAGTCACCATACGCTGGTATTGCATACTGAGGTCATCCACGAGAAGGCGGCGCGAGTCGCTCTGGGTATCTTCTTTTTTGTCGCCGTTACAGCCCTGGGCGCTTATGTGCGCGTTCCCATAAAAGGAACGCCCGTCCCGATCACCCTCCAAACATTTTTTGTGATCCTGTCGGGAGCCGTCTTAGGCAGAAGGTCCGGCGCCGCCAGCCAGCTGATCTACGGAACCCTTGGCATGCTCGGCATCCCGCTTTTTTCCGGCTACGCGTCCGGGATCGCCCATCTCTCGGGGCCCACCGGCGGGTATATCGTCGGATTTATCCTGGCGAGCCTTATCGTGGGGTATCTTACCGAGAAGTCTTATCATAATAAATTCGGGATCTTCCTGGCGTTCGCGGTCGGCATGCTGACTGTTTTGGTATGCGGTTCAGCCTGGCTGTCAGTCGTTTTGTCCATCAGCCTCAAACATGCTTTTACGATCGGATTCCTACCTTTCCTCCCCGGAGACTGCGTCAAAACGTTACTCGCGTACACGATATTCTTAAGAATTGCCCCGAGAGCAAGGGCGATCTTTCTTGCTTAATAAACCTTCGTTCGGGCCACGATGAACACATTCATAGAAAAACCGCGCTTTGCCATTCTCCTTTTGTGCGCCGTCTCAGCGTATCTCTTCTTGTTCCAGCTGGGCGGGTTCCCGCTCACCGATCCCGATGAGGTCTTTTACGCCCAGACCGCCAAGGAGATGCTCAACAGGCATGAATGGGCTACACCCTATATCTACGGAAAACCGCAGTTTGAAAAACCCATCCTGTTCTACTGGCTGGTCGAAGCGTCCTTTGCGCTCTTCGGGGTCAATGAATTTGCCGCGCGGCTCCCGTCCGCCGTTTTCGCTCTCGCGGGAGTGATCCTTGTGTATCTGCTGGGCGCCGTCCTTTTTAACAGGAGGGTCGCGCTCTTCTCGGGCCTTATTGTCGCGACCGCTATTGAATATATCGTCCTTTCCCGGGCGTGCGTTACGGATATGGCCCTGGCGGTGTTCATAACAGCCGGTTTTCTCAGTTTTTTATTCGCGTATCAGCGGGGGAAGAGTTTCTATTATCCTGTCGCGTCGCTCTGTTTCGGACTGGCAACTTTGACCAAAGGGCCGATCGGAATAGCGCTTCCGGCGGCGATTATCGTCATCTATCTCGCGGCGCGGAGAGATGTAGTGGCGATACTGCGCATGCGCCTCATTTCCTCGGCGCTTGTGTTTCTGGCGGTGACGGTGCCGTGGTACGCGCTGATGATACGACTTCAAGGCCGTGAGTTTATCGATGTCTTTTTCGGGTTCCACAATATTGTCCGA
>Ga0315294_10007413_pt1 | contig 12022 bp, 8 predicted proteins | sample YL17G13_40_MG_FD_203626 | JGI IMG/M metagenome (GOLD analysis project Ga0315294, IMG submission 203626) | Sediment microbial communities from Yellowstone Lake, YNP, Wyoming, USA - YL17G13_40 | ecosystem: Environmental > Aquatic > Freshwater > Lake > Sediment | place: USA: Wyoming | collected...
AACACTCAACTCTCAACTCGCATCGGGCACCACTGACAACTGACAACTGACGACTGACGACTAGATTGACAGCCTACAGTCGCCGCCTTATACTTGGGCTAGCCATGTCGAGCACGACGAAAACGGTTACGAAGGCCGCCGGCATAATGATGGCGGCCATATTAGTCAGCAGGATACTCGGCCTCGTTCGCGAGATGGTGATCGCAAACCAGTTCGGCGGCGGCGGTAACGTGGACGCCTACAGAATGGCATTCGTCCTGCCGGACACCCTCTACTTCCTCCTCTCGAGCGGCGCGCTCAGCAGCGCATTCATCCCCGTGTTCATGCAATACTGGACGAACGGCGAAGAGGACGAGGCCTGGAAGGTGTTCAGCGTCATCGGCACGTTCATATTCCTCGTGCTGGGCGGCGCCATACTGCTGTGCGAGGTCTTCGCGCCGCCGCTCGTGCGCCTGGTCGCCTTCGGATTCACGAAGGAACATCCGGAGCTTCTGGGCATCACCACCGCCATGACCCGGATCGTCCTGCCCTCGCAGATGTTCTTCTTCATCGGCGGGCTCATCATCGCCACGCTCTACGCCCGGCAGCATTTCCTGTCACCGGCGGTTGGCCCGATAATCTACAACATCTTCATCATATCCGGCGCCATCTTCCTGGCCACGATCGCGGGGATCAGTGGCCTCACCTGGGGCGCGCTCGTCGGCGCGTTCGTGGGGAACTTCCTTCTCCAGATCTTCGTCGTCCGGAAAATCGGCGTGAAGTTCAAGCCCAGCCTCAATCTCAGACATCCGGGTGTCGTGAAGGTCGGAAAGCTTGCGCTGCCCGTGATCCTGGGGCTCTCGCTGCCGTACGTGGACGTGTACGTGAACTTCTGGTTCGGCGCATTCCTGTCGAAAGGGGCGGTCGCCGCGCTCGGGTTCGCGAACCGGCTGATGCAGGTGCCGCTCGGCGTGTTCGGGCAGGGCGTTGCGGTGGCTCTCTTCCCGACGCTCGCCGCTCTCGCCGCCGGAAAGCACATGTCCGAGCTGCGAACGACCGTGAACTTCGGCCTCCGGGCGATTCTGCTTCTCACGGTGCCCTCTTCCGCGCTGATGATGGTGCTCGCAGCGCCGATAGTCACGATGCTCTTCCGTCACGGGGAGTTCACCTCGGCCAATGCCGCGGTCGCCGCTTCCGCCCTGGTGTTCTATTCAATCGGAATCGCCGGATGGGCCGGCCAGGCGGTAATCGCCCGCGGATTCTACGCGCTTCAGGATACGGTCGCTCCGGTTGTCACCGGCACCATAGTGACCTTCATCTTCATCCCGCTGAACTGGCTGCTCGTGAAGCCGCTGGGGCACAACGGACTTGCGCTGGCGACCTCCATAGCCGCGATACTGAACATGGTGGCCCTGCTGGCGATACTCAGGCGGCGGCTGGGCGGCATCAACGGCGGCCTGATCGTCAGATCGTTCGGCAAGGTAGTGATCTCCTCGGCGGCGGCCGGAGCAGTCGCATGGATCGCCATCCGCTGCGCCGGGCAGCACGCTGACATAACCCGTCCACTCGGCGCGCTGATAGGCGTCGTCATCGCCGCGCTTCCCGCACTCGCGGTCTACGTGGGTATGATAGCACTGCTCAAGGTAGACGAGGCCGCCGAGGTCTGGCGACTCGTGATGCGCCGGTTCAGGCGGGGCGTTCCCGAACCAGCCGCCGACGCGTGAATCCAGGCTCGGGGATCCCCGGCGAGAGGGTGAATCATCCCCGACCCATCGGGACAGAAGGCCATCGGAATCCCTTGTAGTGGCCGTGCCCTCGGGGGACGAAGCCTTGGCGAAGTCTCCTCCGTGCCGGCTTGTAGTGGCCGTGCCTCCGTGCCGGCCAGAGCCGGTTTTCGAGGCAGAGTAAGAGCAAGAGGCGGAGTATGAGTGGAGGAAGGCGTATCTATCTCGATCACGCGGCCACGACGCCGGTTCTGCCGGAGGTCGCCGACGTTATGCGCCCGTATCTGACGGATATCTTCGGCAATCCGTCCAGCTTCCATTCGTTCGGCCAGGAGGCGAAGCGGGCGATGGACTCCGCGCGCGACACGGTCGCCGGAATCCTGGGAGCGGACCCCTCCGAGATATACTTCACCAGCGGCGGAACGGAGTCGGACAACCTCGCGCTCATCGGCGTCTCGGATGCCATGGTCGGCAAGGGCAGCCACGTCATCACCTGCGCCATTGAGCACCACGCCGTCCTCGAAACGTGCGCCTATCTGGAGACACGCGGCGTCGAGGTGACGTATCTCCCGGTTGACGAACACGGACTCGTGGACCCCTCCGACGTGGAGAACGCCATGACCGACAGGACGATCCTGGTCTCGATCATGCACGCGAACAACGAGATCGGCACGATCGAGCCGATTGCCGAAATCTCGAAGATCACCCGCGGGCGCGGTATCGCGTGCCATACCGATGCGGTACAGACCGTCGGCGCAATCCCCGTCAACGTGGACGAGCTCGGCGTCTACCTCCTCTCCCTCACGGCGCACAAGTTCTACGGGCCGAAGGGAACGGGTGCGCTTTACGTCCGCCGGGGTACGAGGATTTCGCCGACCATCCACGGCGGCGCGCAGGAGCGAAATCGTCGGCCGGGAACGGAGAACGTCGCGGGCATCGTGGGCCTCGCGAAGGCGCTCGAAATCTCGCAGGAGGGCATCGAGGAGCGCGCCCGCGGGCAGGCGGAGCTTCGGGACTACCTGATTCGAGAGTTGACCGACCGCATCCCGGACATTCGGCTGAACGGCCACCCGACGAAGCGACTTCCGAACAACGTCAACGTGGCCTTCGAATACGTGGAGGCGGAGTCAATACTGCTGATGCTCGACATGCTCGGCATCGCGGTGTCCAGCGGCTCGGCTTGCAGCTCCGGCGCGCTCGAACCCTCGCACGTGCTTCAGGCGATCGGTCTGCCGCTTCACATCGCCCAGAGCTCCATCCGCATGTCCCTGGGGCGCAGTACCACAAAGGCAGACCTCGACTTCGTGATCGAGCAGCTTCCCCCGATCGTCGAGCGCCTCCGCTCAATGTCGCCGCTGATACGCTAGAACACAGAAGCACAGAATTCCACAGAAGGCACAGAAGTCCACGGAAACACGGAGGGCATCGGGAGGGCGAGGGTCCTCCCGAGCCGCCTGGGAAGGCCACGACCGCCTCTAGCGTGATACGTCGGCAGTGCAGCCCGCCCATTTGGAGCGCGGCGATTCACCCGTCCTGAGCCTGTCGAAGGATCGCCGCTTTCGATTCCGGGCTCCCATCCGCCAGGCTCATGAAGGAATAAACCGGGCGCTGTAGAACATAGGCAGGGACAGCAGCTCACACCACCCCGGGTGTTCGGTATGCGCAAGTACTGGATGGTCATCACAAGTCCCGGCAATTTCGCGATCAGCCGGTCGCGCGGTTACAACGTCGACGGCTTCAAGGACAACAAACAGGGCAAGCGCATCCACCGCATGGAGCCCGGAGACAGGGTCGTCTACTACATCAACCGCACCCACAAGTTCGGAGCCATCACAGAAGTATCCGGGCGGCCGTATCGCGATGACAAGACGAGGATCTGGGCTGAACAAGACGAGATCTGGCCTCTCCGCATTCCCTTGAGACCTGAGATCGTCTTGGACGACGAGCAGCTGGTCGATGCCCGGAAGCTGGTTTCCAGACTAACCTTTGTCACCAAGCTCTCTGGCAAAGCCAGTTGGGGATTGGCCTTCCAGGGTAGCCTCCGCACGATCCCCGAAGATGATTTCGAGTTGATCGCTTCCGAAATCCGATGCGCTGCGCGCCTTGAGGTAGGGCCCGAAGGTGTAAGGCATATGAGGGAGGCGGAGGCGAAGGCGGCCATAATGCAGCTCGACCTAGCGTCCAATTCCCTGCACGACCGACTCGGTGAGATGCTTCAAGCTATCGGCACTTGGATGGACTATAATGCACATACCCGACACAAGGTTACGCCGGAGCACTCAGTCGAACTCGATGTAGCGTGGCTGAAAGGCAAGAACCCGCACGTCGGAATAGAGGTACAGATCGGCGGCAACATAGTGGAAGCCAAGGCCAAGCTCGAACAAGCACGCCGCTTCAACTACCGCAAGGTCATCATGGTAATCGAAGAGGACCAACTCGACAAGCTGAACGATCACATGAAGCTCGACGAATTGCGGCACTGGCTCGACGCATGGTCTGTTCAGGCCGTTTACAGGCTTTACACTGCAGGACAGGAGTTCTTCTCGCTCTACGCCAAGCTCGATGAGTCAAGATACGTGGACAGGCAGAAGCTGGAGCTGGTGAAGTAGGGCATTTGACCCTTCATGAGGAACAGCACAGTGACCGTTCCCTGCGCGAAGCGGTCGCTCTCAATAGCCCCGCGCATGTCCGATGTCGGTGAGGCGGGCGAGGGTACGGGTAAAGCCGGAGTCGCCGAAGTGCGCGCGGTGACCTCGTCCGGCGTGGCGACGCCTCCGATGCCCGTGAGTCCTCAGGCTCGGCTTCAACTTCCTGCTGCTGTGCGTCTTGTGATGTTTGGTCATTCTTGAGTCGTCAGTCGCTAGTTGTCAGTGCTCAGTCCCCTCACCCCGACCCTTCCACGCCTCCGGCGGTCCCGCTTCCAGCGGGATCCCGAAGCAAGCGGGAGATCCCGCCCGAAGGCGGGACTCCCGTCGAGGGAGAGGGAATGGCGCTGTGGGTTTCACCCTCACCCTAACCCTCTCCCGTCGAGGGAGAGGGGATTCCTGGTGCTGGCGGGCTGGCTGCTGGCGGCTGGTATCGGCGATCCCGAAAGTCTCCGGGACAGGTTGGAATCGCCTCCTACATCTGTTCGATCACATTCCCCGAAACCGTCTTCCGCGCCTTCGGGCCGGAGTTGTCCTCGATCCTGCCGAGGAGGATGTTGTTCGTGATCGTGAAGAGGTCCGCGCCCTTCTCGATCAGGATCGCCGGCTTGCCGTTCACGCCCTGGAGATGGCAGTCGTGGACCTGAGCCCTCTGCGCGCCCGATTTGATATGCACCGCCGGAACGCCGTCCGTCACCTGGCAGTCGGAGATCGCAAGCCGATTCCGCGGGTGCGGACTCAGGCAGTCGTACTCGAAGCCGACGATCGGGCCGTTGTGCGAGCGCACCTGGACGCCGCTTATGACCGCGTTGTAGAAGAGGCCGTTCGTCCGAACCTTCACCCCGACGCCGCCCTTGTTGATTAGGATGTTCGTGCTGTTCAGGACGAAGCCGCACGCCCCCTCGAAGATGAAGCCGTTGTCCACGTGCTCGATCCAGCACTCGTCTATGTGGAAGCCGAGCGAGTGCGCCGGCTCCTTCCTGCCGTCCGGGGTATCCTTGTACGGAAGCTGGTGGAGGAACGTCCTGCCCAGGATCATGAAGCACCGATCCATCAGCACGCCGTCCACATCGCCGAACTCGAAGCCGACGCGGTTCTTGACGAAGTATGACTCCTTCCCGGGCGTATCCTTCCCGCCTACGAACCAGTGCACGTCCTGGATGCGGTTCACATCCCGGCAGCCGGAGAGGTGCATGCCGATGTGATGCACGAAGCCCGTGAGGTCGCGGAACATCCCCTGACCGGTGTTCCCGCCGCCCGGGGGAGTGCTGATGCCGATCCACGCGCCGCCGAAGACGATGTTCTCAACCGAGGGATTGATCCCGTCAAGCTGGATCGCGGGGGGATAAGGCTGCGGGTCGGCGTTGTCCTGGTTGTTCGGATAGACGATCGCCAGGCCCTTCACGCTGCTCACGTGCCCGAGCCGGACAGCGGAGAAGCCGTTCGTCGGCACGATCAACTGGGTGGCGCTGTTCTCCCACCTGGCGCCCTCGCCGAGCAGTGTGACGCCGTGCGGGACCTTCAGCGAATCCGAGAGCCTGTACAGGCCCGCGGGGAGATGCACGACTCCTCCGCCGGATGCGACTGCATCGAGCGCCTTCCGGATGGCGGCGGTATCGTCGGCGACTCCGTCGCCTTTCGCTCCGAAGTCGGCAGCCGATACGCTCTTCGGCACGTCGGCGCTCGAAGGGACGGCAAATACCACGATCGCCAGCAGGATGATGATGCTCTTGAGCATGGGATTCCTCCGGTGATGCTTCGGTAGCCGGCTGCCGAAGCAAGAGTCACGGACAGGATACCATTCCGGTGGACGGAAGGCAAGGCAGAGGGATGATGGGGGTGCGTGTGGACACGCCCGGCCCTCAAGGACCGGTCTGCCGCAGCATCGGGAAGCCCGGTGAATCGGGCTCATTCTATGGTGATGGCGATGCGAGCCCCGTTCACGGGGCTTTTTTCGAATATCAGACCCGGGGTTGACCCCGGGGCGTGTCCTATGCGCACGACTGGCCGTAAAGGACCGGTCCGGTATCGGTGTTGTGAAACGATCACGCCCGGCCCTCAAGGACCGGTCTGGGGGGGTATCGGGAAGCCCGGTGAACCGGGCTCCTTCTAGGGCGATCCCGCCGAGAGCCCCGTTCACGGGGCTTTTTTCGAATATCAGACCCGGGCTTGAGCCCGGGGCGTGTCCTATGCGCACGCCCGGCCCTCAAGGACCGGTCTGGTGTCGGTGTTTTGAAACGATCACGCCCGGCCCTCAAGGACCGGTCTGCCGCAGCATCGGGAAGCCTGGTGAACCGGGCTCCTTCTACGGCGATCCCGCCGAGAGCCCCGTTCACGGGGCTTTTTTCTCGAATATCAGACCCGGGCTTGAGCCCGGGGCGTGTCCTATGCGCACGAATGGCCGTGAACGACCGGTCCGGTATCGGTGTTGTGAAACGATCACGCCCGGCCCTCAAGGACCGGTCTGCCGGGGTATCGGGAAGCCCGATGAATCGGGCTGTTCCCTGGGGGACGCCGACCAGAGCCCCGTTCACGGGGCTTTTTTCGAATATCAGGCCCGGGCTTGAGCCCGGGGCGTGTCCTATGCGCACGAATGGCCGTAAATGACCGGTCCGGTGTCGGTGTTGTGAAACGATCACGCCCGGCCCTCAAGGACCGGTCTGGGGGGGTATCGGGAAGCCCGGTGAATCGGGCTCCTTGTACGGCGATCCCGCCGAGAGCCCCGTTCACGGGGCTTTTTCTCCAATATCAGGCCCGGGCTTGAGCCCGGGGGAGAGAAAGATTTCTCGGAAATTTCACGGTTTGTTCTTTCAGGAAGCGCACCTAAGTCGCCTCTATATATGGAAGCGGAAGTCCTGAGGGGCGACAAGTGAGGAGTGAAAAAGCCTGTTCACTGGTCACGTGTCACGCATCACTTCTCACTCCCCAAGTAGGGCATGCATACGAACATACGTTCGAGGAGATGGCCATGAAAACCACACTCACACAGCGCATTCTGGAGAAGTTCGGCAGGGGAAAGCCGATCCTGGAGGAGGTCGCGGCGGCTCAGACGAGATTGGCGAGCAATGCGTTCCGCCTGGCCTCCTACTCGCCGGACGACCTGCTCAGCCAGAAGGGACTCGCCCTCTACGACGAGATGCAGAAGGACTCTCAGGTGCGCTCCTGCCTGAATACCAAGAAGTTCGCGGTTCTTTCAAAGGGCTGGGACGTGCAGCCGGCGAGCGACGATCCGGCTGACCTGGAGGCCGCCCGGTTCGTGAAGTTCTGCCTGGAGGACATGCGCGGCTCGGTTCAGGACATGCTCTTCAAGGTGCTCGATGCGCTGGCGAAGGGCTTCTCCATCTGCGAGATCAATTTCAAGATCGTCCAGGAAGGTCCGTACGCAGGCATGGTCGGTCTGGATTCGATCAAGTCGAAGGACCCGGCGGCGTTCGGCTTCGACATGGACGAGTTCCTGAACATCCGCGGGCTCATCATGATGGCTCCCGGATTGAAGACCGACCTGCCGGTGGACAAGTTCATCATCTACACCTACATGCCGAGCTACGAGCTTCCGCACGGGCAGAGCGACCTGCGGGCCGCGTACAAGCACTGGTGGAGCCAAGAGGTCATCCTGAAGTTCTATAACATGTACCTCGAGAAGTTCGGGATGCCCACCGCGAAGGGGAGCTATCGGCGCGGGATGCCGAAGCAGCAGCAGGACGAGCTGCTCCGGGTGCTCGACAAGATCCAGCAGGAGACGGCCATCGTCGTGCCGGAGGATGTGGCCATCGAGCTGCTGGAGGCACAGAGGGGCGGCGACGCCGGCTACCTGGATGCCATCGAGTTCCACAACAAGCAGATCGCAAAAGCGATTCTCGGCCAGACGCTCACCAGCGACGAGGGCAGTCGCGTCGGCTCGCTTGCGATGGCGAAGGTGCACCTGGACATCCTGGGCTTCTACCTGGACAAGCTGAAACGCGACCTGGAGGAGACGGTGATGCGGGAGCAGGTCATTCGCCCGCTTGTGGACTTCAATTTCAGTGGCCAGCCGCCAGCGGCCAGCCGCCAGCGCCCGGCTTACCCCCGGTTCACTCTGGGTTCGCTGGAGGAGCGCGATCTGGAGCAGGTCGGCGGACTGATCGCGAAGCTGATTGACGGCAAGGTAGTGGCGCCGGACGAGCCGTGGATACGCGAGTATCTGGGCATTCCGGCGGCGTAGGGAATGGAGTACTCTGGAGTGCGGCGGCAAGACGCCGCTTTGTTTTCCGAACGACAGACAAGACGGGGCACGAAGCCTTTGGCTGCCGGCGATAGACAGAGCGAGGTCGTGACCTCGCACTCCAAAATGGTGCAGTCCACACGGGAGAAAGGAGACGACGATGGATCAAGCTATCATTTTCGAGTTCGACTATGCGCCGGAGGAGATGCCGGTGGAGAAGGATGCGAAGATCTTCGAGGCCGGCGAGTATCCGGACAAGGAGATCAGCATCACCGAGCAGGACCTCGACGCCATGGTAGACAACTTCACCGAGGTCCCCGTGAAGGTCGAGCACACCGACAGCCCGCTCGATCCGCTGGGCGCGGTCCTGCGCGTCTGGCGGCGCGGGAAGGAACTCTTCGCCCGCCTGGCGTTTCCGCGAGACCTGGCCGCGTTCCTCGAACGGCGGGGCGTGAAGAAGCTGAGCGTGGCGCTGTACAAAGATCCGCTCCGCCTGGCGGAGGTCTCACTCGTTCTCAGCCCCAGGGTCCCGTCGGCGGCGATGTTTGGTGAGCGGTCAGACCCCTCCCCCGACCCCTCCCCGGAACGGAGAGGGGAGAGTTCCCCCTTCCCGCATCGGGAAGGGGGCCAGGGGGTTAGGTCCCGCAATCCGCATTCGAGGGGGGAGGTGAGCGAGCGAATGAGCGAAACCGAGCAGGCGGACCGTGAGAAAGAGGTCGCAGAGCTGAGATTCGCGCTCCGGGTGAAGGACGTCGAAGCGCGGCTGGCCGAACTCAAGGCGCAGGGCAAGATCGTGCCCGCATCCGAGCCGTATGCCCGGGAGATCCTGCTCCAGGGCGATGAAAAAGTGACCTTCGGGGACGGGGAGACGACCGTCGCCGAACTGTTCGAGCGTTTCCTGGAGGCCCAGCCGAAGGTGGTTCTGTTCAGCGAGCTGGCGCCGGCCGTCAGGTCATGCGGCGTTCCACTCTCGGCGGAGGACGAGGAGCTTCTGCAGAAGCTGGGCATAACCCGCGAGCAGCTTCAGAGGTACGCATGATGGTGTGTTGAGGTGGCCCCGGGCTCAAGCCCGGGTCTGATACTAGGAAAAAGCCCCGTGAACGGGGCTCCGGTCCGCATGCGGGGCAGACAGCCCGGTTTACCGGGCTTCCCGATACCCCGGCAGACCGGTCCTTGAGGGCCGGGCGTGTGCGGACGGACGTCCGCGGCCGCGGTGCGAATTGCGCCGACACGGCCCGGGGCCGTGCAATTCCGCCGGATTGCGGCTCGGGAGGACCCTCGCCCTCCCAATGCATCAACGGCAGACCGGTCCTTGAGGGCCGGGCGTGATCGTTTCAAAACACCGACACCAGGCCGGTCGTTCACGGCCGGGCATCTCTGATGAAAGGAGAGAACAAATGACAGCGACGACCACAGATCGAGACACGAAGCGGAGTGACGGCAAACTGAAGGCCTTGAAGATGAGCAATGTGAAGATCCCCAAGGGGGTCCTGGTCTGCATCAACGCCAGCGGTTATGCGACCAACGGCTCGGACACGGCCAACTACCTGTTTGCCGGAGTGAGCTACGAGCAGGTGGACAACTCGTCCGGCTCGGCGGGCGACAAGGAGATCCGCGTCGAGAAGACGGGCGAACATCTGTTCCAGTACAACGGCACGGACGCATCCCAGGCGATCCTCGGCAAGGAGGTCTACATCGTTGACAACCAGACCGTTGACGACGACGCGACCGCGACCACGAACGACATCAAGTGCGGCACGATCGCCGAGGTTGTGAGCGGCAGCCAGGTCCGGATCAGGATTGGCAACTACGCGAAGTAGCACACTGAGAACACGGAAGCACAGAAACCCGCGGAAATGCAGAAGGGAAATCTCTTAGGAAACCAGGAAGGCACGGGCTAAGTACAAACTCGAAGCACGAATACCGAAATTCGAAACAACGCCAAATGACCGAAATCTCAAATCCCAAACTCACTGATCAGTAGGTTTGGAGCATTTCCCGACTTGAGATTTGAATATTGTTTCGTGCTTCGGATTTCGAATTTCGAGTTTGCCCCTCATTACTTCCTGGCTTCCTCATAGGGTGCGCTTTCCTTCTGTGCTTTCCGGCTTTCTTCCGTGCCCTCTGTGTTCTCATCATTACACGAAAGGAGATATTTCCATGCCCATAGTCAAATCAGACATACCCAAGCTCCTCGAGGCCGGGCTTCGCGCCGTATTCTTCGACGCGTATGAAGCCGCGCCAGGCGACTGGGAGCGAATAGCGACGGTCGTGCCCTCCGAGCATGACATGGAGAAATACGCATGGCTCGGCTCCGTGCCGAAGATGCGCGAGTTCAAGGACGAGAGAGTTCCCGCCGGTCTGCTCGAGCACGACTACTCGATCAAGAACAAGACCTGGGAGGCATCCATCGCCGTTGACCGGGGTGCCCTGGAGGACGATCAGTACGGCCAGATCAAGCTGAGAGTCCAGGGACTCGCTGAGGAGGCCAAGCGCCACCAGGACGAGCTGGTGTTCGGGCTGTTGAAGGACGGATTTGCCACGCTGTGCTATGACGGCCAGTACTTCTTGGACACCGACCATTCGGAGGGCGATTCCGGCACGCAGTCGAACAAGGGCACTTCCGCGCTGTCCGCGTCGTCTCTCCAGGCGGCAATGACCGCCATGGTGAAGTTCAAGGACGACAAGGGGAAGGCGATGGGGATCGTTCCGGACACTCTGGTAGTCCCCCCGGATCTGAAGTGGACGGCGCTGGAGCTTCTGGAGTCCATATACGCGCCCGAGACGGCGACCGGCAAGACCGAGACGCGGAAGAACGTGCTCGCGGGTGCGCTCGACCTGATTGTCAGCCCGTATCTCAGCGACTCGAACGACTGGTTCCTCATTTGCACGAGGCGGGTCGTGAAGCCGGTCATCTTCCAGTCCAGGATACCGGTGGAGTTCGCGGCGCTCGAGGCGAACTCGGAGAACGGCTTCATGCGCGACCAGTACGTCTACGGCGTCCGGGCCAGGTACAACGTCGGGTTCGGGCTCTGGCAGATGGCGTACGGCAGCCAGGTGACATAGCGCCGGGACATGCAGACGCGGTGACAGGGTGACACGGGGACTTCAAGACGCGGCGTGGCGGCAGCAGCCTCGCCGTGTCTCCCCGTCGCCCTTTCACCGTGTCGCTTCTGAAAGGATTATTCCAATGCTCACAGCAGCACACAGAACGACGAAGAAGGCACAGGAGATCCTCGCCACGGGCGCCGGCGAGCTGATGGTGACGCCGGGCGAGTGCGAGGCGGCGATGGTGTCTGAGAGTACAACCATCTCGAGCGCCGCATGCCGCCTCGTGGGGGCCGTCCTGATTTCGGGCGGAGATGCCGCCGTCCTCACTGTCTCAAGCGGTTCGGACGTGAAGCTGAAGATACGCGTCATAGCCAACTGGAGCGGCTCGGTAACGCCGGCGCTGCCGGTCAATTGCCCGAACG
>Ga0315294_10007415_pt1 | contig 12020 bp, 9 predicted proteins | sample YL17G13_40_MG_FD_203626 | JGI IMG/M metagenome (GOLD analysis project Ga0315294, IMG submission 203626) | Sediment microbial communities from Yellowstone Lake, YNP, Wyoming, USA - YL17G13_40 | ecosystem: Environmental > Aquatic > Freshwater > Lake > Sediment | place: USA: Wyoming | collected...
GATAATATCATTCAAACGACTAATTGATGAGCACGAATAAACATTAACTATATTATCTTTCTTTAACTGTTCAAGTCCTGTTCTAAAATTCTCAAAATATATATCAAGGCTGTTGTTAAATGGTTTCAAACCGGAACCATACCCGGAGTGGTAGTGGGTTTTACTTCCTACTGATAATAGGTCAAAACCAAGCAAGTAAATATTCTTGTAGCCCAGAATAATTGCAAGCTGTAGAGCACAATAACCTGAATTTAATCCTGTTCTAAAATCATCAAACCTGTACCCAAATTCATCTCGTCTGTAAGACTCAACAGTATGATCAAATATGTCCAAATCTTCGTATACTAGACCAAATCTAGTATCAACATACTTACCATTTATTTTTCTAATTGATTCGTACGCCCTATCAACAACAAAGAATTTAATTGATGGTGTGGCCCTCAACTTGTCTTTACCTACTTTTCTAATAAAGGTATAATCTACTGTTATGAAGTATTTTGGGTTTGGTACATCAAATACTGCGTTGTTAACAACAATAGTATTCACATTTGATAAACAAGAGAAGTCAAAACCTTTGAGTGAAGGACCTCCTCCAACAACAAAAACTCTAGAAATATCCCTATCTTTCTGAGGAGTGCATTCTATTTCTTGATTTGGTAACTGAGAAGGAACATCTATAGGAAGAGTAGGTTCAGATACTGGTATGGTAGGCTTAGGGATAGGTGAAATAATTGGAGAGGACCTTGCTCTTCCTATCAAATTACCCATCCTATATCTTCTGGGGATTTGTACGGACATTACTTCCTTCCTATGAGCATCACTTATTTGCAACAGAACTATAGGGAATCCATTGTATTTTTAGTTCTAGAAGGTATCAGATAGGTTCTCGATACCTTTTAAGATGTGAGCTACCTATGGCTAAAACCCATAGGTTTTAGAAGTTAGCTCTCTTTTATAAAAGAATCAAATGTGGATTTATTAAAACAACCCAAGGCACTATCAGGATTTAAGTTATCCACGGTTATTCCATTGTTCATAATAGAAGCTGCGAATTCTTCGAAACATTGCGAAAAACTCCCTAACTTCTTGGGAAACCCCATCAAAGTCTGATCAGGGTAGCCTTCGTGCCAGTGGGTTTTACTCTTTTTCTCATCTATTTTCATGTCGAGTCCCAGCAAGCCTATTTTTTTCGATCCAAGAGCTACAGCCAACATTAAAGCGCCGAATCCTGAATTATTGCCGCCCCATATCCCTTTCTTGAGATCAAAACTTATAGTTTTACTTGGCAAGGAGTTAACAACATATATGCCTGAATCAAACCTAGTTTTTTCAGATCTCTTAAGGAAAACTTTTATTCCCTTATAGGCAACCCATTTGTTATATAATTCAACTGCTTTAAGATCCTTTTTATCCGGAGAATTAAGAGCATCATAGAATCTCAGGTCCATTGCATAGTTGATTGTTGGGGGGTAAGCAGTAAACGCTTTATTCACCCCAATGGTTAGTTCTCCATCAAGTTTATGAAAACCAAAGTTTTCTAAACTTGGACCTCCTCCAATTATGAAACAACGTTTTCCTTGCCACTCACTGGATGAAAGAATTGATGCTATGTTTGAAGCCTGGCAAAGGCTGCATTTAGTTGGGATAGCTATTCTAGTAGTCTTACTATGGTTTATTACACAACTCATTAATTACGTTCCTACTGGCATCCAGTAAACCGTGCTAGCACCCGTAACTTTCCAATAATCGCCTTTTCTGACTGGCATAGTTATTGAGCAAATAGGAGCTGCACCATTAGTATAATTGACTGCTCTAACAGTAGTTGGGGGATTAGACCCATCAGTATAACCAAACACTTGAGTAGCTCCATTAGGAGTTATTGCAATTATGAATCCATCTGTAGCTGCCTGGTATACTGTGTTATTTGCTCTAGCTGCCCAACTACCAAAAATTCCAGAAACTACAGGTGTCGAATTGGTAATAAAAGAACGAACATCAGTTATTTGGCTTGCCGGAATACTAGCACTGTCATGTACTATTTTAACCTCTGCAAGAACTAATCTTCCCCCATAAGATGGAGCAGATGGTGTAGGTGATGCATCACCTGGAAGTATTCCAACAGTTCCATCCGTATCTACATAGACTAGATCAATTCTAGAGTTTGGATCACCCGGAACACTAAAAGGACCCACCTTCTGATCTGCTATAGGTACATAACCTGTAGTATTTTGGATTCTTCCAGCTCTCACTCTAACATACAGTTCACTAGCCTCTGATGGCTCAACCTTTAGAAATAGATTTTGAACATTCAAAAAAGTTCTATCGGTGTAGTCAAACTCAGTTAGGGTAGAACCTACAAATACACATTTTCCAACTATGATATCGTTAGCAGCAGCTACTGAAGCAACAGCGCGAATCTCCATATAGTTCCCTGGAGTAGCAACATAACTCCATCTTAAAACTATATATGGGGTAGCTGGAGCTATTGAACCAGAGTCTAAATTATCAGTTTTAAGTGCGTATGCATTCGCTGTTCTAACACTTATCTGAAGAGTAGTATCTCCTATCTCAACAACAAGAGGAGATAATGTAACCTCAGAGTCACCTACCTTTGTAAGATATCCTCCACTATAGATTCCTCTTGGTCGGATATCCTTGTGCCTTTTTCCCCACTGACTAGCAACAGCTTCTTCAAAATATTGATGAACTATTGTTTGCGAGCCGCGATCAGTTGCACTCACGTTTGTTTTCCTTTCATATTATTGTTTAACACATTGACCATTGCCAATTGGCAACCAATATATACCAGGAGCAGTACCAGTAACCTTCCAATAATCACCTTTTTTGACTGGCATAGTTATATGCTGAGCCCCAGCTGCTGCACCCCCAAACTGCTGCACTCTAACAGTCGTTGGTGGATTGCTGCTATCCGTATACCCTAGAATAGCATAACCGGCAGTTCCATAGGCACAAACAAATCCATCGGAACCTACTTTGTAAACCGAACCCACAATAAAAGTGCTGCCCAAACTATCCAAACTGGTCCAAGAACCAAAAATAGACGTAACTGTACCTAATTGAGTTTGCCCTATGCTCCCATCTTTAACTTTAAGCTTACCATTAGAATCTAACTCAAGTGTCGTCCCATCTGGCACTGTGGGTTGTATTATCCAACTACGAGTATCCTCTATCATATCTGCAGTAATGCTTGTATCCGTACTTGCAAGAGTTACTTCTGCAAGAACTAGTTTCCCTTTATAACTTGGTGCCACTGGAGTAGCAGATGCTGTTCCGGAACTATCAATTGCAATAACACCTGCTGCAGTAACATATACAAGGTATACTTTACTATTTGAAGCAGGAGGAGTAAATAAGTCGCTTGGCTGGTCAGCTATATCTACTACTCCACTATTTGTTTGGATTCGTCCACCACGTATTCTAACCCTCAGTTCTGTATCCCCAGTAGGTTCTACTCGAAGGAATAAATGTTGGATATCTGGATCACTTCTTTCACCATAGTCAAAGCCCTGAAGGTCTCCAGGATCCTTAAACGAGCATTTCCCAACTACAATATCATTTGTTAGTGGAGAATCAACTGCAAGAATTTCCATGTAGTCATCAGCAGCAACCCCAGTATATGTCCATCGAAGAACAACCCATTCCGTTGCCTTTGCTACGGGCAAGGACACAGCTTCAGTAGTTTCTACTCGAACCTGGTGTGTGCCATCTGATATTTCACACACAAGTGGTGACAGACTAATACTCGATGGAGGATCCAGAGTAACCAAAGTTACATATCCTCCTTTGTATATCCCTAACATCCGCGTATCTTTATGCCTTCGATTCACAATGGAAGATTGTGCAGAGGCGTGGAATATAATGCTAACTGTTTGTAGCCCATTGTCTCCAGGCATCTTTTATTTCCTTTCACTAAAAAATTTATATGTGTGGCAAATCTTTTCTATAAATTTCCACTAACACCCTTAGCTCAACCCTGGTATCGAGATCGATTTTTGGGAAGCAACTTCCAACTACTAACTTGCCGCCGGAAGTGTACAAACCGAGCTCGGAAATTCCTTTTTTTGCGGACTTAGGTACGACAAATTCAAATGTTATTTTTTCCGATGATATATTAATGTTATTTAGATCAATGTCTCCATCCAAAACTGGATTTTCTACTACAAAATCTGCTCCAGAATCTGCACAAAGACTGCAGGGGTAGTTTCCAGTTCCAAGTTTCCACTTGAGAATATCCTTTACAAAAGCATCTGGTGATTCATCAAAGTTTGTTCCATCGTCAAAATTCCAGGCTTCACCACTTCCTTGTTGGTCAAAATACTGTGTAGATATTTGCCAATCTCCCATAACCCGACAATAGATATCCCCATCTACTTCAACCACATGACCAGATTCATCTGTTTTTGGATTCAGAAGAAGAATATAATGTGGAACTGTATGAACAGGCCTGGTATCTTCAATTCTACTATACAGATTATCTAAATAGCTACTCTGCCACAAGCAATTACTAATTATTCCTCCGGATGTTCCAGATTCTCCAGTACCAATAGCATAAACTCTATTCAACAGTATCTCAACCCCGAAGTGTGGACTCTTATAGCCCAATACTCCAGGTGGATTCTCATTCTCGTCTCCAACAAACCACTCTGTCATATAGAATGTACTATAGTCGCTAGTATACATATCGTACAAGTTTACTGTGAACTTTTGAACTAGAGCTATAATCTGAATAGATTTATATGTTCCCTTGATCTTGTACCAAGGAATTGCTTGAGCAATATCTCTTTTAATTTCTGCTATAGTAGTTTCATCTTCCGGAGGCAAATCAAGTCCAATAAGGGCAGCTATATTCTTCAGGTAAGTTCTTGATGTTACTAAGTCAGGATTGGATAGTTTAACTATATCCCTAACTTTTGTTAACCAGCTTCCAACTTCAAGTTCTACTTCATCTACATAGTCAAGGAGGATTTGAGATGAATGATATTTTACTGGAATTAGTCTAAGAAGGTCTAAAGCTACAGAGTGTTGATATTCAATACTGAACTCCATTTCCATTTCTATTTCAGTATCTAGAAATGGTCTGTGAGCTACAGTATAGGTAACTTCGAAATCCATTTCCATCTCTATAGTAGCAGAGTTTTCCCAGTCTAAATGATAATCTTCATGAAGTCCTAAATAACTTTCATCTGCATGCCAGGTCACTTATTAACTCCTATCGAAATCGGATTGCAATTTAAACAAATTGTATCTCCAAGGATTGGTTATTACAGTTAGAATTGCTGGGTTTGAATATAATTCCCCAGCAACATTGTATACTCTACATTTGTAAGTTCCGGCATCAGAGAATGCTGCGTAAAAGGATAAAGTAGAACTTGTTTCACCAGACATTTCTATATCATCTTTGTACCATTGATATGATGGAGCGGGAAGTCCAGTTGCTGTGATGGTAAAACTGGCTAATTGCCCCTTGGGGGTAGTAACATCTACTGGTTGACCTGTAATTACTGGAGCAACACCACCTTGGAATACTCCAATATTTACTCTGTAGTCAGAACCAGGAAGATCTGCTTGATATGGACCAATATTTACTTTATACTCTGCCATTATATAAACCTACAATAATCTATTTTATAAACCTACGATAGCCCCAAGTTGCATTCCAGCATCAAAACATGGACTACCTTCACCAAGAGTAAAATTGGTTCCTTTTACAATTCCATAAGTAATTCCCGTCTTGTTTGCACCAGCACTTGTAGCAAGTGTTATTTGACTTGTACTATCGACGTTGGAAATTGTATAGACACCAACAACAGCTCCAGTTCCGCCATCTTTAATCAAGAGACAATCGCCGGTAGTAACACCGGAGAATGGGGCGGAAGCCGCCGTGAAAACAAGTCCCGTTCCGCCAGTAGCACCATCAGTCCCCGAGACAAGACCGGAAACGAGCAGAGCGTCCTTCGTTACATCGTGAGAGCCTTTGGTGACGTTTATTATGTCTGTGCCGTTGTTGCTCCAACACTGATAATCCCAGAATTGATTCTCGACCGCGACCGAGGATGCTCCAGTCACGCAGTCGGCAATGATATTATTTATAACACAGCCAGAATCGTATGTTCCAGCCTCAATACCAAGCACGCAGTTCCGAACTGCGTTGCTAAAGATGTTATAGATAGAACCTACCAAATCAATTCCTGTTTGACATGTATCAATAATACATCCATAAATTGTATCCGCCCACTGAGCAGAAATGCCAGTCTTAGAGTCGTGAACATAGCAGCAAACTACCGCACCACTGCCAGCAGTTATTGCCGTGCCTACGCGAGAAACCGCCTCGCATTCAATAATGTTGATACCTGTACCATCAACATAGCCAATAGCTACTGGGTTGCCGGCTGTTGCTGTGTTTTCTACCTTACAGTTAAGCATTGAACAATAGGGGCTAAGACCAAAAGTTCCTGTGCTGCCTATATAGATACTGGTTCCTCGAAGATTGCTTAAATTCCAATAATAAGCAACTGTAAAAGTGTATGCACCACCATCAATAAGCGGTCTGGTAACTCCCGTTGGATTGTCACCTCTTGTTGCATTATATCCAGTGACAACAACTGGAGCAGCAGAAGTTCCATATGCTGCTGCAGGAGGTGAAACGGATTCTCCAAGAGTATATGTTCCCGACGCTATCCAAGTTGTGTTGCCCGCGACTTTTGCATCAAAGAAATCACCATCGAGGGTTCCACCTATCTTGAAAGCCCCACCAATATTGATAACTCCAATTGCTCCTATCCCTGTGCAGATACTTGCTGGTGTGTGGCTTGTCCCGAAGGTTATACTGACTCCGGCAACAACTGACAAAACCTCAAAAAATTCACTTGTGGTAAAATTAGTTCCACTTACACAGCAAGCAACATTGCCTATCATATCTGCGTGAGCATTGGCATTTAGAACAGTATCTCCAGCACCAACACTCGTGCAGCCGGTTAATGCCCATCCAGCGGCATCCTGTTGAGACTTATCTACACCACCAGAAGTATAACCACCACCGTTGGTATTAGCACCAGTAGTTCTAACTTCCCAAATACAAGTAGCTCCGATTGCCATTTTCTTACCCTTTTTAATCCCGCGCGAAGTCAGATTGCAATTCAAACAAATTGTATCTCCACGGATTGGTTATTACAGTTAAAGTTGCAGAAGCAGATGTAGTAGAACCAACTGCATTAGTAACTATACAAGAATAAGAACCCGCGTCTGCAAAATCACAATAGAAGGTAAGAGTTGAAGTTGTTTTTCCAGATATTGGATTCCCATCTTTACACCATTGGTACGTAGGAAGAGGAGTTCCTATTGCTGTGATGATAAAACTGGCTAATTGCCCCTTGGGGGTGATAACATCCTCTGGTTGACCTGTTATCTCTAGGTACTGAACAGTTAAAATTGCAGGGTTTGAATATACCCCACCAACAACATTATCAGCATAACATTTATAGGAACCCGCATCAGTCCTGGCTGCAATAAAAGTTAAAGTTGAATTGGTCTTACCAGGCAATGAGTCGTACCCACCCCCATCATCAAACCACCATTGGTAACTTGGAGTTGGGGGACCAATTGCCGTGACAATCAAACTAACCGAGCCACCTTCATTTACAGTAGTATTAAAAGGCTGGACTGTAATCGTAGGAAGTATAGTATTTAGTGCAACACCATATAAAGATACTGTAGAATATATATCTATAACAGACAAACGACTCAATGAAGTATTAAAAACTCTGAAACAACCAACTCCAGTATCTTGATCTGTTTCTTGAGTTCCTACACAAATAACAATATCATCAGAAATAACAATACTCTGTCTTTGCATTGCTCCGGTATTGTAGGTTGCTAAGATAGAGCCCCCATCTGCTGCAATCCTTTGAAATGATACACCACTTGCCAAAGATGAAGGTACATATATGTTGTCTGAACTATCATGCCCAGATTTTAGACCGGTTGTCCCAGTTGAAAGAGAAAGTGCAGCCCAAATATCGCTGCCTGAAACGTTAAACTTTTTAATAGTACCAGTTGTGGAAGTCTTATCAACTATGGCAACATCACCATTGGGCCAGATTGAACAGCCATTGGCGGCACCGGTACCAGAAAGAACCCAATAACTATTTAGTACTGATCCATCTACTCTTGAAAGACGATAACCACGGGCTGAACTATAGCTTGTACCCCCAACTACAATAACATTACCATCTGGGTCAAACCCAATATCTTTGCTATCCATAGTACTTGGAAATTTACTTTGCCAAACCGGCTCACCAGAAGCATTTAATAATGTAACAGAATAATAATTGGGAGCAGCTGTTACTGCATGGCCTATGGCACAATAACCTGAACTATCTACGGCAAGTGCATACGGATACTTGCCAAGACTGTATACTCCATTGGTTGCCCATGTTGTATCTAACACCATTCCTGGTACATATTTATAGATTTTGTTACTATCCGTCCCAACAAAAATAGAACCATCGTTAGCAACTGCCAAAGATAAAATTGTTGTACTATAATTATCACCTACGTTGTAGGCTGCCGAGATAACTAAATTATATGTTATTGGGTCATACTGAATGCACCACAAATTATTATTTCCGTAATAACTTCCTCCTGCATAAAAACCGATAGAACCCGCTGCCGGATCATCAGAGTATGTCTCAAACATATCATCTTGAGTAGATGACATCGTCCAAGTTCCACCACTGTCATCCGAATACCCGTGCTGGCCAGATCCATATCCTGAAGAACTGTCATTTCTTATTCTAAGTGGGTAGGACCCAGAGCCAGCACATCCAAGAACTATGGAATATAAGATACCCCCAAGATTTTGAACAGAAGAATCTAAAACAAATTCATACCATTCGCCATTTGTATTAGTTGTAAAAGTATTACCATCGAGGGTCGCTACGGCAAGGTCTACACCAGAAGGTTTGGAAGCAGTAGTCGCTCTCAGCGATAGAGTAACGGTACCCGGTGCAAGGACAGCATCCCTATAGAGTTTCATCCTTACTCTGCTGATCTTCTGTCCAAACTTCGGAGTGTAGGTTTGAGTGATCCAGCGAGTATCACTAACCCCAAGACCTTGGTCATCTCCTGTATTCCAGTATTCTCTAAGTAACATTAATCACCCTTTACAATACAAATTGTCGCAATATTCCCTTTATTTTACTTCTGCCTCATTTTCAACTGGAAATATATTGTATCACCAGCTAGAATTGTTCTCTCTGGATCAATGGATACTGCACCAATAAGTACTCCAGAATTGTCAGATGATGTACATAAAAAGGCCCCATTTATTGGACCAATATCTCCACCAACAGCAGTTAAGGATACTTCCTTTGTGGTAACCCGATAGTGTCCTTCATATTGGTCGAGAATTGTAAACCCTACATTAGATCTTTCAATCTGGAGCCTAGAATATCCGTATAATACTGGTGGCTCAAGAGCAGAAACATCAACTAATGTAGTTTCTTCATCAATAGTTCCCTTACAAAGCCCCGTCCAGAAGTTGTTAGAAGCAAAGTAAGTTGAATCGTTCTTTCTAAAAAAGGTATCAACTACAGCTTTTTCTCCCTCGTCAACCAGGATGTTGGAGCGTTCTTGCTCCCAAACTAATTTACCACTTTTATTAAGACACTTTATACGCCAGATACACTCATACCATTCATGCTTACCCATAAAAATCACTCCATAGAAATTGTTTTATCAATACTGTCAAGCTTTGCTATCTCACTAAATCCGGGAACTATGTTGCTATTCTGATCCTGCTGATATCGCACGTACGCTGAGGACGGAGTCGGACTTATATCTATAGTCAAAACTCCAGTTGTATAGTTAATAGTTCCTGATATTCCGGAAGCAGTAAAAGTACCAACAGTCCCAGCAAGGTTACTTACATCAGTTGCCACAGGAGCAGAAGCCGTACCAATAAATAATCTTACAGTCTCAGGTTTAATAGGCAGGGCATCTAATGCAGCACCAAAGTCGTGAATCGAGTCATAAGTACTACTCAACACCTTTTTTATCTCAAGTGTCATACTGCAATAGGCAACACCATCAAGATCTTGTATCGCAGATATAACTTTGCTGTATTTGATAATTGCCCCAAGTTTGGTAGTATCTCCTAACTTAAACTGGTCTTCCAGAACCCCAGAAATATCTGTTCCAGTTTGAGATATTGAATAGCCTGTGGTAACCTTTACTATCAAAGTTGGGATAACTAGTAATCCGACTGGGATAATAAATTCGTACTTAACTGTTAACATAGACTTGTTATATATATAGTCAGATAAAGTCTCTTCGAAATCATCATCCAGATCCTTATCCAGATTCTTCCACTCTTGGAGGATAACACACATCTTAACTTTGTTTAACATTTCATAGTCAGCTGAAACAGGAGGTACAGCTCCAGCAGCATTTGCAGCAGCTACTTCCTCATTCTCTCCCCAAACATTGGCATCGGCTACTCCAGGATAATTTTCGAGTATAGAAATAAAATCTTCCTTAGTAACCGCTCTATCCCCGGTTTTGAAAACTCTTGGAGCTTCATATCTGATTTCCTCAATATCTTCTTCGTCATCACCACCAAGGAAAGAGCCAAGATTATCTACTGAAACGTTAGATACTATAGCTCCATCTTCATCATAGATTGTACTGGTAATTGTTTTTATCTTACCAGTATATGTTACATTCCCAGCTAATCCAGAAGACTTGACATACTGAATGGTAATAACTGAGCCACTTCCTGGAGATTTTCCATTTACATCATCCCCAAATTTTACGCTAGCAGTACCTTCCATCTCAGTGATAACCCGGAAGTGCTTATCAACACTACTGCTATAGATAAAGGAATCAACCTTTGTCCACTCAGTCCCACTAATAATAACTCGGAGTGTTGGATTTATAGTACTAGCTGAGTTCTCAACATTTGTATCATTAATCAAATATTCCTGATCGGTAGAACCATCTGAAGTTATTTCCTTTTGAATTAGTTCTCCCTGAACAGAACTAATACTAACCGAAGTTAGACCCTTCCCTATTGCTGCACTTTCATTTGTAATAAATTTTAGCCCATCAGAAGTTTGACATTCTGTATACTTGGGAATATACACACTTTTAGTTAGTATAGATGGAATGCTGAAAGTAAGATTTCCTGTAGCAGAAGTCTTTCTTTTTGGCTGATAATTCAAAAGAGCAACTAGGTTTCGTATACTTGATACATTCTTAGCAGTAAGAATATATGATTCTTCAGCTCTTCTCTCCGTATAAAATAATCCTAAATTCAGAACATAAGCTAAGAACTCTATCAACATTTCACCGGTACCAGACCGGTAAGTGTCCAGCCAAGCTTCTTTGTTCTTTAGCCGGTTCTGAATCTGGAGAACTAAGTCTGCAAAATCATATGTGCAATAGCTTAGAAGATTTGCCATTTTCTACTTAACCTCACTAAAGTTTGTAACTCTTTCTACCAATCTTCCCATGTCATTCAACTCCTTAAACCAGATAACAAGGGTTTGATACCCATACCTAGAAAACAAATCTACTCTTTCCTGTTCCTCTTCTGGTTTGTGTACATGTTCACCAAAGAGCTCAATGATTTTCTTTTGACCGTTAACATTAACAAAATCAGGGCATTTTCCTGCAAGGATGAATTGCCCATCACCCACATACTTCCATTGGTTTGGATATAGCTTTTGAAATAACTTAGTCAAGAATTTTTCAGTTTTGTTTGGCCTAACTCCTCTTGCTCGCATTTGCATAGCTATATAGTTTGGATCTTGCCAGAGTCGTTTCATATTCTTTGAATTAGCTTTACCAATTTTCTTTTTAGCCCCTTTAGTTTGAGGGGGCCTTACTTGCTTTGCTCGTGATCTCTTTATCTTCTTTTTTGTTTCCTCTGTAACTACATGCCCTTCTAAAGCTGTTCTAATCTTTCTTCTTGTCTTCTCAGAACAAGGGCCTCGCCTCCG
>Ga0315294_10007416_pt1 | contig 12020 bp, 42 predicted proteins | sample YL17G13_40_MG_FD_203626 | JGI IMG/M metagenome (GOLD analysis project Ga0315294, IMG submission 203626) | Sediment microbial communities from Yellowstone Lake, YNP, Wyoming, USA - YL17G13_40 | ecosystem: Environmental > Aquatic > Freshwater > Lake > Sediment | place: USA: Wyoming | collected...
GGTATCATATAGTATATAAACTCTGCCATTCATCATTTTGCTTGCTGGTAATTCGTTCATCTTCCCCACATCCTTTGCATAGACATCACAACCATACTTCATAGCATTTTCTTTATAAAACACTACAGATACATTGAACACTTCACAAATACTCTCACCACGATACTCTGTCACATTCTCACAGGTACTACAATTCTCATTCTGTATTATTTCCATCATCACACCTGTATGTATAACAACCAACTTTTATAATCCACTTCATTGCACGCACACTCATTCTCTCACCACGACAAAAATAACGCTTGAACAACATGGTAGGATTAATAATTTTATAGGTATAATGTACACACCCCGCATCACACGAACATTTATGAACAAAACCGTCACACGGTTTAATAGTTTTTATATAATCCCGAAGTTCTTTTTCAGACGGACAATTTTCACACATACCATCACACCGGGCTCATCCAGTCAGTCGTCCTGAACTGCGGATAAAAAAATCCCAGTAACTGGTTATACCGTTTCATCTTTTCACTATCAGGATCCTCTATAATAATAAAGTCACCTTGTTCAAATATTTCTGCTTTAAGTAATGTAAATTCGTCAAACATATTCTTGAAATTTACCACAATCCACCTCAATAATAATCATCCTCATCCGGTTCATCAAACCCGACATAGCTTACCTCGTATGCATATTCCGCACCCATCTTGTATTCCGCATACTGGTCATCATCCATCCATTCCGGTTGGCAGACACCGCCACCTTTGATGATACTCCCGTTATGGCGCACATCGCGCCCGGTACATCTCATCCTGCGGTAGTCCAATTCACGATCAATCGCACAATGCCCGCACGTATCTTCACAATCAAGACATTCGATCTCAAGTTCATCATCAGTCAACCGCGAAATACGCATATCCTCGCGCCGTTTAATCTCTTCCATTACCGTACAATCACCACAGCCACCACTGTTATCACATTCCGCACACTCACGTTCAATCTCATCCTGCGTCAGATCCCGCAAAGGATTAGCCATGTTTATCACCCAACTTTAACTACATTTGTATATTGCTTGTCCGTCTTTGGATCTTTAAGAACCAACTTCAGGTAACCACTATGAAAAAACGATGGCTGCTGGAGTTCCGTATCTACAATAATCATCCCGCGAATATCATCTTTCCATTCCTCATAACTACATTTAATTCCCATGCTCCAACTCCTCATTAACTGCTTCTCTTACCGATTCCAGTCCCAGATACCCATATCCACAAAGCTCTTCATCAATATCATCTTCATCATATTCATCCAGAAGTGCATGACAATGCGGGCACTCTTTTTTATTAAGAATCCGGTAAGCATATACTTCACCCTTCAGGTAGTTACTGTATTCTTCAACCTCGGACTTAAGGATTTCCACAATTTTCTCATACGAATAATTCTTGCTCTCCTCCGGCTTCGCATAGATAAAACCAACCTGCCCGGAATCCCACCCACACGGAAACCCGATAGTATTCATCGTAATACCAGAATGTTCATACAGGTATAATGGAAGAAATACTTTTGCACCGAATACTTTTACCAGAGATACCCGCACATCATCCCATGATTCGAAATCACCTTCACTGAGCTGCTCATCTCCCAGACGATACCGCCGGTGAATACACATCATCACGCCCAGATTATCATACATTCTCCGTGGGCTTTCCGCCTCTCCATCATAAAATATCTCTGCACGCCTGTTGCCTTTTTCAATAACCTCTACAATATCTTCTGACATCAGAACAACTCCTGCACATCAACAACCTTTCCATCAGGAATATTTGCAATTTTTATCATACATTTATCCATCTGGTAAATATACTTCTTCTCAAATATCGTTTCCGCACACCTGTTACCACACCGGATCTCTACACGATATTCATGGTCATCTGTCTCAACAAACCCGAATGAAGTAATCTCCAATGGGTAATAATCATAAATTCCGTCACATCGTTTTAGTTTCAGGTATCTCATCGTTTCTCCTGCACCAATGTTTCAACAATACAATTCTTACAAATATTATGCCCAATAAAATTTCCAGTCCTGACTTCATCTCGTAGATCTACCGGCTTATAAATATTTGCAGTTACAATAAGTTCAACAAGAAATTCCTCTATGTATCCACTACACACATTTGAACGGTCTGTGTCAATCCCGACTCTTTTATTTGGAAATACCGTACTATTAAGGCTGGAATGATTAGGTATTTCTCTTCCACAACAATCACAAAAAGTTTTAATCATATCAATGCTTTCTCCTGATCATCGCTCCACTTTCAATGTTACCAAACTTTCTAAAACGAAGATACTCAACCTCATACCTATGATAATCATCGACAAGCATTTCCATCTCATTCTTTATAACATCATACTCTGTTGTATCTGCATTTAATGTCATGGTAAATCTGGATATTTTCATTCCATGCTCATACCCAATCTTAAAATCCATAAACGGGTGTCTCAAATTACATAACTGGCTTCTCTCAAATACATACGTAAATAATTCCAACGCTTCTTTGTCATCATAAAACATATCAAAAGTCACAGGAATATTAACAGATACTATCTTCATCTCTTCAAATTTCATAGTTATTTCCTCCTTGCTGATTTTACCTTTGTATTACAACCATCAATAACCTCACGAATATCAACCCGGCTCCTGTCATTGAGATTCATCAGATCTGCCATTATTGCACTTACACTCTCAATCTTCTTCGTTTCATTCAACTTATGAATATCGTCCCCCATGATCGCATACAATAATGTTGCTCCATCTTTTTCAGCAAAAGTAAAACAATCTATGCGATCCAAATTCAGATAATGTCTGGCAGGAGTACCATTTGTAGATTCCGCATCATAAAATATAATTCTCATAATTACTCCATATGAATATGATATTCCATATTATCACTCACATCATCATACGGAATTTCTGCATCATCTAATGCACGTTCAAAAGCACCAAATGATTTCGAGGGAGGTTTATCAGATGGATACTCTCCAATAATTTCCTGTACTTCACTAAAATCTTCTGACCTGAAAATAATCGCACCACAATCATCATCATTTAGAGGATTATTCCAGACGTAAATGACCAAACCTTCAAACATTGTTTCCAATAAACCACTCATAATGTCTCCATCTCTACATTTCCTGTAGTATCAAAAAATCTCGGCATCCCGTCATCATCACACATCTCGTTTAACCGCAAGCGATAATATGACCATTCCGGCTCTTTATCATCAGATTTCCATGACCGCAGATCATCTCTGAACTCATTGTCAAGTTCTTTAAACTCCATCAACATACAATCACTGATTTCTTCTCTCATGCCTGATAAAAATTGCATTGTTTCAAGAACATCTTTCGGGATACGTTTCATCATCAACCAGCCCTGCAACACCCTTCACAATATCCTTTTCCGCCATAGCCCTCATAATCACATTCTATTTTGGTAAGTTCACACAGACCATCGTTCCTGTACCAATTACATGCTTCAATTTCGATCCGATCCATTATGGAAAGTTGTGATCTCATATCCTCTCATCACCAGTTCCAAAACATTTCGGACACTTTGTTCGTTCCGATTCCGGTATATCACGCGCATAATTATTTCCAAGCCTCTGCATACCACACAATGTTTCATTTGATCCACTGTTTGCCAAATGCCACTGTCCTAATCTTTTTACCCAGTCAATCATAACACACCTCATCCATCTCCATGTATTCATCAATCTCATCACTGGTAGGTACGCGTGTACCCATATACATCTCGTAATCGTCATTTTCAAGAACGTCACACATTATTACACCACAAATTTTGGAGTGCTGGTATAAATAGCAATTTTCCCACAATACGGGCATCGCATATCATTGGGCATATACAACTGCGTGAAATCTCTCTGCCTTCCTATTACATTTCCACAATGGGGACATAAGATTACATCATCAATGACTACATTATCACTCATGATTTAATTCCTCCATATGAATTAAAGATTCCGTTTTTCCTTTTTCAACTTTGACAACCTTAAATTCATCATTAAAAATATTTGTTAAAATCTCTCCTTTCTTCGGCAATGGTGAATCATTATTATCCCATGTTAAAACTCTCATCACCTATCACCAAGAATATCCCGCTCTGTTTTAATAATTTCTTGCATCTCTTCATCAGTGTTAATAGGAGAAAAATCATCGGGATACTCCTTCATGTATAACGATCCCATGCAGACAAGCATCTGGTCATGGTTCATCTCATCCTCTGCATTCTGGCATTCACAGCAATGCGGGCATTCTCCACACATTACTTCAAAGATACAATCGCATATATCCGTACAATCAGTTGACATTATTTCCACCTTCATTATCTTTCAACATTTCAAATCCTGTATCGCCAATAGCTGATTCCACATCTTCCTGACATTTTTGTATATGTTTTTTGGTCATAACAATACCTTTTACTTCAGAACTATGATAGATCGAATTAGCAAGAATTTCATCATAATACCGTGATATGGTAGAATTCTTTAATTGATCTGATTTCTCATCAAAATACTCAAGTATCTTCTCAAACCCCATTACCGGCTTGGGTTCATCGCCTTTAAACCTGCACATATAATGCTGGTTCTCAATATCAAGTCCATAACTCACCATAATATCATGATCATCAACATCAAACAGGTGATAGCCTTTATGAGCCTGTTCACATGGCATCAATAGGAACTCACTAACCGTCAGGTATTTCCGGCTACCGTGCATACTATACTCAATCTCACGGTCAGTAATCGCATCAATGAGCGTAGAAAGAGTATCAGCAATAATCATATACTCGTAACTGTGTTCTGCATCGTCCTCATTATAATAAACCTTGAATTTATATAATGACAGTAGTTTACACTGAATGTCCGTCGTCATTTTGCCAACCCCATAAATAATTTTTGACTTTCATTATGTGTCAGAAGTTCAAATTTTTCACACGCCGAAAGAAAACCCGCCAACATATTACGACAATTATACTGGTTTTGATCAGAAAGCAATTCAATAGTATTATTTGTAAGCTCTTTCCACCAATCTTGTACCTGTTCTTCCACTTTTTTCATCATCCACCTCAACAATAAATATAATATTCTTCCTGCACTTCTTTCGTCCCATCATAATACCGCACCAGCGCATCAATATATTCAGCTTCCCTGCCAACACCTTCATATTCCTCTATAATTTTTCCAAAGCGGTGACTGACAATAAACCAATACAAATCTTCCGTATCATGCAGGAGCCTCGGCTTCTCACGCTCTCTCAATTTGATCAGTTCTCTCTCTTCCTTATCGGTCAAATCCATAATAAATACATCATCATCATTGCTATATCGCAACATAATATCCACGCGCCGCATCATTCTCCATCCTTAAGATATTCTCTCATCTCATCATCATCCATCCAACTGGTCTCATAATCACTTGCCAATAAACGTGCGTCACTGTTCGATACAACAAATTGATCCACAATAATACTATTTTCGTCAGTAATCGTTACCGTCCTCATAATCACTCTCTCCACGTATCATAAATCTCTACTTTCATCGTATCCGGGTTGCCATCTTCCACCGATACAACACACTTGCCATACTTGGTTACAAACAATTTCAGTTCATCCAGTGTATCCAGATGAATGCACCAGCCCTCTTCAGTCTTATCACGCTTGATATGCCCATTCTCTACGCGATGGTTGATAAAGCGTGGATCGTCATACCAGTCCGAAGTAAACCTGTTCTTCGGGTATAATTTATCCGGATGATCAACCGTCCTCTCATCTACATCAATATACGTGCATCGCACCACCTCATCGCACGGTCTTGATTCTTCAGCATCATACAAATTCCAATCGCGCGAAGTGCGGGTAACAAGAATTTTCATGGTTATCCCCGGTTCGGAAATGTCGCCCATGTTTCTGACAGGTACGCATACTCAACTTCAGAATCATGAAGAATAGCCTCATTATAATCCACTACCGCATCTTTTATATCTACATGCGTAGATGCTCTAATCACTCCGGATTTTAACCAGATCGTTACAAGATATAATGTCATTTTTCCACCCAGTACATATGTCTCGATCCTATCAGTTTCTCTCCTGCACCAAGCAGAAGAAGCATATGCTCGTAATAATTCTTGCCAAACATAAATTCATTCTGGATCCCGGTAATAAATTCCTCCAGTTTTAGCTCTTCCGGCTCTCCACATTCAGTCCTGCGAAAGTATTTCATATTACTCTCCTGCATATTTACGAAGTAATGCAGGTTTATTATTTTTAAACCATTTAATGAGATTTACCTGATCCGTTTCCGTAAGAAAAAACGTATCCTCATTTCCATCTTCAAGCAAATGCGCGGTTATAGCAATATCATGTCCATAACCTGTTGCACGAACAATCATCACCGATCACCATGCGCGTCCAGTAATTCTTCAAACTTCACTACCCATTCCGGATCGTCCTGCAAACCTCTGCCGGAAAGAATTTTATCGGTATGATATTTTGAAACCTGCCATTGTATATCGTCCAGTAATTCTGTCATACTCCTGCGCACTCCAAATCTTCATAGACCTGTACCAGATCATCGGAAGTTTTAATGACATACAGTTTTCCTTCATCCGGCTTTATAAAATTATGATAAGAGTTAATCCAGTCAGTCCAGTCATCTTTATTAACATGACCTTTCTCATAATCATCAAATTCATACTCATCACAAATTCCAAGTGGACTTACCACCACCCGTATTCCACGTTCAATAGCTTTATCTAATTCAATCGGATGTTCACACTCCAATGGATTAGACGGAAATCCACCATTGGTGGCATGTTTACAATTCCTGCAACTCTGTTGTGGAACCTGAATTTTATAATTTCTTAAATCAAATGGATTCATCTTCATCCTCATTCAATCTCATCTTTTGCAACTTCATGAAACAACTCAATTTCCCCATCCATCTCTTCATCCAACCTATCATCAAGTTTATCAATTACCGTCCAGAGCACTTCATTCATCTCTTTCTCCTGACCGATACCGATCATGAGAGCGAGATCACATTTCTCATTATTCAGATATTCGTCAATCGCATCCTCTACAAAATCCATGCGCGCCAGATTTGACGACAACCATTTTAAAAGGTCATGCGTATAGGTATCCGAATGAACTTCAATATCCAGTGGATCTTCACCTTCAGCAAGGTTTGAAATCTCCTCGCAGAACTGGTACACCCACTCGAACACATAATCATCCGGCAACATGCCCTGATAATGGCAGGCATGAATCATATCCTGAATCCACTGGGGTTCACCGGGCTTTATCTGGTGATAAATCTTCCGATCTTCCTCATACACCATATTATCCACAACTTCCTGTGCCAACTGCTGAATTGTTTTTGTCATGTCGTAACCTCGGTAAGATTATATAATTCACAGATTAGATCATATAATGATGCAGATAATAATTTTAATTTATGAAGTCGTGCTGCAAAGTCATCCTCGGTAATCTTTCCGTCGTTATACAGGTGCATTAACCTTGACTGGCACAATTTTCTCTCAATCTCTACATTATCTAACGTAAGATCATGATAGACTTCATCTTCTTCCGCATCTTCCGTATGAAACATCTTCACTCACTCCTGATACTCAAAATAGCCATGATAATACCGCTCGCCTTTTGGCGAGTGAATAAAATCCAGACAAATCTCCTGTCCTGTTACCTTTACCTTCGCCATACATGCACCAAAAGCAAACCCGGTCACTTCAAATTTCTCACGCAGTTCATCAGTACTGATAAGATGACCATGCCGATCAGTCATCGTTTTATACCATTCTTCTTCTGTCGGAGCAGAACCTTCATGAATCTTCCCAAGCACCCAATGGAATACTGGTGAACTAAGTTCCATATGATTTCCTGCATCACAATGAAAACTTTCTCTCTTTTCGAGTAACTCATGTGTTTCTTCAAATGTCATATCACCAATATCCAGATGAAAATCATTTCCGCATGTCTTACAATGCACATCCATCAGAGCCATTATATACCATCCTGTTCATCCAATTATCTCATCATGATATAACGATCTCATACCATCTCTGGTCATCACATCGATCATGATATATTTGCCTTTCTGTTTTATACTGGTGATAACCACGATCTCATTCGTTGCCTTTATCGTAACTTCATCCCCGGCATGTAACCGTTTTGCTTCTGCATACTTCATTCCAGATCACCTATGTCACAAATCTCGGTATATTTTCCATCACGTTCTACATACACGATAACTTCCTGCACCTCTTCATTTGCATATACGGAAAAAATTTCTGCCGTATCACCAGTAGATTTTATCCGCACCGGGTCATGCTGGCGCAACTGGATTGCCTCACGGTAATTCATTCCTCAATCACCTCGATTATTGGATTATATCCATCATGATCAATAAGAGATTTCTTCACATCACTTGAAGTAACATTCGCATCACGATCATAAAATACTTTGCTAATTTCATGCAGGCACATCGTCCAGTTCCCAACCTTATTTCTCTTCTGGACAGGAAAATAGATGCCAAATGTGCGCGTCCGGGACTTATCGTATAAAAACATTCATCTCTCCTTATGAATTTTCAGATCACCATATCGCATTTTGCTTACTGCTGCATTAAAAGTAACCAGTGGATCCCGGAATCCATCATCATACAATTCAACAACAATCTTCCGTAAGTCTGCCAGTAATTCCTCTCTTACAAGGTTATCATGCTCAACCATGGTTATGCGCGTTTGTAATTCACGGCTCATTGAACATTCACCTGCCCGCCGGGTAATGTGAGGTATGTTTCCTTTGCCCTTCTATGCGCAATATTTCACGGGCTTCCGCTTTCGACATTCCGCCCATAACCAGTACACCGACATCATTCATTTTCAACGTATCTTTAGCAATCTTTACCTGATGCTGCCAGATAGGATCAATCATAATAACTCCTTTATGGAAATGCTCCGGGCAATGTACATTTTTTACAACGCTCTACTTCATTCATACCAGTACACATCCGTTCTGATATTTCTATCGTCTCTTTAATAGAGATAATTTTCCCATCAACACAATAACCATATTCAACAGTTGCTGATCCTGCACCATATTCTTTATACAAATCTTTTGCGTTCATATTCATTCCTTTGCAAATTTTCCTGATTCAATCAGGTCAATCACGTAATCATATATTTCAATATAACGAGCGAAATCTCTACTCTCCTGATGCAGATAATGTAATTGTACAGGATCAATAACACCGGGTTTGTCAATTAGTCCATCAATCTCCAACTTATGATTTTCTGCCAACGCTCTCTGAACCTTTATATATTTCAGGAGTTCAACAACATCGGTGTGCCTTAAAGCATCTTCATATAAATTCATTCCATCTTTTATAAGGTTTTCAAAAACTTCTTGCACGATAATCACCATTCTCAGGATTTCCAATCGTCTCCTCTATATATGTAATCATACGATCAATAACTTCAATACGCCCTTCATATGTTGATGCTTCCATCAAATCATTGAAAAGATCACGCGATTTTGCATAAAACGCTGTCATTGATATATCAGCAATATTCATATCACGATAACTTTTTGCACTCACATCCTTAAAATCATCCATAGTTAATTTACGATATTCACGCAATCGAAATAATAATTCATCGGCATCAATATATCTTGGCACATTTATCACCCGTTATTTTTTAACAATTCCAGCATATCGCGGCATAATTGTTTTCCTTCTTCACGCATTTTATCATCGATCAACTCATCTTCGTCAGGATCAACAAATTCTCCGCTCCTGATCTTCTGAATAAGATGTGATAAAACATCCGCGCGCTCTTCAAAAAGTTTCATCTCCCGTTTCATCTGCTTAATATATTTCTTTGAACTTGATATACATACTTTTTCCTCTCTCCACAAGTGACGCACTTCATCCTGAATTGCCTTCTTACGTGCAATAATATTTGTCATAGCATAACAATGTGCTTCTTCGAGATGTTGTAACAACTTAAAAGGATTGAGTTTTGAAATCCTGTACATCATATCAAGTGCTTCCGGATCAAATTTATCTTCACTCATTTTCACTCACCATAATTCCTGATCATCACGCTCGGCAATACTTCAAGATACTTAACCTCTTCCAATGACAGACCAAGATTGGGCAGGTGAATAAGCGCATTCCAGTTCCGCTTGAAATCAGCAACATCTCCAAGAAAATCATTGAACCCGATGTCTCCCGAAGTGCGCGCAAGAAGCATACCATCAGAAGTAACGATCATTTCCTCTATGGCAGGGATGGTAAATTTTCCTTCAATGATATACCCGACAATCGCCATCATCTTCCCGGACATACCGGGAAACCTGTTTGGATGTAATGCTTTCTTGATATTCTCATTCGGCATGGTAATCACTGAACACCTGCACTACATAATTATTATGAAAACCATATACACATTTAACTTTCACTGGTACACCTTCAAGATTGTTGATAACACCATTATTCCAGTAACAACCCCGGCACGTATCCAGTGAAATTTCATTATCCTTAATACTTTCAAATGGACACTCTACCAGATATTTCTTCTCCTTTTTATGTGCCCAGTCATCCACATCATTAAACACAAATTCATTATCTTTGATTACCAGCATATCGCTTGGTATTTTAGTCTTTTTGCCATCAAACTGATACAGATCATCTTTTATCATCAAAGTTTTACTCGACATGCTCATCATTCTCCACTTTAAAATATTCATACGGTGCCTTATCATCATCAAAGAATTCCTTTGGTAAACAATATGCGCGCCTTACTTTTGTATAATCAAACATACTTACTGGTGAAGTACCATCATCAAAAAAGTCATCTGGTGTCACCGGAGAATCCAAATCTCCTGCATTGGGTACACACGGACTGCAACCTTTACAATACGTGTAGTAAGGAGACTTCAAGATAATCCAACAGGATAAACTATGAGAGAATTCTGCTTCATACTTATCATCAGTATAATAAAATGCAGGTTCGTCATTCTGATAATTGTCATTAAACCTATCAATCGCTTCATCAACAACATTTGAAATATCAACAGGATCGAGTAAACCATCTAATGCTTCAGATATTTTATCCTCAATCTCATCTTTTAATTCATCATACGTGGCATCATTATCATACCAGTCATCCATCGTACTCATATCTAAACTATTCTGTGAAATACAACCGTAATGAATCCCGGTATTAAAGTCCTGATTTGGGAACAAATCCTTCATCGTCCTCATTTACTCATCCTCTGTAACATCATCCATGACTACATTTGCACTCATACACATTGAATTCGGGCATGATGCCATACAATCAATCGTCCCAAGAACATTGGAATAATGTTCATTCGTAGTCATAATACTAAACATAGTTCCACAATCTTCACAAGTAAAATAATGAGTAAATAATGTCATGTGTGATCTGGAGTGTGTGGATTTTTCATTTGGATCTCTCATAATCCAATAACGTGTAAATAATGTCATTAACTCTCCCCCATTAAACGCATGTATATCGCTTTACAGTTTGGTGTCATATCTTCCATTTTTGGAATACCTTTGTCCATCACTTTATGAAGTTCGTCAAACTCAACTCCAAACCTCTCATTAAAAAATGCCGATTCCATTTCAATGCGTTCAAGACTTCCAAGCCACCATTGTAATTGCTCTTTCGGATATCCAATATTAGAATTATCTTTATAATTGATATGCAACATGCACTCAATGTATTCCTCGATAAGACGGTTCTCATATACATTCAACAACATCTCATAATTAAATGTTGATGGCTTAGTTCTTTTATCAACAGGTTCTTTCCAGCATTTTGACTTATGACTAATCTGCACAATATCACCCAAAGACAACATCATTAAACAATGCGTACTGGAGAATAAT
>Ga0315294_10007418_pt1 | contig 12018 bp, 10 predicted proteins | sample YL17G13_40_MG_FD_203626 | JGI IMG/M metagenome (GOLD analysis project Ga0315294, IMG submission 203626) | Sediment microbial communities from Yellowstone Lake, YNP, Wyoming, USA - YL17G13_40 | ecosystem: Environmental > Aquatic > Freshwater > Lake > Sediment | place: USA: Wyoming | collected...
GGATTTACTATCTTAAAATGGACACGATCGAAGCGGCAGGCAGCGGGATCTATCGATTCACTTCCCCGAATACCTTCACCAAACTCGTCGAAGCCCAGGCCATAAACTCCATCGCCTTCGACAAGCTGGGAAATTTCTATGCCAGCCTGTGGAAGGGCGGCGATGCCCCGCGCCAGATCATTCGTTATGACGCGGACTTCCAGGAAGCCGACGTTGTCATGTCGACCTACGACATTTTTACTCCTGAGTTGGCTTTTGACAGCGCCAACAACCTCTACTTCACCCAAATGGGTGCGGAGGGAGCCAACAACGGCCAGGTCTGGAAAATCCCGGCCGGGTCCGATGGAATTCCCGGTTCGGATGAAACTCCTGTCGTTTTCGCCTCGCCGCTGGAGTCGCCCTACTGCATGGTTTTTGATGCCGCCGATAACCTCTACGTCAGCGAATTCAGCCATTATGCGATCGACGGGTTTTCTGCCAACTCTATTTCAAACCTCACCAGGATCACGCCCTCGGGCCTGATCACCCACGGGATCGTGACGGGTTTTTCGAACATCGGCGGATTGGCTTTCAAGGACAATTCCATTTATGTCGGCGAATCCGAACGGGGGGTCGTGTCCCGCATCGAGCTGACGACCCTGGCCAAAACCGATTTAACTCATGATTACGGGGTCACATCGGCGGGCTATGTCGAATTCGACTCCAACGACGCCCTATACACCCAAAGCTTCAACCAACAGAGATTGTTCCGCCTCAATCCCAGCGGGCAATTCAGCCAGGTCGGCCAGGGGATCGGGTACGCTCAAAGCATCGCTTCCGACGGGACCTACTTTTATATGGGAAGCAAGGACCTCGTGGGAGGGAACGGCACCCAGATCCTCAAAGTAGACCCCATCGCCGAGACCACCGAAGTCAAGGCGACCCACACCCGCGGCTGGAGGTCGGTCGCTTTTGACTCCTACGGCCGTCTCATCCTGAATTCGGGGCTGGGGGGGATTAATTTTGGCGCGGACATCATCGACCTGACGACGGGAGGCTACACGCCGTATATCAAAGGCATCCACAACAAGGGCCGCTGTATCTCTTTCGACGGCCGCCAGAACCTCTACGTCGTGGAGGGCGTCGGCGACGGGATCAAGAAAGTCGCTCTCGACAAGGATTACAATCCTCCTCGGGACATCAGTTCCGAGCCTTTGTTCTATGATTTCCGGAGCGAGCCTTACCCGCCGGCGATCTATTTCTTTTGCGTGAACCTTCTCGAGGAGGTCTTCATCCCCCTGATGGACGCGGGAAGGATCCTGATTGGAGACGCGAGCGGCGCTGTGACGACGTTCGCCGAGGGATTCCTCAGCCCGACCTTTGTCAACTTTGATAAGTACGGGGCCCTCTATGTATCCGACGGGGGCAACGGGCTGTTCAAGATCATCAATGAGCGCTGGACCGTGCCGGCGGTCATCGAACTGAACGAGAATCTGCTGACTGAAGTCATTAACAGCTTGATCGACGGCGGCGCGGCCGGCGCCGGTGTTCAGGCGCTGGGGAGCCTGACTGCGGCGCAGGGCGGCGCATCGGGCGACGGCGGCATCAAAAACAGCCTGGTCAAAAAGCTGCAGCACGCGGACAAGCATTTGAAAGCCGGAAAGATCAGGCCCGCCGTCAACGAACTCAAGGCCTTCATCAATGAGGTCAAGGCCCAGAGCGGAAAGGCCATCCCCGTCGACCTGGCCGACAGCTGGATCAAGCAGGCTTCAGGCATGGTCCGCGCCCTGGAGGATGTCAGCTAAAAAGCCATAACCGTGCTTGGGCGCGGGTCCGGGCCGTCCGAGTCGTTTCACAAAGGGCGGATTCCTCGCAAGAGGGTCCGCCCTTTTTTTATAACGAGGCCAAATTGCCAGTCCGCTGCAATCAGGCTATAATTTGCCCAGCAGCCCGAGTCGGGCTCAGCTCCGCGTCACATGAAAAAAAAGATCGTGGTGGCGGGCAGTTCCAACACCGACATGGTCATCCGCACGGCGAGGATTCCCCGGCCCGGAGAGACGGTCCTGGGCGAGGAATTCCTGATGGCCGCGGGCGGCAAAGGCGCCAACCAGGCCGTGGCCGCGGCGCGGGCCGGGGGCGACGTGACGTTTGTCGCCAGGGTGGGCGACGACCTGTTCGGCCGGCAGGCGCTCCGGGGCTTTCGCCGCGATCGGATCAACGTTGATTTTGTCGGAATCGACCGGCGGGCCGCGTCCGGTGTCGCCCTTATCGTTGTGGGCCGGGACGGCGAAAATTCAATCGCCGTGGCCTCGGGCGCGAACGCTCGCCTCTCCCCGGCCGATATCCGCCGGGCGGAAAAGGCCATCGCCTCGGCCGACGTCCTCCTTCTCCAGCTCGAGATTCCCTTGAGGGCCGTATCACTGGCTGCAGCCATCGCCGCCCGAAACGGCGTCCGGACGATCCTCAATCCCGCGCCGGCCCGGCCGTTGAGCGCTGCGCTGCTTAAAAATATCTCCCTTCTGACTCCCAACGAATCCGAGGCGGAAATCCTGACTGGCATGAAAATTCGAAACCGAAAAGACGGCGAGAGAGCCGCCCTCCGGCTGGCCCAACGGACCCGGACCGTGATCCTGACCATGGGCGCCCGGGGGCTGGTCATCGCCTCAGGATCGCAAACGGAATTCGTGCCGGCCTTCAGGGTCAGGGCCGTGGACACGACCGCGGCCGGGGACGTTTTCAACGGCGCCCTGGCCGTTTCCCTGGCCGAGGGGAGCTTCCTTCCCCAAGCGGCGCGCTTCGCCGCGGCGGCTGCCGCCCTCTCGGTGACGAAATGGGGCGCCCAGCCTTCGGCTCCTTCACGGACGGAAATAATAAGGTTTATCGCCCGCGCCTCCAGGCCGAAGCGCAAGGAAAAGCCATGAAGAAAGAAGACGTCCTCAGGATCAGGAAGAAAACCGCCGAATTCCTGAAAAAAGCCCATATCGCCATCACTCCCCGCGAGGCCGAGAATATCGAGGTGGCGGACTGCGGCCTGGGCGATATCGACCACATGGGGCTCCAGGTCGTCGTGTACGAAAACAACGATCGCTACTGCGCCAAGGAGCTGGTGCTCTTCCCCCGTCAGGCGTTCCCGGAACACAGGCATCCGGCCGTGGACGCCGGGAACATCGGCAAGCAGGAGACCTTCCGCTGCCGATGGGGCGAAGTTTACATCTGCGTGCCGGGCGAGCCGACGCCCAAGCCCAAGGCCGTCGTTCCCGAAAAATACCGGCCTTTCCTGACGGTCCGGCACGAGGTCGTGCTGAAGCCCGGCGACCAGTACACCCTGCCGCCAGACACGCCGCACTGGTTCCAGGCCGGCGACAAGGGCGCCGTCGTATCCGAATTCTCGTCCACGAGCATCGACGAGCGCGACGTTTTCGCCGACCCGCGCGTCAAGCGCCTGCCGACAATAGAATGAATGAAGGCCGCCCAATGACGTCCAAGCAGCGATTCCTAGCGGCGCTCGAACGGCGCCTTCCCGACCGCCTGCCGGTCACGACCCACCACGTCATGGATTCCTTCCTCAAGAAATACATGGGCGGCGCCTCGACCCAGGAATTTTTCGAGGCCTTCGGCCTGGACCCCATCCTTTGGGTTGCGGCTCATAAGCCGGACGCGTCCCGGGGGGACTATTTCGACCCGGACCAGCCGCCGCCGGGAGAGAGGGATCCGCGGCGGACATCGTCGGATTTGTGGCGCGTCGTCGAGACACCCCTCCCCCACCCCGAATACACGACGACGCGCTACGATTTCCGGACGCCGAAAAAAAACTTGTCCATGGTCCTGCAGGGAAACGAGCACACGGCCTGGATCGCGGAACGCCTGGTCAAGGAAAAGTCCGATATCGACCTCATCGCCCGCTACGCCACGGCGCCTCTGTGCGACGTCGATGAAGTGAACCGCCGGGCCGGCGAATTCGGGGAACGGGGCCTCGTCCGGGGAATGATGTGCGGGTTCGACGTCTACGGCCAGGCCGGGTGCTGGCAGGACGCGGCCTGCCTGTACGGCATCGAAAAGCTCATCCTGGCCACGTTCGACGACCCGGCCTGGGTGCACGCCTTCCTCAAGATCCTCTTCGAGCGCAAGCGAACCTTCGTCCGATCGATGCGGGGCGCCCGCTTCGACCTCGTCGAGCACGGCGGAGGCGACGCCTCCTCGACGGTCATCTCGCCCAAGATTTTCGACGAATTCGTGGCGCCTTACGACGCCGAGCTCACGCGGCTGGCCCGGCTAGCCGGCCAGCGCGTCGTCTATCACACTTGCGGCGGGATGATGCCCATCCTGGAGCGCTTGGCGGCCCTGAAACCCGACGCCTTGGAGACGTTTACCCCGCCGGACATGGGCGGGGACACGATCCTTAAAGAAGCCAAGCGCCGGGTCGGGGCTCAAGTCTGCATGATCGGCGGGTTCGACCAGTTTCACTTTTTCCTGGGGTGTACGCCGGAGGCCACGCGCCGCGAAGTCCGGCGCTGCTTTGAGGCGGCCGGCGAAGGCGGGGGGTTCATTCTCTCCCCTTCCGACCATTTCTTCGACGCCGACTTGGAGCTCATCCGGGCTTATGCCGACGAGGCCCGCAGGTGCGTTTATTGAACATGCCCCAAGTCATCGAGATCGCCGTCCCCGTCGAGGACATCGAGGCGCGGCGCCTGCGCCTGGAAAAAGCCCGGCGATTCGAGGAGCCGGACCGAGTCCCGGTCGTTCCGGCCTTGGCCCACAGGTTTCTAGTGCCCAAGACCGGAGTCCTGTTCCGCGACTATATTGGGTTATTGGGGGTCGGGCCTATCCAACTAATTGATAATCATAGAGTTCGTCCTTCTTAACCCGTGCTGAATTAGCCTAAGATGAGATTTTAAGCCCGTGAAAATCGTCCCTAAGATGATTGTGGCCGATGCCAAGAGCCAAACGCACCTATCTTCCCGGACTTTTATGGCATCTAACGCAGCGATGTCATAACCGTCGATTCCTATTAGGATGTCAACAAGAACGAAAGAACTGGCTCTATTGGATGGGGCTCGCATCGCATCGCCACAAGTTGACGATCTTGAACTATATGGTGACCTCGAACCATATTCACCTCGTCGTTTTGGATGACGGTCCATCTGGGGCCATCGCCAGATGCATGCACTTGGCCTCCGGCCAAACGGCCCAGCAGTACAACTCCAGAAGGCGACGGCATGGCTCCTTCTGGGAAGATCGATACCATGCGACAGCCGTGGATTCCGATGTTCACTTTGTGCGCTGCATGTTCTACGTTGACCTGAATATGGTTCGGGCCGGTGTTGTTTCACATCCTGGCGAATGGGCGCACTGCGGATTCCGGGAAATCATAGGGCTGCGGCAAAGATATCGGCTGATCAATAGGCAGAAGCTTTGCAGTCTCTTGGGGCTAGCGCCATCTGATCTGGCGAGGAGCTATGCCTGTTGGATTGAAGATTACAAAAAAGAGCCGCATCTTGAAAGGGAGAGTCGCTGGACTGAGAGCCTTGCCGTGGGGAGAAGGGAATTTGTAGTAGATTTCAAGGATAGGTTAGGACTTCGGGCTAAATACAGAGTAGTAACTGGCGCAGAGGAGTCATTTGAACTCAGGGAAGACCGGACGCCCTGGGGCTGACCGCTTAGGACTAGGTTTAAATTTAAGGCCGGAATTCCTCTTCTAAGTTCATAAAAAGGAGTTCGATTTTGAGATAAATTTTATATTATCAATCGGATGCGCGGGCCCGACCCTCAAATCTGCCCTCAAATCTGAATCAACAAATGAGCATGCCGGATCAACACGAGGAAATCGAGGGACAGCTCGCCTTCGAGGGCGATTTCGTCCCGGCCTTGAGCCCGGCGCGGGCCGGGAAGCTTCACCGCTCTCGGATCACCAGCCGCCCGAGGCGCCGCCCCCGCCGAAGCTCCCTCCCCCGCCGCTGAACCCGCCCCCTCCGCCGCCGCTGTGGGACCCGCCTCCGCTGAAAAATCCTCCGGAGCTACGGCTGGTCCATCCGCCGCTTTTTCCGGACATGGAACGCAAAGCCTTGCAGGGAGAGAGCATCTTGATCACGATTGCAATGATGATCAGGATGAAGAAGAAGGCGCAGTTGAACCCGCCCGAGGACTTGCCCTTGGACTTGTCCTGGTTCTCCAGCGCCTGGAGGCCGGCCGAATCGCCGCCGGCGACCTGGGCCAAGGTCTGGAAAGCGTTCTTGATGCCGGCGTAATAATTGCCGCCCCGGAACTCGGGGACGATCTGCTGGCGGATGATCGTTCCGCACTTGCCGTCGGGTAAAACCCCTTCCAAGCCGTAGCCGACTTCGATTCGCACCGCCCGTTCGTTCAGGGACACGAGCAGGATGACGCCGTTGTCCTTGCCCTTCTGGCCGATCTTCCAGGCCTCGGCCACGCGCATGGAAAAGTCCTCGAGGGAATCGCCCTCCAGGGATTTAATGGTCAGGAGCACGAGCTGGGCGGTCGTCTTGCTCTCAACCGAGGCCAGGTAGGCATCCAGCTCGGTCTTCTCCTCGGGTTTAAGGATGCCGGCGTAGTCGTTGACCCGGCCGACAAGCTGGGGCACGTTGAGGGCCGACAGAGTCCCGACCCCGGCGGCCAGCAGCCACAGCGCCAAACACCATACGAGTCTGCGTCTCTGCATGGGCTACTCCACCACCGGCCGGTCGGAAAGCTCGTTGACGTCATCGGCCTTCCGGGGAAAATCCTTGGACAGGGTTTGGCCGCAGCGCACGACCTGGCCGCACAGGACGTCCACGAACGCGCGCTTTTTAACCCCGGCGATGATTTCCTCCACAACGGACTGCCAGGTCTGCTGGGGAATGACCCTGGCGATCCCCGAATCCACCAGCAACTCGACCCGGCGTTCAAACAGGGCGACGAAAATCAGGACGCCGGTCCCGCCCTTGGTCGAGGAGATGTGGTGGTGAAAAAATTCGGACGCGGCTCTGCGCCGGACCTTTTCCAATTGGTCCTTCCTGGAAACGAGAAGCCGCTTCAGGCCCGGCCAGGCCGACAGCAGGACATAGGTCAGGATAAAAACCGCGGCCTGGACCACGAGCAGGGCCCACAGGGCGTGCCGCGTCTCGAACGACCAGAAAAACCGCCGGAGGAATTCGCCGATGGGGCCGATAAAGGTGAGGTAGGCCACAGAGGCCACGAACAGCATCACCGCCCCGGCCAGCAGGACATGGCCCGTGTAGGCCCCGGCCCGGCTGGTGATGACCGTGACGATCTCAGCCGAAGTCTTGAGCTCCGCCTGGCGGATGGCCTCGGTGATGCGGTCGAGCTCCGCCTCCGAAAGTATCTTTCGGCGAGGCATGGCCGGCTCAGTTGAACTTAACGGCGGGCGCGGTCTTGGCCGCTTCGGGCGCCTTGAAATATTCGTACTTGTTGTAGTCGATGCCCCGAATCTTCATGAAAATACCGCCGGTCAGCGAACGGGCGTAGCTGCGGAAAGGCTCGACCTCGTCGTTGTAGCGCTTGCGGGAAACGTTTATGCGGTTTTCTGTTCCGGCCAGCTCGTCCTGGAGCTTCATGAAGACTTCGTTGGCCTTGAGGTTGGGATAGTTTTCGACGATGACCAGCAGCCGGCCCAGGGCGCCTTCCAATTGGGAATTGGCCTCGAGCTTTTCCTTGGGGGTCGGCGCGGCGTTGTACCGGGTCCGGGCCTCGGCCAGGTCGGACAGAATTTTCTGCTCATGGCTGGCATAGCCCTTGACCGTCTCCACCAGGTTGGGGATGAGGTCCATCCGGCGCTGAAGGTCGCTTTCCACGTTGCCCCAGGCCTTCTTGACGCCTTCTTCCATCTTGGGGGCCTTGTTGTAGCCCTGGATGAAGCAGCCGCCGATGATGACGATCAGGACGAACACTATGAAACCGATGATGGGACCTTTTTTCATTGAAACCTCCGTTTTAATCGTTCTTTAATAGCATACGTTGCCCGGATTCTACCAGTTTTTATTTGGGGACACAATACTGTGTCCCCTGTCAATTCCCCTCGCGATTGAGGGACAGAGTATTGTGTCCCCCTAGGCTTCCAGGGCGGCTTCGGACATGGCCGCGACGTTCTGCGGCGGGACGTTGGGCAAGAGCGCTTCGTGGCTGGGGCTGACGATGAGCCGCGGCCCGAGGAGCCTTTTGACCCGCCGCACCTCGTCCTTGACCTGGGCCGGGGTGCCCCGCACGAGGAGGTCCTGGGTGTCGATGCCGCCCAGAAAAGCGACGCGGCCCTGGAAGTCGCGGCTAAGGATCTCGGCATCCATGTTGGCCGCTCGCGCCTGCAGCGGATGGAGGCAATCGACGCCCGCCTCGATCAGCCGGGGGATCACCCGGTGGATCGAGCCGCAGGAATGGAGAATGACTTGGGTGCCGTGGCGGTGCCCCTGGTCGGTGAACTTCCGGAACCAGGGCAGGATGAAGCGGTCGAAGAGCTCCGGGCTGATGATGAGGTCGCGCTGGGTGCCGAAATCGTTGCCGAAGAAATAGCCGTCCACCAGGCGCCCCGCCTGGGCGAAGAAGAGCTCGTTGGCCTCATAGTAGAACCGGCAGACGTGGTCGGTGGCCGCCTGGACGACCTCGGGCGCAGCGTACATCTTCATCAGGTAATGCTCCATCCCGAACAGGTCCATGACGTCATGGAAGAAGGGCGTCCAGAATCCCGAAGCCCGGTAGTAGTCGCCCGCGTTCCTCAGGGCCTCCAGACATTCGGAAAAATCCAGGTATTTGACATCCGGCCAGTCATAGGCGTCGACCTCGGCCGGAGTCTCGCACCGGGCCAGCGGCCCGGCGATGCCGTGGTATTCTTTCTTGGCCAACGAGTCGAAGAGCTTCCGGCCGGAGGGGTGTCGGTAGGTCGTCTCGAAGAATTGCGGCGAAATCCAGCGGAAGTCGTCGCCCAGCTTGCGCCTCAGCTCTTCCTCGGTCTTCGTCCCGAAATATTGATGGTAGATCGGCCAGGTATCGGCGTAGGGATTCCCCAGCCAGAACCCGCAGCGCGGGACCGGCTCGCCGGCGATGATTCCCCGAACAAGCTCTCGGCTGTTCATGGCCTGCGCCGAATCATTTGACTCTATTTTTCGCGGCGAACAGCGGGGCCGGCGTCGAACGCTCCAGGTCGAAGACGACGACTTCGTTCCTGCCCTTGTTGAGCCAGCACCCGGGGACGAACAGGTCGCGCTGAGGCCCGGCATCCCAGTAGCGCCCGAGGTTGTGGCCGTTGACCCAGACCACGCCCTTTTTCCAGCGGCTCAGGTCGAGGAACGTATCCCCCGCGGCCTTGAGCTCGAATACGCCTTTGAAGAAGGCGGGCGCTCTCGCCGAGGCGGGGCTGCCGTAGCGGAGGCCGTCGAGATAAGCCTGGTCCAGGGGCAGATTATAGACCTCCCAGTCCATGAGCACCGCGTTGTTGATGGACACGTAGTCCTCGATTCCCTTGCGGTCCATGAGCTCGGGGCCGAAGTTCACCCGGCCCAAGGCTTCGACGAACAGGTCGAGCGTCGGCGCCGGCCCCTCGGCTTTGGGAACGGCCACGGTGTTCTCCTTCAAGCGGCGGTCCATCTTTCCCAGGAGCCGGCCGTTGAGATAGACCTGGACGTAGTCCTTGACCTCCTTGACCGTGAGCGGCCCGCTCCGGCTGCCCGCGATTTTAGTCCGGTAGAGAATGTAGCCTAAGTTCTGGTCGTAGTATTCCATGGCCCGCGGCATGACGGATTTTTTGGGCTCGGGCAGGTTGTCCCAAACCGAGGCGAACCGATCAAGAGCGACGGCCGGGATGTCGATGGCCGCCAAAGGCTTGGGCAGGGGCGGCAGCGGCTTCTTGCCGTGCTGGTATTTGGTCAGAATATCCCTCATCCAGAAAAACTCCGCGGTCGGCCGGCCGGCCTCGTCGAGGGGAGCGCCGTAATCATAGCTCGTCACGTCCACCCAGTAGTTCGCGCCCGAAGCGTTGGCCCCGGCCCAGAAGCCCCAGTTCGTGCCGCCATGGAACATATACAGGTTGACCGATCTTCCCGCGGCCAGCATCCATTCGAGCTCTTTTTTCTGGGCGGCCTCGTCCGCGTCGCCCCACTGCTCGTTCCCCCATTGAGTGAACCAGCCCACCCAATACTCGCCGCACATCTCGGGAATCCCGGACCGGAATTCCTTCAATGCCTCGAAGCCTTTCTCCGCGCCATCGCCGAAATTGATGACGGGGGTCAGGTCCTCCAGAGTCCCGTTGGCGAGCAGAGACCGGCTGGGTCCGTCGGACGTGTAGAAGGGCACGGTGAACCCGGCCCGGCGCAGCGTGTCGCGGAGCCGGCGGAGATAAGATTTGTCGCTGCCGTAGCTTCCGTATTCGTTCTCGACCTGGATCATGATGATCGGGCCGCCCCGGTCGATCTGGAGGCCGGCCAGCTCCTGACCCAGCCGAAGGATATAGCGCTCGGCGAATTCCAGGTACTTGGGGTCCATACAGCGAACCCTGAGGTTCCGGTCCTTGAGCAGCCAGGCCGGGAGTCCGCCGAAATCCCATTCGGCGCAGGCGTAGGGCCCCGGCCTCAGGATGACCTTCAGGCCCGTCTCCTGGGCCAAGCGGATATACCGGGCCAGGTCGCGGTTCCCGCTGAAATCGAATCGGCCCGGGACCTCCTCGTGCGTGTTCCAAAAGACATAGGTGCAGACCGTGTTGAGGCCCATGGCCCGGGCTTTAAGCAGCCGGTCTTTCCAGTAGGGCTCGGGCACGCGGAAGGGATGCATCTCGCCCGAGAGTATTTGAAAGGGCTTGCCGTCGAGGAGAAACCGGCCGTCCTTGACCTCGAACGCGCCCGGGGTGGAACCCGGCGTACTTTTCCGGGCGGCGCAAAAAACCGATACGGCCGCGGCCAGAATCGCAAGGACCGGCAATATTTTTTTCATGGCTACTCCTTGATGACGTCCGTTTCGCGCCGGGCGCCGGATTTATCGATGCGGATGGTCTTAATCTCGAAGGGCCGGAAGTCGAGCGCTGCCTCGACGGACATCTCGCCGAGGCTGAGTATCGCCCGCGTCGGAAGACCCGCCGCTTCCTGCAGGCGGATGATCAACGCTTCCCCGTCCTCCGACTGCTTGCAGGCCAGAAGCCGGACGTTCGGCGCGTCGAGGCGAAGCCAATCCAGGCCGGCTCGGACCGCCTGAGAATCCGCGGGTCGATACGAACCGAACGGCAGATGAGCGTAGGCCGGCGGCGGCGCGTTCAGCCGATCGGCCAGCGACGGCAGGGACTCGAGCACTTCCCTCGCCCCGCCGACCGTCACGACCAGCCCGATATCGTGAACTCCCTGGTCCATGTATTTTCTCGCCGGTGATTCGCCGAGAGGAAACCCTTTATCGTGACAGTAAGCGGCGCTCCGCAAAACCGACAGCCGCACCTCGCCCTTGAAGAAATCGAAACCGGGCTGGCCGTTGTTGGCCAGGCCGAGGCCGACCTCCCGGCCCTTGATTTTGCCCTTCAAGAACAGCCAGGCGCTATGGACGTGCTCCTCGCCGTCGGCCGGACGATTGATGGCCCCGCCCGGCACTTCGGCCAGGGCAAAGGGCGCGTCAAAAACCGTGGGCACGGAGAGCTTCAGGCGCTTTTTCTCCTCAGCCCAGAGGACGCGCAGGCGGAATTCCAGCACGGGCCGTTCGGAATAGGCGATCGTCCGGAAAACGACCCGGCTCCGGCCATAGGATAAAACGGATTCCGTGATGCGGCGGACAGGGCCCTCTTGGACGATTCGCGGCTTCCCTTCCGGCTTGAACCGGCCCAGGATTTTCTTGTAGTTCCAAACGTCCGCTCCCCAGGAATCGCCCAAATCCTCGACCACGAGCGGTTCGAGGAGCAGGCCCCGGAGAACGTTCCGTCCTTCTCCGGCGTCGAGCGAGCGGACTAGGCCCGTCTTGCGGTCGAGCCCGTGGCTCAAGGCCGGGGGCTTGGAAGCGCGCTGCGGCTCGCCTTCTTCTGCTTTTATATTATAGAAAGTCGCCGCACTCCACCCGCTTTCGGCC
>Ga0315294_10007421_pt1 | contig 12016 bp, 6 predicted proteins | sample YL17G13_40_MG_FD_203626 | JGI IMG/M metagenome (GOLD analysis project Ga0315294, IMG submission 203626) | Sediment microbial communities from Yellowstone Lake, YNP, Wyoming, USA - YL17G13_40 | ecosystem: Environmental > Aquatic > Freshwater > Lake > Sediment | place: USA: Wyoming | collected...
GATTTTTTCCGCGAAAACTCCTACCAGGTGACCAACGTCGCGGGCGGGATCTGTGGCAATAAGTGGAACCTGTCCAGCCATCCCTACAGCTATTACTACGACGGGAACTACATGTTGAGCACGGGTTACGAGCTGGCGAGCGACGCGGTCGCCCTGGTCGACGCGACGGTCGATTTCCATCAGTACGACCTGAACGGCGACCACCACATCGACGGCGTCATGGTGGTCCACGCCGGCCCGGGCGGCGAGGATACGGGCAACACCAACCAATGCTGGTCCCACGCCCTCCCCAGTTTCAATTATACGACCGGCGACGGCGTGACGATCGACGGCGCGACCAACGTGCCCGAGATCAACCTGGTCACGCCTGCGCTCGACACGACCCTCTGCTGCATCGCCGTCATGTGCCACGAGCTCGGCCACGTCGTGGGCTTGCCCGATCTCTACGACGGTACGCGCAACACCTGGGGTACCGGCTACTGGAGCCTGATGGGGTACGGCGCCTGGGGCGCCGGCGGTAACACGCCCTGGAGCCCGTCCCACGCCGACGCCTGGTGCAAGCGGTTGGTCGGCTGGCAGACCCTGACCGCGATCACGGCCAACGCTTTCGGCCTCCGGATCCTCGACAACGAAACCCACAGCGCCGCATACCGGGTCTGGCGCAACGGCATTGTGGGCGATACTTTCTTCGTCCTGGAAAACCGCCAGAACAAGGGATTCGACACCCCCCTGCCCGGCCACGGGCTGCTCATCTGGCACATCGACCCGCGCTACGGTTCCTATCACAACGTCGTGGACCTGGAAGAGGCCGACGGCGAGGAGGATCTCGAGCATGGTTGGGGATACCGGCCGGATCCGCACTATTACCACGATACCCTGGGCGACTCGGGCGATCCCTATCCGGGCGCGCACACGGTCCGGCTTTTCGACAACAGCACATTTCCGAACAGCAGGAACAACTACGGCGCCGCGACCAACGTGACTGTCCGCAACATAATCGAGCGCGGGGACACGGTCATCTGCGACGTGCTGATCAATTCGGTCGGCGCGGAAGAACAGGCGGACTCCCGGCAGTCGCCGGTCCGGGTCGAGCCGAACCCGTTCAGGACCGAAATCCGATTCACGATCCACGATACAGGATACATGAATAAACGGGTCTCTCTGCAAATTTACGATATTTCCGGCCGCATGGTGAAAGATCTGTCACCGAATCTTGAATCATGCATCATGGATCATGCATCATCCGTATCCTGGAATGGCACCGACCAGAACGGCGTTCCGCTTCCCGCCGGGATTTACATTCTTCAGGGTTTTGCCGACGGGCAGAAATTTCTGCAAAAAATCTCCAAACTCAGGTAAGGAGGAACGATGCTTAAAAAATTGCTGGGTTATCTGGCTCTGCTACCCCTGGCTTTAAGCGCGGGCGTGATCACGAAGACCGTGACTTTTTCCCCGAACGATTTTGTCTTTGCCAAGACCGCTGAATTCGATCTCGTAACCCTGCCCGGCCAGTTCTCGACCTCGGAAAAAGGCGATCCCCAGCTGCCCGTCTACAACCTGTCCGTACTCCTGCCGCCGACGGCCGAGATCACCGGCGTCGAGGTCGTTTCCTCTTCGGTCACGGATCTGCCCGGGACTTACATCCCTTACCCGGTCCAGGCGATCCGACCCCTGTCGAAAAAAGAACCAGTGCCGTTCGTCGTTCCCAACGTTTTAATTTACGGATCGGACCAGCCCTATCCGCGGGAGATCGCGCGGACCGTCGCGAGCGGCTGCCTGGCCGGTTATCGGGTGGCCGGAGTGCTGGTGAGCCCCCTGCAGTATTTGCCGGCGGATAAAAGGCTGCGGCTCTACACCCGGTTGACCCTGAACATCAGTTATGAGGAAGGCCGTCACGACGCGATGGCCATGACCCCATCCCAGAACGAACTTTTCCAGGGGGAAGTCGCCAACCTGGTCGGCAATCCCGAAGCGCTCCCGTCCTGGGCTCCGCCCACTCGGGAAAACCGGGCCGGAGAAGTGGATTACGTGATCATCACATCGAGCGGTCTCGTGAACGCCTGGAGCTCGCTCAAGACCTGGAAGACCAAGAAGGGCGTCGTTACGGAGATCGTGAGCACGGATACGATCAACGTCCGGTACACGGGCCGGGACCTCCAGGAGAAAATCAGGAATTTCATCAAAGACTGGTGGCAGTCGAAAGGCCTTAAGTACGTGCTCCTCGGCGGCGACGACATCATCGTGCCCGACCGGAAGACCCGCCTGGTCGTCGAGGAGAGCACGATCACGGGAAGTATTCCGACCGACATGTACTACGCGGACCTGCAGTGGTCATGGGACGGCAACCATAACAATTATTTCGGCGAGCTCGGTGACACCGTCGATCTGCTTCACGACCTGTACGTCGGCCGCGCGCCGATCGACAACGCGACGAACCTGGCCGTTTTCATCCGCAAGGACACGGTTTTCGAAAAACGGCCGGACACGACCTACATGCGAACCCTGCTCCTGCCGTCGGAGATGCTCTTTCCCCCGTACCACGGCAAGGTCTGCAACAACATCATCGCCGGCTATTATCCGGCCAGCGGCTGGCAGAAATCGAAGCTCGAGGACCCGGGCATGAACGCCACGCGCGATTCTCTGAACCGGGGTTACCAGCTGTGCCACGTTTCCGACCACGGCGCGCCGAGCACCCTCGGCGTCCTGGATATGTCCCAGATCCCATCCCTGACCAACGTCAACAAACTCAACGTGATGAATGGCATCAACTGCGACGTGGGCAGTTTCGACGGGCAGGAATGCATCGCCGAGAGCCTGGTGAATTACCCGGGCGGCGGCTGCATCGCGACCCTGATGAACTCGCGCTACGGTCTCGGTTACCCGCCCGCGCTCGGGCCCTCCGAGATCCTCGACATCGACATTTTCAAAAGCCTCATCGCCTACAATGTCGCGGAAGTCGGGGCCATGCACGCCCGGGCCAAGAATTGCTCGCGCAACCTGGCCATGTCCCAGCCGGCCAACCGCTGGGTGATCTACGAGAATACCCTGTTCGGCGATCCGAACACGGCGCTCTTCTCGGTCAAACCCCTGCGCCTGACCGTGACCCACGCGGCATCGATACCGGCGAGTCCCCAGACATTCCGGGTGACCGTTTACGCCAGCGGCGCGCCGCTCAAAGACGCGCTGGTCTGCGGCCAGAAAGGGGTTGAGACCTATGCCGTCGGCCGGACCAATTCCAGTGGCTGGGTCGACCTGCTGGTCAGCCCGGCCACCACCGGCACGATGAGCGTGACCGTCACCGCCCGGAACTGCCTGCCTTACGAAGGCACGTGTTCCGTGACTTCGGGAACGCCCCGGCCCTGCATCGTCTTTAAGAGCGACCGGATCTTGGACGCCGGAGGCGGCAACAACAACGGGAAACTCGATCCGGGCGAAACCGCGGATCTGTTCTTAACCCTGAGGAACGCCGGCAACGCCGCGGCCACGAACGTCACAGCCCGGTTGCGCGCGGGCGGTACCTATATAACCCTGATCGATTCGACCGCCGTTTTCGGCAACATGAACGCCGGCGACACGGCGGTCGGCGATCTATTCCGGATCCAGGTCGCGGCGAACACGCCGCCGGGCACCGAAGTCGAGTTCATCGCCGCGGCCAGCGCTACCGAAGGATCATGGGAGCCGTTCTTCAAGGAGACGGTCGGCGTCTTGCCCTTACCCCGGCAGGTCTGGGCCGACCACGACACCGGAACCTGCGTGCTCTCCGTCACGACTTTCGGCGGGTTCGGCACCACCTATCCGTACGGGGAAGGTTCGGGCTTCAAATATTCCAAGATCGCTTCCTACGGCAGCCTTTATTACGGCAGCATGGCTTGCGGCACGGACGCGAATTACATCGTCGACCGTTTCTACGGGATCCCGGCCGCGTCCGTTATCAACCAGGACTTCCGCGTGTTCGATACGCTCCGGACGGTCCTGCCGCCCCGCCTGGCCCAGGAAGAATACGAGGCGGTTTACAACGATTCCAACCACGCGGCGCCCAAAGGCCTGAAAGTGATCCAGTGGTCGCTGATGAATTTCCAGCCGGCGTACGACGACTGGGTGATCGTCTGCTTCGACTATTACAACCTGGGGGCCAGCGCGATCAGCAACTTCAATTCCGGCATGCTTTTCGATTTTGACATCTACAACGCCGTGAACAACATCGTCCGCTCGGACACGGTGCGCCGTTTCACCTACATGATGCAGTCCACCTCCTCGATGTTCCCGACCGCCGGTATTCGGATCCTCCAGCCGAAGACTTTCCGGAACCTGTCCGCGATCGACAACGCGCTGTACGTGGAACCGGCGAACATGATGACCGAAGCGGTAAAGGACAGTTTCCTGGCCGGCCGGATCCGGCTGCGCAACAGCACGCGCACCGACAACTGGTCGGTCTGCGTTTCCACCGGCCCGTTCACCATTCCCGCGGGCAACCGGATACGCGTCGTTTACGCGATCGTCGGCGGCAACGATTCCACGACCGCCAAGGTGAATTCGGACAGCGCCCAGGCGTGGTGGGACCGGATGACGATCAGCGTCAGCGAGGCCGATGGATACAAGGCCGAGACCCGTCCGCGGTTCTTTGTTAACCCCAACCCGGCGACGGGTTCGGTCCGGATCGGGTATAACGTGCCGGTCCGGGAGCAAGCCTTGATCCGGATTTACGACGTGACCGGTTCCCTGAAGACCGAGCTTTACGCGGGCGAGATCCAGGGTAAGGGTGCGATCACCTGGCGTCCGGATAAAGTCCCCGCCGGTATTTATTTCGTGAAGATCGAGATGCCCGGCTCCGACGCCATCGAAAAATTCGTTTACCTGAAATAAATTAAAATCCCCCTTGATCCCCCTTTGATAAAGGGGGAGAGAGGGGGGCGCCCAATGATATTGTTCCTGCTCTTTACCCTTAACGCTCCGTTCCAGAGGGGCATGTGGGTCCGGGCGTCCTGCCTGGCTTTTCCCGATTCCCTTTCCAAGATCATCGCGGTCGCGGAGGACATGGCCGTGACCGATATTTACGCCCAGGTCGTCGTCTCGGGATACGCTTACTACCGGTCTAAGATCCTGCCGCGCAGTCAGTACCTTGCCCGGATGTCGGGAAGCGAATACGACCCGCTCCAGTCTTTGATCAATGCCGCCCGGGAAAGGTCCATGAGGGTCCACGCCTGGGTCAACTGTTTCGTGGTCTGGTCGCTGAAAGACCCTCCCGACTCGTCCCGCCATATATTTTATCAGCATCCGGAATGGTTCATCCGTGACGTCCGCGGTCGGTCGATGTTAGAATACGGCTATCCGGAATGGGAGAAATGGGGATTGGAAGGCCTATACCTGGATCCGGCCCAGCCGGCGGTGCGGGAATACCTGCGCTCGGTCTGCGCGGAGATCAGCCGGGGGTATCCGGTGGCCGGCATCCACCTTGATTTCGTCCGCTACCCGGGGACGGTTTGGGGCATGGACGGCCGGGACGAAAACGGTCTGTTCGCCGGGCCGGAAACCGATACCCTGCGCTGGTTGGAACTAGCCCGGTACCCGCGGCTTTCTTTTTATCTGCGATGGCTCGTCTGGCATTACTGGCCGATAAACCGCGACCGCGAACGCGGACTACGGGAGACGGTCGAAAGCATCCGGGCCGCGCTGCGGGACCAGCCGGACCAAGACCAGCGTCAGCTTACGGCCGCGGTTTTTTGCAATCCCAGCCTGGCGCGCTGGCGTTTCGCCCAAAACTGGCCGGATTGGGGCGACCTCCTTGATTATCCCGTGATCATGTCCTACACCAAGGACATCGGATTTTTTTCGGATATTTTCGATTATACGCGGCTGCGCCGTCCGGATGCGGTCTACGGCATCGGCCTGATCTGGCCGGACATGGAGGAAGAGGCCTGGTGGCAGATAAACCGGGTCAAGGAGAATGCCGGCGCCGGCATAAGCTATTTCGAATACACGACGCTGGACACCCTTATTCGACGCGCGGCCATCAAAGGCGGTATCCTGATCCGGCCGGAGAGCCTTACCTATGATTCCACCCGCTATTCATCCTTGAACAATGTGTATGCGGACCCGGCCGATCCGCTCCTGGTCGACGAGGGCGAGAAACTGCTGCCCTGGGAACGGGAATCGGAATTCGCCGCGTATCTGCTGTCCTTGTCTTTGAACCCGTCCGCAGACCTGGGCCGCCTGAGCCTGGACCGGGAGACCTTTTTGAAAAAACTTCATGACGACGTCTGCGCCTTCACCGCGCTGGACCGGCTCATCCTGCCGTTGGCTGACGACCTGATCGAGCCTCCCCAGCGCGTCGTGGATTACGAGTTTTTCCCCTGGCCGAAGGATTCGGATGCCCGCGCCGAGAGCCAGGCGCAGCGGGTTCGGGATCTATCCCGGCGTGCGACGGTGTATCCCCGGGCCATGGATAAATTCAGCCGCGCCGTTTTTTCCGCCAAGCCCAAAGAACGGGTGACCTGCTCCGCGGCCGATGGCGTCTACGTATTCAGGGTTCGAAAGGTCATGGAAGGCGGCCGGCTGGTCAAGCGTGACAAAATAAAGCCTGACCTGATCCCCGTATACCAGAGCTGGACCGTCAAATCCCGCATCCGAAAATTGATCCCGAACGCGAAAATACCATAAATACCATAGTCTTTTTGGTCTTTCTCCCCGTTAGAGATAGGAAACGTTTACGTTTCCGTATCATTTCAATCTCTTACGGTTTATTTGCTATATATATCTCTAACGGGGTCTGGTTTTTTTAGTCTTTCTGGTTTAAAACTAAACAGACTAAATAGACAATATTGTTGAAAACTCCCCTTGACTTGCCTTGGAACTTCATTAGACTTAAGGGTAAATGAAAAAGTTAAAACCATGGATTTTTATTTTGATCGGGATCGCGGTCCTTGTCATCGCCAACATCGGCCGGATCGGTTTTTTTGGAAGAGAACCGAAAACCGCGGACCATAACTGCCGGATGTGGGTCATGGTCACCACCGACTCGATGAGGACTTTGGACGCGATGGTCCGGCAGCAGCTGGATTCCCTGCGGGACCTGGGCTGGGGAAACCCGGACGGCTGGGGTATCGCCTACTATATCCGTCCGGATTCGATCACCCGCTTGCCGGTGATCCGCCGGGGTGAGCCGGCGGCGCCGATTGATCCACGTTATCCCCAGGCGGTTGATGAGCTGGCGAAATACGGTTCGGGCGGAGCAATGGCGCACGTCCGCAAGGCGAGCGTCGGCCTGACCACGGGCATACCCGGACCCCACCCGTTCGACCGCCGGTCGGGCGTGCTCAATCTGCGGATTTTGTTCGCCCATAACGGGTCGATCCCGTCCACCATCCTGCTCGACCTTATCCGCGCGCTTAATTCCAATTACTTGACCCAGAATCCCCCGGATTATAATCCCAATTACCTGGATTCCGATCTTTACTGCCTGTATATCCTGGAGAATATCGATACCTATATCGATTCGACTTATGAGGCTTGTATCCGGACCGCGGTCACCCGGATCGATTCCGCCTTGGGTGTTTATTATTCCAGTTATTTGAACTTCGTCATGACCGACGGCACGACCATCTGGGCCTTATGTTTCACGGACGAATCGCCGAAGACGTATACGTTATATTATTATCCCGACACCGGTTTTTCCCAAACCTGGGTGGCCGCGTCCGTGCCGCTGGATAAAGACTCGATTTATTGGAAAGCTGTACCGAATAAAACCTTAGTTACTCTGGTGCCGGGCCAGGCTCCCCGATTCACCGCTTTGAGTTGGCCGAAATCCCTGGTCCGGGAAAACCCCGGTTCGGATCTGGCGATAAATTTCCGGTCTGTTCACCGCCGGGTCGCGGCCATTACATTTACCCTCTCCTGGCCCGGATTTTGCAAGATCGATATTTATGATGAAATCGGGCGCCGGGTCAAGCGCTTAACCGATGGCCCGCGCGACGCCGGGTCGTACGTGATCTATTGGAACGGTCAGGACGACCGGAACGATCTCCTCCCCAGCGGTAAATATTTCTGTTTACTCTCGGTCGACGGCATAGTCGCGACCGAGAAGATCGTTTTACTGCAATAAAAATCATTCTAGATAAAAAGTCTGGGGTTTGCGAAAGGGAAATTATTTATTGTGGGAGAGGCTTCTCAGCCTCGATAAAATGATCGGGATTTGGAAATCCCTCCCACAATCGAAAACGAGAAACGAAAACGAATCGCATTTCGAAACCGCCAACTGTTAACTAAGAGGTTGTTTTTTGACTTGTTGTATCCCGATCCCCGCCACGATCAAAGCCAGGCCGATGACCGTGGCCCAGACGACTCTTTCTCCCAAAACGTAATTGATCAGGATCAGGGATAAAAACGGCACCAGGAAGATCAGGTTGCTTACCTGGGCCGTGGTCCGGGAGAATTTCAGGGCTTTGAGCCATAAAATAAAAGTAAGCCCCATCTCGAACACGCCGACATAGGCCGCGGCCGCGATCCCCCGGATATCCGGCATTCGGAGCCGGGTGAAGGCGAGCGCGGCGGCAAGCGCGTATAAGCAACCGAATAAAAAATTCAAAAAAAGTTTATTCACCGCGTCCCGGCGGTCCCGAATGTTAATAAGCCAGAAGGCCGCCCAGAGCACGGAGCTGGCCAGGGCCAGGAAAATGCCCCGGGGATCGGCTGAACCGAAACCACGGAGATCGCCCTGCGTCGAGATGATGAAGACGCCGACGTAGCTCGTCAGGACCGCCGCGATACCGGTCATGGTTATTTTCTGCCTCAGAAAAAAAATGGAGAAAATGACGATCACGACGGCCCAGGTGTAGTTCAAAGGTTGGGCGACCTGGGCCGGGACCAGGGAATACGCCTTCAAGAGGACCAGGTAATAGACGAAGGGGTTGAGAAAGCCCAGCAGGGCGGAGGAAAAGTAATCCCGGGGCTTATATGCCCGCAGATCCCGGAACCGTCCCAGAACCGCCATGGCTAAAGTGAGAACGATCAGGGAAACGAGCGCGGAAAAAAGCAGAAGCTCGACGAATGTCAGGTAGCGCAGGGCGATCTTGAAGGCGGTCGCGACCGTCGACCAGGCCAGGACCGCGGACAGGGCGTAGAGATAGGCTTTTTTTTGGTTTTCCATTTTTCCCGGTATAAATATAAACAGAAATCCGTTCCGAGTCAATGCCGCCCGTCGTATGCCAAAATATTGTCATTCCCCGGCTCGACCGGGGAATCCAAAATTTTAGATCCCCTGATTCCTTCGATACATCTCTCAGGACTATAGCAAGTCAGGGGATGACAGCGGTGAAGTGGATCCTCCGATCCCCTCAATACGAAACTCGGGACTATAGCAAGCCGGAGGATGACGGCGGTGGGAGATCCTCCGATCCCTTCGATACATCTCTCAGGACTATAGCAAGTCGGAGGATGACAGCATTAGATGGTTTCGTCCGGACGTACGCCCTTGACGCAATATCAAACTGAGTTATAATGGGATAAAGGCGACCATATGGCGGCATATTTTTCTTTTATTAATTTGTTACTGTGCCAGGCCGGCGCGGGGAATCAAATTCTGAATCCGGGGCCCGGGCTGCCCGCCGCCGGGCAGAACCTGATCAGCCGTATGCTGAGCGCGCACCTGAACCTCTGGTTCTTTATCCTCGCTATCATTTTCATCGTGGCCGTGCCGATCCACGCTTATTTCACGCAGAAGATGCGGCGCATGAGCCGCCGCAACGAAGAGGCGGCCAGAATACTGGAATGGTCGTGGCTGGCCCAGCGGCTCGCCCACGAAATAAAAAATCCGCTCTCCACGATCAACTTGACCACCCAGCGGATCCAGGAAGTGTGCAAGAAAAAATTAGGCAGAGAGGCGAAGGTCCTGGACGAATACGCGGGTTCGATCCTCGAAGAGGTTGAGCGGATCCGGGACACGACCGATAAGTTCATGCGCATCCTTTCCTTCGACAAGCCGATCCTGGTGGCCGCGAATGTCAATTCGCTGCTCGAAAAGGTCATTCAAAAATACGAACCGATTCTGCCCAAGGGTATCCGCCTGAAAAAGAATTTCGTCCCGGACCTGCCGTTCGTGCAATGCGACGAGAACCAGATCCGCACCATGCTTTCGAATATCCTGGAGAATGCGATCGACGCTCTGGAAGGCAAGGGAACCGTGACCGTGTCGACGGCGACTTTTGATGCCCCGCTCAGCGCCAAGGCCCGCGGCCGTTCATCACCGGGGTTAACGAATTTCGTCGAGGTCCGGATTGAAGATACCGGACCGGGGATCTCCACGGAGAACATGAAGAATATCTTCAAACCATTTTATACCACGAAAGACGGCGGCAGCGGCATCGGCCTGGTCATTGTCAAGCGGATCGTGGACAGCCACAACGGCCGGATCAATATTGCCAGCAAAGCCGGGGTCGGGACCGTGGCGACGATCCATTTGCCGGTGAGATAGATAATATTAATAAAGGAGAGTGAATACGAACCGTAACTTCCGGATCCTGATCGTCGATGACGAAAAGAAGATATGCCACATTCTCAAGGAAATCCTTGAGACCGAAGGGTATTATGCCGCCGACGTGTATAACGGCGCCGACGCCCTGAAGAAGATCGGGGGAAAACCCTGGGATCTCGTCCTCTTGGACGTCAAGCTGCCCGACACGGACGGGATTAAATTGCTCGGCACGATCAAAACGGAATACCCGCAGATCGCCGTCGTCATGATCTCCGCCTTCGGCACGGTCGCCCGCGCGGTTGAGGCCTTGAAAAACGGGGCGGATGATTTTATTGAAAAACCCCTGGAAGTGAACCGCGTCCTGAAGGCGATCCGGAACGTCCAGGAAAGGATCCAGCTGCAAAAGCAGAGCCAGGCCCTCCAGTGGGAGATGCTCAAGGGATTCGAGATCATCGGCGAGACGGCCGAGATCAAAAGGGTTGTTGAACTGATCGAAAAGATCGCGCCCACCGAGAGCGCGGTCATGATCCTCGGCGAATCAGGTACGGGAAAGGAACTTGTGGCGCGCAATATCCAGATGAAGAGCCCGCGCATGGGCCATCCTTTCGTCCACGTGAACTGCGCGGCCCTGCCCGGCGAGCTGATCGAGAGCGAGCTCTTCGGTTACGAGAAGGGCGCTTTCACCGGCGCGTACGCGCGCAAGCCCGGCCAGATCGAGCTGGCCGAAAACGGGACCCTCTTCCTGGACGAGATCGGCGATATGAGCCTGCCCGCCCAGGCCAAAGTACTGCGGGCGATCGAGGACCACGAGATCATGCACCTGGGCGGAACCCGTCCGATCCGGGTCAACGCCCGTTTCATAACCGCCACCAACCAGAACCTGGAAGAACTGATCGCCGCGAAAAAATTCCGGGAAGACCTTTATCACCGGATCAACGTCATCAAGATCACGGTTCCTCCGTTGCGCAACCGGAAGGCCGATATCCCGGTCCTGGCGCAAAAGTTCCTGAACGAAGCGTGCCTGGACAACAACCGCCCGTTCAAGAAGATCGGCGATGACGCCCAATCCGTGCTGCAGGATCACAGCTGGCCCGGCAACGTGCGGGAGCTGAAGTACCTGATGGAGCGGCTGGCCATTTTGATCGACAAAACCGACGTCGATGAAAGCGACATAAGAAGCCTGATCCGCGTCGACCAGAAATTCCGAAACCTGGGCAAAATGGAGATCGAAAAGGCCCGGGATTCCTTTGAAAAAGAATACCTGGTATCGGTTTTGGACCGGACCGGCTGGCGCATGAGCGAGGCCGCGGATGCGATGGGCATCGACCGCTCGACCCTGTTCCGGAAAATGCGGAAACTGGGAATCAGGAAAAAATAGTAAGCAGTATGGAGTAGGCAGAAGAAATTGAAAGCAGAGGCGCGGAGGAGCCGGGGCGCAAGGGGAGAATTTGGACAAATTAAAAGTTGGCGGATGCGAAATGCGTTTCGGTTTCGTTCGTGGGAGGGGTTTCCTAACCCCGATAATGTATCGAGGCTGGGAAGCCTCTCCTA
>Ga0315294_10007423_pt1 | contig 12015 bp, 20 predicted proteins | sample YL17G13_40_MG_FD_203626 | JGI IMG/M metagenome (GOLD analysis project Ga0315294, IMG submission 203626) | Sediment microbial communities from Yellowstone Lake, YNP, Wyoming, USA - YL17G13_40 | ecosystem: Environmental > Aquatic > Freshwater > Lake > Sediment | place: USA: Wyoming | collected...
CTGTGGTGTGATTTAAGTGCTTTGACGCCCGTCGAATAAGTACAGGATCGAATATAGCACCCTGCAGAATTATCGTCTTGGTTTTTTCATCAACTTCGCTTTTTATTCCACCCATTATACCGGCCAAATCATAAATTTTTTCTTCATCTTCAATAATAATCGCCTCATCCGGCAAAATATGATTTTTGCCATCAAGCGTCATTACTTCTTCACCTTTTTTGGACAGGCGGATTCGCATTAAGCTATTTTTAACTTTGTCATAGTCAAAAGCGTGCAAAGGCTGACCAGTAGCAACCATTACATAATTGGTGATATCAACGATATTATTAACCGGTCTAAATCCATAGCTATCTAATCGCTTTTGCATCCACTTAGGCGATCCGCCAATTTTTATCCCATCAATAATTCTCGCCGTAAATCTCGGACAAATCTTCGGGTCGGAAATTTCGACATTAATCTTCCTGATATTTTCGGTAGATTCTTTAATACTTCGCAGTATTGAAGTATTGTCATGGATCTTAAGATTGTAAAGCGCTGTGATTTCTCGAGCGATACCTAAAATTGAGAGACAATCTCCACGGTTGGGGGTAATTTCAAAATCTATGACTGTATCGTCCCCCACCTTTTCAATAGATTCTACTTCATGTCCAAACAAACTCAAATCTTCCGCCAGCTGTTCTGGAGATTTTTGAATGTCAACATAATCTCTAAGCCAATTATATGAAATTTTCATTGTTGTCGATATTTTAATGTTAATATCACCATTATCAAACATGCTAAAGAGAATATTATTTCAACGATTATAAATGTAATATTCATGATCGATATCGCATATACTAGTAGAAGTAAGTTTTCTCCGGTCCATAGAAGCCAAGCGATAACACTAATACCCGTTGAATTTTTTATCTTAATTAAATGTGTTATTTGCGGCAAATATGCAATGCCACCAATAATTCCTGCGATAACTGCGCCAATTGCTAATATTTTTATAGTCATATTAAAACTGCTTTAAAAATCTTAAATCACCGCTATAACTTAATCTAATATCATCAATGCCAAAATACTGCATCATATAACGGTCAATGCCCATGCCCCACATAATGGCTTGCCATTTCTCGGGATCAATGCCCATATTTTTCAAAACTTGCGGATGGCCCATACCGGAACCAAGCATTTCTTGCCATTTACCATTTGGTAGTTGGATATCCATGTCCATTCCCGGCTCAACAAAAGGATAGTAATGGGGGCGAAAACGGCTCTTAACATCCTTGCCAAATAAAACCTTCATATACTCATCTAAAATCCCCATTAAATAGCCCATATTCATATTTTTGCCGACAGCGATACCATCGATCTGGTAAAAAGTATGCTCGTGGGTCATATCTGTTGGTTCGTGTCTAAAGCATCGACCAGGAATAATTAATTTGAACGGTGGCTTGAGGTTATTAATCTTCACAAATTCGGGTTCAACCGCGGTCGTATGAGTCCTTAAGACTTTTTTTTCATTTTTTATCCCCTCGACATTGCTTCCCTCGGCCATACTCGGGACAGGCGGGACAAGCTTCTCGACTCCGCTCGAAGCAAGCCAAAAAGTATCTTGGGTATCGCGGGCCGGATGATTTTCTAACATATTTAAAGCATCAAAATTGTTCCAGTCCGTTTCGACTTCCGGACCTTCGACGATCTCAAAACCTCTTTCTTCAAAAAACTTTAAAGAAAGTCTCATAAATTGCGTTAAAGGGTGAAGATGCCCATTCATTTTCTGCTCCTAAAAAATAACTCTATTAATCCGACTGAGATAATAAATAAAACTGCCACCCACCAATTAAGGACTCGGACTTGCTGTAAAAATAGTAGCCCAACAATAATTAAAGAAATTATCGCCGCTTGTCTTAGAGTCGGCATTAGATGGCCAAAAATTACTTCTCTGTTGGTCGCCCAGACTTTAAGATAAAATCCTAAAACCCCAAAGACGGCCATAAAGAATAAAAAGAGCGTTAAATAAAGAATACTTATAATCCAAAAGGGCGCTTGAAAGGGGTTGACATTAAAAATTAAAAGTAAACAAAGTCCAAGAGAAACGACCATTGTCGAATAAAGACCAAAGAGAAAGATTCTAAGTCCCATGTTTAATCTCCTTTAAAAGTTTATCAACTCGGTCGATTTTTTCTTGGTAATTATCAACTAAAAAAAGGATTTTCGGCGTAAACTTCATCGTTAATTTCTGGCCTAAAATTCTTTGAAAATCGGCAGTTTTTTGGTCTAAAATGGCCAAAATTTCTTCCTCCTTTGATTGATCCAAAAATGAAACATAGACTTTAGCCTTTTTTAGATCGGAAGTAACGTCAACGTCAGTCACCGAGACAATCCCCATTTCTCCAGGGATATTATCATTGATTAATACTGAAACTTCGCGCTTCAAAAGCGCGGCTACTCTTTGGATTCGCCTTGACATGATTTTAGGATACCATATCTGATATTTTTTTGCAAAAAGAGGCCTTTAAGGCCTCTCATAGTTCAATGGATAGTTGGCAAACTAACTTTACTCAAATCGGCAGCTTGCGAATAGGGTATCTCAACGAGTAAGTTCTGGTCGCCGATTTTTGAAAAGAAAATGATAATCTTTGCCTCGCCATTTAATGGTGGCAAAGTACTTTCAGCTTTAAGTTTTAGGAAGAGGGGAATTCCCCGGTAGGCGGGGTCGCCCCCACTTCTCGGTATCGCAGTCTCGGCGTCAAACACGCACACGTAGACGTCTTTATGACTTACAGTCCAAACATCCGTTCCATAAGCAACAAACAACTGGAGTTTTCTGGTGTTTTGTTTATTTGCTCGCAAAGACGACTCCAGGACCATTTGAGTTAAAGCTTTCGCTTCTAGTTCACCAATGAATCTATGAGTAGTCCCTGTCCCTACCCAAGCGGAAAATTCCTCTGGTACGTCTTGAAACTCATACCAGCCACCATGGGCTGATAAACAGACACGGACTAGACCATTGCTGATCTCAATACCCGTCCCCACTAATCGTTTCATCCAAGCGATTTTATCTGCGAAGAGTCTTCTTGTCTCTTCTCGTTTTTCCGCCAGAATTCGTTCTTCGTCGGTCATTCTACCCTTACCCTCCTGGACGCTGGCTATCGATAATTTTCGCACATAAAACAGAAAAAGTAAATACTTTTATAATAATTATGAGATCAGTAAACTTATCTTTTTGCCCATTGCGGCGCACGTCGAGCACCCTTGAGACCAGGTTTCTTTCGTTCCTTCATCCTTGGATCACGCTTTAAAAAACCTTCAACTTTGAGTGTTTTATGTAAATCCGGGTCAAACTTTTCTAAAGCCCTAGCAATTCCCAATCTTGCGGCTTCTAATTGGGAAACTTGTCCTCCGCCATAAATTTTGGCTTTAATATCAAAATCTTTTTCTTTACCCGTGACTTTTAATGGCTCCAAATAAACTCTGCTTGGGATAGCTTGCTCTCGGTCATTGATGAAAATCTTACCGCTACCTTTTGACAGCCATATTTTAGCAATCGCGGTTTTCCGACGACCGAGTCCATACCAATTTTTTGCCACTACCTTGACTTTCTTTTTCGGCCCTAGGCCGACCAGCCTTTGGCTGGCTTCTTTTTTAGCTTCAGCCATTTATACCTCGATTAGTTATTTTTAGATTTTTAAGCCATCTTGCTCGCAATTTATTCTTCGGCAACATGCCGTAAACGGCTCTTCTTAAAACTTCCGCTGGATTCTTGGCCATTAATTCTTTTAAGGATATTTTTTTAAGATGACCAAGATAGCCAGTATGGTGGATATATTCTTTTTGTTCAATCTTATTGCCGGTAATTACGATTTTACCCGCATTAGAAACCAAAACTTTATCACCCATTAAAACATTCGGTCGAAAATTGGGTTTATTCTTACCACGCAAAATAATTGCAATTTCTGTTGCCAGTCGCCCCAAAACTTTGCCAGCCGCGTCGATCTTCACCTCTTCGACTTTACTTGGCAGCGGTGTCTTTGGTTTTGGCTGCTTTTTTGGATTTTCGATTTTCATCCTTGGGTTTACTTTCTTTTTTTGCTCTCTTGGCATCTTGACCCTCTTCAGGTTGAACTTTGATTTTTTCCAATTCTAAAAGGCAAATTTCCGCTTTGTCTCCTATTCGCGGGCCTAATTTATAAATCTTGATAAAACCGGATTTTTTCTCTTGATATCTCGGTGCTAACTCCTCTAAAACCTTTTTAGTCGCATTCTCATCAAAAAAGAAGCTTTGTAGCCGTCTCCTGGCCGCTAGGGGTTTCTTGGAGGCATTTTTTTGGGCAAAATTAATCAAATGTTCGACCAAAGGCTTTACTTCCTTTGCTTTAGCAACAGTCGTCTTGATTCTTTCATATAAAACCAGCGAAGTCGCTAAATTGCGCAGCAATGATTTGCGATGAGCTTTTTTTCTCGAAAGTGATCTCATTTTTTATTTCTTCTTAGCTTTCTTCTTGACGGTCTTTTTGGCCGGAGTTTTCGCCGCTTTAGTCTCTTTTTTTAAGACTTTTGCCGGTTCTTCAAAAGCTTTTTGGACCAGACCAAAATGTTCAACCAATATTCCTGCTGCTGTCCTTAGAGCTATTTCCGGTTCAACCGAGCCATCGGTCGTAATCTCGATTGTTAGCTTATCAAAATCTGTCTGTCCTCCGACTCGAGTATTTTCAACTTCATAATGGACTTTTTTAACTGGCGTAAAGATTGAGTCAACGGCAATCGTTCCCAAGGGCAGTTTTTCATCACGCCTTCTTTCGACTGGGACATAGCCTCTTCCTTTTTCGACGACGACTTCGATATTGAGCTTGCCAGTTTTACCAATCGTGGCGATATAGGCATCCTTATTAACAATTTCACAGGCGGCATTGGCTTCAAAATCCGCTGACCTCACCTCTTTTGGTCCCCTGACAGCTAATTTTAAGATTGCTGGTTCATCAGTTATCATCCTCAAACGAAGAGCCTTCAAATTCAGAATAATTTCCACCATATCCTCTCTGACGGCGGGGATGGTCGAAAACTCGTGGGTGACCCCTTCAAGTTTGACCGCGGTGATCGCTGCGCCTTCAAGCGATGAAAGGAGAACCCGACGCAAAGAGTTACCGACAGTCACTCCATAGCCAGATGAAAGTGGTTCGATGACAAAAAGACCGGTGTTACCTAATTTTTCCATGGTTTTAATTTGAATTAGATTTGTTTCTGGTAAAATGTAATCCATCTTGCCTCCAGGGTTTAGGGTAGCTAACTGCTATCCGCTAAACGCTCAATAATTATCTTGAATAATATTCGACGATTAATTGTTCATCAATCGGGGTATCAATTTCCTCGCGCAAAGGGACGTTGGTGACCGTAGCGGTGAAGTTTTTTTCAACTTTCAGCCATTTTGGTGGAATAGATTTTTCTACCGCTGTTTTCTTAATGATTTCTTTGTCTCTTGGTTCAATGATATCCTTGGGTTTGACTAAAGCCGAAGGGATATCGACAATTTTGTCATTGACCCTAATATGTTTGTGTCCGACTATTTGTCTGGCTTGGTTTCTCGAACCCGCCCAACCAAGCCGGTAAATCACATTATCCAACCTCCGTTCCAAATTCTGCAGTAAAACTTCTCCGGTGGCTGCCCGGGTTTTAGCTGCCTTTTTAAAAATGGCTCGGAATTGTCTTTCGCGTATACCATATTCGGCCTTGGCTTTTTGTTTTTCCTCCAATTGTTGGCCGAATTCAGATTTCTTTTTCCGACGTGGCGATCGTGACGATTTTCCTTTAATAGGCGTGCTGCCAGGGGGATTATTCCGGCGTGTAAAAGCACATTTAGGTGTTAGGCACCTTTCGCCCTTGAAAAATAATTTAGCGCCAAATCTTCGGCAATCACGACAGGTACCTTCCATTAGACTCTCCTTGTCTTTTTGGCTCGGCAACCATTATGAGGCATGGGGGTGATATCTTTAATGTTGGTGACTTTAATTCCGGAACCGCCGATCGCTCTGACCGCTGATTCGCGGCCGGCGCCAACGCCGGCTACTCGTACCCGAGCTTCCTTGAGATTATAAATCGAGGCGTTTTCAAGGGCCTTTTTCATCGTCACTTGAGCCGCATAAGGAGTCGACCGCTTTGTCCCTTTGAAACCAGCCGACCCAGCCGATGCCCAAGCCAAAATATTTCCATTTTCGTCAGCAATATTAATAATGGTGTTATTAAAAGAAGAGTGAATCGTAATAATTCCCTTAGCCACGACCCTGGCGATTTTTTTCTTTTTTTTAGTTTGCTTTCCCATTTAAATCACCTTATGTTTTTTCCGCCGTTTTCTTCCGGCCAGAGCCAACCGTTACCCGTTTGCCTCTTTTGGTTCGGGCGTTCGTTCTCGTTCGTTGACCCCTGACCGGCAAATTTTTGCTATGTCTTGTGCCTCTATACGCGCCAATTTCTTTTAAGCGTTTTATATTTTGCGAAACCTCCATTTTTAAATCACCTTCAACTTTGTAATTTTTATCAATGATTTCTCTTACTCTCTCAATCTCTTGCTCTGAAAGTTCGGAAACTTTTGTTCCTAATTTGATATTGGCTTGTCGACAAATTTTTCTGGCCAAAGACAGTCCAACCCCGTTGATGTAGGGGAGAGAATATTCAATCTGCTTATTGTCTGGGATGTTGACTCCGGCGATTCTGGCCATTTCGCACCTCAATGTGAACTTTATCCTTGTCTTTGCTTGTGTTTGGGGTTACTACAAATTACTCGGACAACACGTTTGCGTCTGACAATTTTACACTTTTGACAAATTTTTTTAACTGATGGACGAACCTTCATAATCTCCTCGTAATTCTTCCTTTAGTCAAATCGTAGGGCGACATTTCAACCTGAACTTTATCGCCCGGCAAAATTTTGATGTAATTCATTCTGATCTTGCCCGAAATATGGGCTAAAACCACTTCTTTATTCTGAAGCTCAACATTAAAATTTGCATTGGGTAATGCTTCTATCACGGTTCCTTCGAAAATTAATTTTTCCTTATTCAATTACTTCCCCAACTCATCTAAATCTTTGAATTTATTAGTAAAATTCTATTTTAAGTCTAACATAAAACATCATCAGTGTCAATAGTTTTTATTCAAAAGAATACCCTTTCGGGTATTCTTTTATTTCTATAATGATTTAGGTGTGGCGGGGGACAGAAGTCCCCCGCCACTCGACTAGGCTCGCGTGCTTGGCGGCGTTAAGTAACGCCGGTCCGGCCATCGCCGGTGCTCTGCGCGCGCTCCGCGTCGCCGGTGCCCTCGTTGCGCTCGGGGCTCTGCAAGATCTGCTTCTGGTTGAAGGTGCTCATCAGATGCGGGGCTGCTCGGATACCCATGATAGGCATCCTCCCTTCTCCGGCTTCGCCGGGCGTGTGATATCCACCTGGACTTAGACTGACCCAGGCAGTGTTTTAGAAAAGAGGAAATTCTTTTTCAAAACACTATCTGAGTCATCAGGTTCTTATAATACCATATTTAGTTCATTTTGTCAATATTAATACCTCGGTGCTATTCATTTTCTAATTCACCAAGGTCTTCAGGAAAAACAATCAAGGCATCTTCATCATCAAAACCGGTGTCTTCCGGATCAATCACGATCTTTTCACCACTACCTAAGACTATTTCCAAAAAGCCGAGTGCTTCTAAATCTTGCCGTGACATTACCAAAGCCCGATTGCCTAATTCTTTCTTTGATAATGGCCGTCCCTTTTCCCGAAGCTTCGATAATTCGATTAAATCGTAGTTGGTTGGCTCTAATACTTTGTCGGCAATTAACCCGGCCAATTTTTCACGATTTTTTTGAATCGCTTTTTTTCTTTTTTGTTCGGGTGTTTCTTCAAGATTTCCTTCTGGCGACTCTGGTTTTGATTCCATCATTTCCTCCCAGTACTAACATTTTACTTCAAATTTTTAATAAAATCGAGGACTTTTCACCGTAGGGGGGTGAGTTTGTGATAAACCGTCTGGCCGGCGTATCTTTTTTGAATTAAACCTGCATTTTTAAGTTTTTCAGTATGACCCGAAATTGTTCTAAAGTCAGCATTGAGCTTTTGGCTGATTGCCCAGAGTGAATAATCGGCGTTTTCGCCCAAAAGCAAAAGTATCCTAATCCGGTAATGATTGCCGGCACCCTTGAATATTCTTTCAAACCTCTTTACCATTTTATCATTCATATTTTTTGTCCCTAGATGATATTCGTATATTCTCGAGAATAAAAGAATATCGTCATAGAATATTATTAACTATATTATATCATCCCGCGGATGATGATAGAAGATTTAGTTATTGTGAGAATGTCGTCTAGGAAGATTTAAACTTGACCTAAAAAATGACACTTCGGAAGTGTCAGAGGAGGGCTATGCCTAGTGGGCAACTTTATGTGAAGGGTGGACAATTTTTATTTCTTTAGGTTTTTATCAACTTCCTCTGTAAGAGGGATTAGAACGAAAACACGGTTTTTGTAAGAGCTGCTGACTCTTGTTTTATTTGATCGGGATAAGTCTTTAAAATAATTTCCTCTTTTTCGCCAACAAGCGGCGATGTGGAAATAACATCCAAATAATTATCGGAGTCAAGAATCTCTTGAGTCTCGTCCGCTACTAAAATTGCTGTACTAAAATAATTCTGTGTTTTTTGCTCGAGCGCATGAGTTTTCGAAGTAGATTTTAATGTATTTAACTTTACCAACTGTTCTTTCGAATCCTCATATACCTTTTTGAGTTCAGTTTCCATTTCCGACTTAGTGCTGTAATCCTTCGAAATTACCCCATCATAAGTCCACTTACTATTGCTTTGTTCGATTAGAGCCTTAATTTCCTTGGCATTTGTTTTTATTCGATAACCCTTATAAAAACCCCAGCCAGCCAGGGAGGCAATGATTAGGACAAGAACAATGATAATGATATTTTTCATATTTCTCCTAATTTAATTATACCAGATTCCACGACGATTTTTATTTTCAACTAAATCATATTCCCAAAGACCAGATCGGTCAACCGCGAAGTGAAATATATCAATTAAACCTTAAAAAGAGAACTGTCCCCTTGGGATATGAATATCGTCTCAGAAAATATATCCAAAATAATGTTCTATGTGGGTGAGAATGTGCGAATATCCTTTTTAAAACCCGTCTCTGAAAACTTGAGAGAGGTCAAGGAGAACCAAGTGCCACCTCGGAGGTGGCGGTGAGAGGTAAGAAATGACCTAAAATGACACTTCGGAGGTGTCGGAGAGAGGGCTACGAGCTATGAGTAAATATAAATTTCCGTCAAGCGTGGGCTTGACAAATACGGCAAGCTGTATTATACTTAATAATGAAGGTCCTCGGCCGCAGGTTTCGCCCTGCAACTGGCGGAGGATTTTCTTGTTAAACAGGGTAAATTGAAATCAAATCTTTTCGTTTAGTTCTCTTATTTTCTTTAATTTGAACAACAAATTTCTCTCTGTTGGTTGTTATTCCATAAAATCGATGGAGTAACTCACCTTTTTTCTGAAAGTTTTCTCTGCTTTCTGGATCATAAGTTGAATTTTTAATTAGGTCGAGAGCGCAATCGTAGAATTTTAAACGTCTCACTCTATCTTTTTCATTCTTATCAAATAGATGAGCCCAGAATAGGGCTAAAAAAACCTTTTCTTTCTTAAAATATTTAGATCTTAAATATGGTGTTCTTTTGGTTTGGGACTTAATTCGTTTATAGATGAGTTGCGCATCTTTATTTACTTCTCTAAAACTCGTACCGGGTATTTTCTTTTTCTTAGTTTTGAATAAATCCATATTTTAATCATATCATAGATTCCAAACACTGATGATATTCCAATGTTCTATTATGAGCATGGCGAATAACAAGCTTTGCTTATGGTGTGTAATAAGAGATCTTCAAGTTCAAAAAAACTACCTCGGCGATTTTTATTTTTTCTTCTGGTTATTTAAGAATTGTTCAATTAATCTAATTTTATCTTGGTCGGCCTTGCCGCGCTTTTCTTGGCGATACTCATCACGGAGCATTTTTTGATAACAAAGTAAGTACTGCCGGGCCGAAAGCTCTTTGAACTTAGCGCCATCAACTTCGGAGATTATTAAATCGCTAGGATTTATTTGAGAAAGACCGGATAGGTCGCTTTCTTTTCCAAAAGCAACAATCTCCGAATTTCTTTCAAATTCATGCTCATGTTCATCTTTTAATTGAAAATCTAATTCTTTCATAATTTCAATAAACTTTTGCCAGTTTTTACTAATCAGATCGTCGGGAACTAAAAAATCAATATCATTGGCTTTCGAAAATTCGCCTATGACTCTATTGAGGCCAAGGGAACCAAAAAGGACTGGCACGATATTTACTTTATTTAACTTTTTCGTTACCTCTAAAAATAATTCAAAATTTTGCTTGTTAATTTTTAGATCCATACTTCAGTCATTATATCACTTATGAATATTCTATTGTTCTACAGAATATTAGAATATCGTCTAGGAAATAATATTCAAATAATCATATCCAATAAGTTGACTTAAGAAAAAAATTAATTTAAAATATTGGCAGGAGGAAACGATAGTGAGTAGAGACGGTGGCTATGGTGCAGTTTCAGACAGCGGTTACGGAGCTGTTTCGGATAGTGGTTATGAAGCCGTGAGCGATAGCGGATTTTCTGCGGTCAGCGATAGCGGATTTGCAGCTTCTCAGTTAAGACAAAATAAAAACAGTAAATCTGGGAAAAGTAACTCTATTCGTGAAAAAGAGTCATGTCCAAATTTGCTTGATTGGCTCCTTTCATTGATTGGAATCTAAAACATCCTTCCTGTCTAAGTGACCCTTGGAATCTAACCCAAGGGTTTTGTTTTTTTGAAAAATCTAAGTTCCCAAATTTCCCCTCGGCGATTTTTATAATTTCGGAATACTGCAATTCCGCGATCAGTACACTGATCTATTTCGCTGTTAAATTATATCAAACCTCAGAGTAAAAGACCTGTGGTGAGCGAAGCCGAATCCAGAACCGTCCCTTAAGAAATAAAATCAATTTCTTGGAGTTGAGATTGTCTAAGAATTGAACGAAAAGTGCCAAACGGTATTTCACGACGATTAGCCGGAACAATGACTGTCAGAGTCGGCCGTCCATGTTTTCGATATTTAATATGGCTGCCTTTTTGAGAGACATAAACAAATTTACTTTTTTCGAGAACTTTAATGATGTGCTTAGAAGAATATAGATTATTTGACATAATCGCGGAATTTATTGAAAAATCAATAAATATAGTTTAGGCATGTTGAAACTGACTTTTAACTATTGAAGGATTTTCAATTTTATCGATTCTGATGGATTTTTGATCTTCGAAGTAGAGTTCTAAGGCTTCATTGAGATTATCCAAGGCCTCTTTTTTGGTTTTACCAAAACTAGAGACTTCAACATTTAAACACTGGGCAACGTAAAATTTGCCTTCCTTCCAGACCACATTTTGTAATTGGATGGAGCTGTTCATATTTAATCGCGAATATAATTGTACATCAATAAAGATTAAAAATCAAATTTCAGCGAAGTGGGGTTATTTCAATATGATTTTACCATTTTTCAGAGTAAGAAAAAACCTAAACCGCACCTGGCAGGTAGGGTTAGAGAGGTTAAGAAGAATGTCGTCGAGATGAACACCATACTTCCACCTCCGAGGTGGCGGTGGGAGGTTAGGACGTTGGAGATTAGTTCGAAAAGGAGTTCGATTTAGATTCAAAAAATCCCTCGACGATTTTTAGTTCTTTACCATTGTATTATTTTACACTAATCGTGAAACTTTTTTTTCAACCGGGGTAGCGACCGCGTTCTCTTCTATGTGCAATCTTTCTCTCAAAACACAATTTGGGCAATATTCCAAGTGATCTAATTCTTCTCCGGCAATCATTAGCTTTGCCTTGGTTAATAAGTTATTGGTTAGATTCGGCTCAATTTCAAAAGTCTTGGCGATAACATTAAAGTCTAATTTAAATTTGT
>Ga0315294_10007425_pt1 | contig 12014 bp, 8 predicted proteins | sample YL17G13_40_MG_FD_203626 | JGI IMG/M metagenome (GOLD analysis project Ga0315294, IMG submission 203626) | Sediment microbial communities from Yellowstone Lake, YNP, Wyoming, USA - YL17G13_40 | ecosystem: Environmental > Aquatic > Freshwater > Lake > Sediment | place: USA: Wyoming | collected...
GCGGGGCGCAGCAGCTGGAGGGCGCGCTTCCGGGGCGCCGGTGTCGCGGGGACGCTACGCCGCCCGACGAGAGGCGGGGCCTATGTGGGCCCTGGCATCGAGGATCGTGCGGATCTGCTGCTGGTGGCGCGGCACGTCTCCTCGGGTTCATTACCGAGCCCGCGGTGGTGAGGCGCATCCTCGCCCATTTCGCAGGGCGCGGGGTCGAGGCCCGCGCCGCCCGGCAGCCAGTTGTTCGCCCGCGCTTCGGGAAGTTCGTCACCCTCGACGGCGAGCGTGCGGTTCTCCGCGAAACCATGACGCCGGGAGCAGTCCGGTCTATGAATCACGCCTCTCTTCAAGCCGAGGACGTCTTCAGGCCTCGGGCCGGCCCGAAGAACACAGCCGGGCGGCGCCGGCGGCCGCCAACCAGCGCAGAACAGACACCGTTGCAGGATTGCCGTGGGAGTGTTCGGCGAGTATCGTGACCCACGGTGGCTGTACTTCCGACCCTGCGGACCAGTTGTCCGCCTGACGAGATTGATCTGGATGAGCGGGATCTTCTTGGAAGGAGACGATCAAGATGCGTAGAGGGCGGTGTTGCAGGCGAATCCGCCTCGGCCTGGGGTGGGCCGTGAGCCTGGCGCTCGCGCTTCTCCCGGCCACCTTGAGTGCGGCCGGGCCTATTGACTCGTTGACTCCGGGCTGGGCCAGCGATCTGGTCATCTACGAGATCGCCACCAAGGGCTTCACTTCGCCCGACGGTCCCGAAAGCGGGACGTTCCGCTCGCTCACGGAGAAGATGGCCTACCTCGAAGATCTGGGCATCAACGCGATCTGGCTCACCGGACATTCCGTCTCGGACCCGCGCCATTTCTACGGAATCTGGACGCAGTACGCCTGCATCGAGCCCGACAAGCTCGATCCTTCCCTGGGTACGGAACAGGACTTCAAGGACATGATCGCCGAGGCGCACCGACGCGGCATCCGTGTCTTCCTCGATACCATCGAGCATGGCGTCATGAACGACAGCCCACTCATCGCCGAGCACCCGGATTGGTTCAAGGGCGGCTCCTGGGGGATGACCGACTACGACTGGAAGGGCGACCATCCCGACCTCGATAAGTGGTGGGTGGACCTGTGGACGAAGGCGGTGCTGGAATGGGGTGTCGACGGTTTCCGGTGTGACTGTGGGCTTCACCGCCCGGATCTCTGGTCCGAGATCAAGCGCCGCTCGGCCGCGGCCGGCAAGCCCATCTTCATCCTGGGTGAGAGCGGGATCGAGCGGGTCAGCGACGCCTGCCAGAGGGACATCATGCTCTTCAACCAGACCCGCGGGCGACTCGACGACCACGCGGTCCTGACGGATCTCGCCTCCGTACGGGACCTCCTGCACGAGACATTCGAGGGTCACGATGCGGTCTTCCGGTGCGAGGTGTTCTACCGGGACGGCACGCGCGCGGTCGAGAGGGGACGCGGGGGTCCGTTGAGCGTCTCGTTCCTGGGGCCGGGCGAAGACGTCATCGGGACCTGGGAGAAGCAGAGGGACGGCAAGCCGGATTGGACCTGGGTGATTGGCGGCGTGGACATGGATCGCCCGGTCGGGAACATCAGGATGTCCTACCCGGAGCGTGGCTGGAGCTGGCAGTCGGAGGGTGGGGGCTGGCAGCTTGCCGTGGCGCCGGTTCCCGGGGGGGTAAGAGTCAGCGGGGGCGATCCGCTTCCGGGGCCCAAGCTCCGAGTGATCTCCCCGAGCTGCCACGACGGCGGATGGGAGGGTTTTCCCGCCGGCACGAACCCCTACACGATCCGGGGAAGCCGTTTCGCCTTCGGCTACGGTGCCCTGCTTGCGCCCGCCATCGTGATATTCATGAGCGGCGAGGAGTTCGATGCGGACTTCAAGCCCCTGCCTCGTCTCACGCCCGACCTCTACGGCAAGGGAAAGGCCGGTACCGGGACCTGGCTCTACGGATCGTGGCTCGACTGGGACCAGCTCAAAGAAGGACGACACGCGGCCATGCTCGTGGATGCCAAACGCATGTTGGCCATCCGCGCCGAGCATAGGGACCTGCTCCATGCCGTAGCGCCCGACAACGTGGACATCCGGCTGTCCGCCGTGCCGATCCTGTCCAATGTGACCATCCCCGTACCCTACCTGCTCTCCAACGGCAAGAGGGCACTCCTTGTCGTCGGCAATCCGACGGACCGGGACGTCGACGTCGTTCTCCGGTTGACAGCCGAGCATCTCTCAGCGCCGGCGGGTACGATGATGTTCGAGGTGACGGACCTCTGGCCGACGGAGCAGGCGCCCCGGCGGATGACCCTGGAAGAACTGTCGAAATACGCGTGTAGGGTTCCGGCCGACGACCGACCCGGAGGCGGGCTCCACATCGTCCGTCTCGAGCAGGTCCGGTAGGCGTCCACTCCCTGAGCATGGAGGTACGCGATGTCTGGAATCCATCGTCCGCACCTGGCTGCCATTCTCCTGCTGCTCCTTCCGGCTGCGGTCTGCTGCGCGCAGATCCCCGACCACATCGGTGATTGGCGCGTTGAGGTCGGGCCGGCGGGCAACGAGTACTGTTTGGCGCCCGAGCGCCCGGTGGAGAGTCCACGTCTCCCGGACAGGTTGTTGAGCATCGTTCGGGCCCTGGCGCCGTCGCATGCGGATGTTACTTCATGGCGTCTGGTGTATGACGGCACGTACTGGATCACGGCCGAAGCGGAGCCGGACCGCTACGAGTACCGCCTCGCTCCCAATGGCGCCGTCCGCGAGATCACGTACACCAATACCTCCACGCGCGCGAGGGAAGTGGCGTACGCGCTCACGATCAAGGACACGCGGAAGAGCATCCCCCTGAAGGACGTGCCTCCACGGGCATTGGAGACCCTGGCGAGGGCCGTTCCGGGTGCCGCGCCCAGGAAGGCATGGGTCGCGTCAACCACTGCGGGGACACGCTACCTGCTAGCCGCGGGCAAGACGATCTTCTACGCCCGGCCGGACGGCCAGATCCAGTCGGCGCGCCTCGTCAGCGAGGGGGCGTTGGAGGAGAACTACCCCGAGGACGCGGACCGCGACTCGGTCCTCGAGGGGATCCGGTCGGAGACGGCCGAGCTGCTGGGCGCCTACCGCGATCGCTTCAACTTCGACCACCAGATCCGCCGGCTCGAGAGCCGGAGTCCGGGCCGGGGTGGTCGCTTCCGCTTCGTGGTGATGGGCGACAGCCGTTCCAACTACGATCTCTGGTCGAACATGTTGAAGCACATATCCCGGCTCGACCCGAGACCCGAGTTCATCATCAACACCGGAGATCTCGTGCCCAGGGGACTCGCGAAGGAGTACCGGGACTATCTCGTGCCCCCCTTGTTGAAGTCGAACATCCCCTTCTTCGTCGCCATCGGCAATCACGACTACGGATTCGAGAGGAAGGCGCTCGAGTACCGGTACCTCTTCGGCGACGATGCCCTGAACTACTACTTCGACTACGGCGGCTACCGGTTCATCTTCGTGGACAACTGCTCGGACGCAGCGCCCCTCGAGAAGACGGTGGACTGGCTGGGCGGCGTGCTGGCGGGCACGCCGGCGGGCTTCAGGACGATCGTCGTGTTCCACGACCCCTTCGGGACTATCGAGAAGTGGGCCTACCATGCGCTGCCGGCAGAACAGTCGAAGCCGTTCACCGATCTCATGACCCGATTCAAAGTCGACCACGTGTTCTGCGGGCACATCCATGCCTATTCGACGGCCACGTTCGGGGGCATCGACTACACGATCACGGGTGGCGGTGGCGCCCCGCTGCAGGACCGGTTCGGCCCGCTGGGGAGTGTCTACCACTACGTCCTGTGCGACGTGGAGGCGGACGGCACTCTGAAGCAGCAGGTCGTGCGGTTCTACAGGAACGCGGCCCGCTGATACGCGGCCCGGGGAGCGAACGATGACCAAGTGGGTTCTGGTTGTGCTCATGCTGATTCCCGCGGCCGCGCATGCCCAGGCGTACAGTCCCGTGGCCAACGAGGACGCCGTCGTGACCGCGGGCGATGCGAGGTTCACGGTGCTCACTCCCGGAGTCATCCGGATGGAGTGGGCCGACGACGGCGTGTTCGAGGACCAGGCGACGCTCGCCTTCGTGAATCGGCGACTGCCGGTTCCCGAGTTCACGGCGACAACGAGCGCGGGATGGCTGGAGATCCAAACGGCACTGATGGACTTGAAGTACGAGATCGGAAGCGGCCGGTTCCGTGAGGACAACCTGCAGATCGAATTCGCAATGGACGGAAAGACGATACGCTGGCGTCCCGGCGATGCGAACACGGGCAACATGAAGGGGACGGCACGGACCCTCGACCGCTTCGACGGAAGGATCGAGCATGGGTCGGGCAAGGCGATCGACCTGGGGGAAGGGATCATATCGAGGGACGGCTGGGTCCTCGTCGACGATTCCCAGAGGCCCCTGTTCGATGGTTCGGAGTGGCCCTGGGTGGAGCCGCGGCCCGCCGCCGATCGGCAGGACTTCTACTTCTTCGCCTACGGACGCGACTACAGGGCGGCGCTGCGTGACTTCACCGCGATCGCCGGCAGGATCCCGCTGCCCCCGAGATTCGTCTTCGGCTCGTGGTGGTCGCGATACTGGGAATACACGGACTGGGAGCTCCGCGAGCTGGTGGACGAGTTCGAGACACACGACGTCCCTCTCGACGTGCTGGTCGTCGACATGGACTGGCACATCACCACCCGGCCCGACTGGTACAAGGACGGCAAGACGATCACGGATCAGGCCGGTGAGGGTGCGGGCTGGACCGGCTTCACGTGGAACCGGAACTACTTCCCGGACCCGCAGGAGTTTCTCAAGTGGACGGAAGCCAAGGGCCTGAAGGTATGCATGAACCTCCATCCGGCCTCGGGAATCCAGCCCCACGAGGACGCGTATCCGGCGATGGCGAGAGCCATGGGGATAGACCCGGCCTCGAAGACCTATGTTCCCTTCGACATCGTGAACAAGAACTTCGCCAAGCGCTTCCTGCAACTCGTGCTGCACCCGATGGAGAAGGACGGTGTCGACTTCTGGTGGCTCGACTGGCAGCAGTGGAGCACCACGAACGTGCCGGGCGTGAATCCGACGTTCTACCTGAACTACGTCTTCTTCAGCGATCTCGAGCGCCGCGGCCAGAAGCGGCCGCTGATCTTCCACCGCTACGGGGGCCTCGGAAACCACCGGTACCAGATCGGCTTCTCCGGAGACACCTACATCAACTGGCGCTCCCTGGAATTCCAGCCCTACTTCACGGCGACCGCCTCGAACGTGGGATTTGGTTTCTGGAGTCACGACATCGGCGGGCACATGTACGGCGAGAGCTTCCCCGAGCTGTACACGCGGTGGGTCCAGTTCGGCGCGTTCAGCCCCATCCTCCGTACGCACTGCACGAAGGCCGGCCGCGAGGGCGGCATCGAGCGCCGGATCTGGGCGTACCCGCTCGAGAACTTCTACGCCATGCGCGACGCGTTCCATCTGAGACGCTCGCTCATCCCCTACATCTACACCGCCGCCAGGGAAGCGCACGACACGGGGGTCTCCATCTGCAGGCCGATGTACTACGACCACCCCCGGGCCGAAGAAGCGTACCGGTTCGAGACCCAGTACATGTTCGGCAACGACCTGCTGGTCGCACCGGTTACGAGTCCGGCGGGCAAGGACAGCCTGTTCGTCGTGAAGGCGGTGTGGCTGCCGGAGGGTGAATGGTACGAGTGGTCGTCCGGAACCTCTCTGGCCGGCGGGCGGGTCGTGACGCGGTCGTTCTGCCTGGACGAGATCCCGGTGTACGCGAGGGCGGGGGCGATCGTGCCGATGCAGTCCCCGGGAACGCGCTCGGACGCGCGCTCCGTGGACCCGCTCATCCTCTGTCTCTTCCCGGGGGACTCGGGTGCGGCGCGCGTCTACGAGGACGAGGGAGACAACAGCAACTACAAGATGGGGCAGTTCAGTTTCACGCCCGTGCGGTCCCGGAGAGACGAGGGGGGCATGACGATCGTCGTCGACCCAGTCGAAGGACGCTACCCGGGAATGCCGGAACGGCGAAGCTATGAACTGAGACTGGTCCGTACGTTTCCGCCCCAGCAGGTCACGATCGATGGCAAGGCGGCGAGGTACTCGGCGGCTCCGGCTCCGGGGACGTGGTGCTACGACGGGGACGACCTGACCACGAGGATCTTCGTGCGGGAGTGCAGCATTCGCCGGAAGGTCGAAGTGGAGGTGGCCTTCCCCGATCGCGACCCGGAACTCCTCTCGGGCGCGAAGGGCATGTTCAGCCGACTCAAGAAGTTCATGAAGTTCCTGGCCAGGAACAACTGGGACAAGTCGAGGTACTCCAATGATACCGTCGTGCGAGCCGCGCAGACGGGCCATCGAATCGGCCTCGATCCGTCACGAGCGCCTGACCAGATCCAGGCATTCCAGACCGACTGGCGGGAGACGCTGAAGATGATCGAGGAGTGCTCACTGGAGAGACAGAACTACATTCCCTACCTGGACCTTCTGACCGCGTCGAATGGGAACCCCAAGTAGAAGACGCGGAGGAGGAAGCACATGTTTGCCCGAGCGCATCGCCTGGTGAAGACCCTGCTGCTCCTGCTCGTGCTGTCGGCGATCCGCAGCGCCGAGGCCCATGAGGCCCTCGACCAGCGCGTGGACGACTTCGTGCGCGCGGAGATGCAAAGGCAACACGTGCCAGGCGTCGCGATCGGCATCGTCAAGAATGGCGCGATCGTCAAGGCCCAAGGGTATGGGTACGCGAACCTGGAGCATCAGGTCCCCGTGGGACCAGCCACGATCTTCCAGTCCGGTTCCGTCGGAAAGCAGATCACGGCAATGGCCGTCATGTTGCAGGTGGAGGACGGGAAGCTATCGCTGTCCGACCCCATGACGAAGTTCTTTCCAGAAGCCCCTGAGGCCTGGCGCTCGATCACGGTCTACCACCTGCTGACACACACGTCCGGCGTGCCGGAGTACGACAACGGCACCTTCGACTACAGAAAGGACCACACCGAGGACGACCTGGCGAGATTCGCCTGCGCCCTGCCGCTCGAGTTCCCGGCCGGGGCGCGCTGGAGCTATAGCAACACGGGCTACGTGCTGCTGGGGATCATCGTCCACAAGGTCTCGGGCTCGTTCTACGGCGACGTGCTCGCCGCACGGGTGTTCAAGCCGCTCGGGATGACGACGGCGCGCGTGATCAGCGAGGCGGACATCATCCCGGACCGCGCGGCCGGCTACCGCCTCGTGAACGGTGAAGTGAAGAACCAGGAGTGGGTGTCTCCGGTGACGAACACGACGGCCGACGGATGCCTCTATGTCTCGCTGCGCGACCTCATCGCCTGGGACGCGGGGGTCCGCGGGCGCGCCCTCCTCAAGCCCGAAAGCTGGGAACTGATCCTGCGACCGGCGCGGCTCAACAGCGGCAGGAGCTATCCCTACGGCTTCGGCTGGGGTCTCGACGAGCGCGGCGGTCAGCCGCTCCACCAGCACGGCGGCGGCTGGCAGGGTTTCCGCTCGCAGTTCTCGCGCTACGTCGGCGAGGACCTTTCGATCATCGTGCTCGCGAATCTCGCCCAGGCGGATCCGGCGCGCATCGCCGACGGCATCGCCGCGATCATGAGCCCGAAGCTGGCCGTGCCGCCCGCCCGCCCGATCGTCGATCGGGAGCCGGAGGTGACCGCCAGGCTCTCCCGTCTGCTGGACGAGGCCGGCGCCGGAACGCTCGCCCCCGGCGCGTTCGCCTACGTGCGCGCGGGCTTCTTCCCGAACGGCGCCAAGCGGATCCAGGAGCGGCTGCTCCGGCTGGGCCCGGCGCAGCGCCTGGTTCTCGTCGGTAGAGAGGAACTGGGAGATGATCGCGTGTTCACGTACGAGGTCGTGTTCAGTGGGTGCACGATGATCTGCACGGTGGCGCTGGCCCCAGACGGCCGGCTCACGCAGTTTCGGATTCAAGAGAAATGACCCGGGCTCGTGTGGACGCGTTCGGAGCCGGCAGCCCGCCTTGTGGAGCGACGGCAGGACGAGGACAAGAGGAATTGGGGGTGGGCGGTTGCGTCCTCGTAGCGCAAGCCCGCGTGTCCCTGCGTCGGGGCTGAGAGGGCGAGGCCGAGCCTGGTCAGGCCGCGTGCTTCCTCAGGTACGTGAGGCTCGCCGGGATGTCGCGGATGAGTCGAAGGAGCACGTCCATGGCGGCCGTCTGCACATTCCGGCCGGCTTCCCAGCGCGAGATCGTGTTGGCGCCCAGTCTCAGCAGGCGCGCGAGTTGGACCTGAGTCAGGCGGTATCTCTCGCGGATCGCCCGAATCTCCCTGGCCGAGAGCAGGCGGTATTGCGTCCGGTAGACTTCCAGGGCGCGCTCGCGCAGTTGGCGAGCCTGGTCCATGCGCAGGACCACTTCGTGGCACTTGGGACAGCGGAGATGGAACGCGCCGGGGACGCCAATCTCCTCCCCGTTGATGGGGAGCCGCAGGGTCGCCTTGCGCTCGCGCATGACGGTGCCGCAGTTCGGACAAGCGTCGTCCGGAAGGGCGGGCTTGGAGCGCTCGCCCGGGTGCTCCGTGCTCCTACGCCGAGCCCTCGTTGCCATCTTCGGTGTCCTCCTCATGGAACGAAACGATGACGCAGTCACTCCGTAGAATCAGTTTCACGTACAGGCCCGTACCCGCGACCCGGGGTTTGAAGACGTACATCCAGTCGCCCGTGATCTCCGACTCGATGCGGTCGGCGAAGTCGGCAGCCGGGGGACAGGTTCTTCAACACCTTGCAGCAGTCGTCCTCGTCCAGGCCGAGGACGAGCGTGCCGAGCTCTCGGAGGGGCTTGTGAGTGAAGCGGGCCTTCCGCGCATCTGCCAACTCGTGGATTCTTGTCAGAACGCCCTTCAGTCACTTCGGCATCCCTGCCTCCTCTTCACCGTATGGGGATATTATGCATGTGGTGAGTACCCCACGCAAGCCCTGTCCTGCCGCCGGACTCGGGCCCCGAGACGAGCGCGGAGTCCGTGGGCCGTCGCCACATGGCGGGGGTGTGCGCATTGTCCGCGTTGCCTCAAGGCGTTAGGCTGCAAGCGGTCGTCCCCCGGGATTCCCTGGCGACGGGTGTGGGGGGGGCTGGCACGGGGGCTCGAAATAGACGAAGTCGCGCGGGATAGCCGAAGAGTCAGGTACAAGATCAGGCACAATTGACCTTTCGGTTTCCGGGTCGATTCTGCAATCTGTTGTACGGCAACACAGTGACCCGTTAGCTCAGTCGGTAGAGCACCTGCCTTTCAAGCGTATCCAGGCCTGACGACGCCCGTCGTCGTATGAGCCTGCAGGACACCGAAGTACACGCCTTCGCTGCGAGTTAGCCCCAATCCATCCTCCGGACAGGAGCGGACAGGAGGGGACAGGTAAGGACTTTCAAGCAGGCACACGGCCCGGTGCGCGGATGCCGAGGTGAGACAACTGCCGAGTAGGCAGGTGCTCTACCTGAGGGGCGCATCACCTGTGCCGCTGAAGGGCGGCGCGTGGTGCCGGTGGGATCCGGCTGGGGAGCCACAAGCGCCCCTTGCTCCGAGGCACATGTTCCACAGGGGCTCCGCTGCAAGGGGGGCGTTGTCTGGGCGAGTGCGGGGTGCCTGACCCGTCTGCTATGCTCGCGTGCAGTCGTGGGAGGGTGGACACGCTCTGGGAGGGCGTCGACAACCATGATCATGAAACCGGACATCCTTGAGATCGACTCCAAGCTCGCTGAACTCGTCCGTCGGCTTGTGGATGCGTTTCGGCCGGAGCGTCTCTATCTATTCGGATCGAGGGCGCGCGACGAAGCGGATGCCGACAGCGACTACGACCTCCTCATGATCCTTCCGAAACTGGAAGGGCCCGCCTACCGAGCCGCGCAGCAGGCGCACAGCCTGGTCTGGGGTCTGGGCATCTCGGCGGACATCCTCGTGTGGTCCCGGGAGGAGTTCGAGCAGCGCGTCCATGTCAAGACCTCGCTCCCCGCGGTCGTCTTGCGGGAAGGGACGCTCCTGCATGCAGCCTGAGCCGGCCCGAGTCGCGGAAACGCGGGCATGGTTCACGAAGGCCACCCGCGATCTACGGGCGGCAGAGGTTCTCCTGGCTGCGAACCCGCCTCTGCTTGGGGAAGTCGTCTTCCACTGCCAGCAGACGGCAGAGAAGGCCATGAAGGGATTCCTTACCTGGCACGACCGGTCCTTTGGGAAGACTCACGATCTGGCAGTGGTCGGCGGCCTTTGCGTCGGGCAGGATCAGAGCCTCGAGCCGGTTTGTCGCCGGGCTGAGCGGTTGAGCGTGTTCGCGTGGGTGTTCCGATACCCAGGGGACCCTGAGGAGCCGGCCGGTGAAGAAGCGCAGGGCGCGCTCGTCCTCGCACGCGAGATCCTGGAGGCGATGCTCTCGCGGTTGCCTGCCGAACTGCGGCCTTGACGAGACCACGCGACGGCAGGCGGCTATCGCCTCGGGTCGCCCTGTGGTACTGCATCCACGTGGTAGCCCATCGCGCGGTAGCCCCTGAGCCGCCTCTGGAACATCCGCTCGAGTAGCGGGACGCCCACATCCACGTAATCGTAGATCCGCACCTCGGTCTTCTCCAGACTCTGGCGATGGAGGCGGCCGGCGTACTGGATCAGCGTGCCCTTCCACGAGACCGGGAGGACGAGGAAGAGCGTGTCCAGCCGGGGATCGTCGAATCCTTCCCCCGCGAACTGCCCCGTGGCCAGGACGACACGCTCTTCATCCCGCGGAACGCTCCCAAGTTGAGCCGACACCTCGCGACGGCCTTTCTCCCCGGCGGCCACCCAAAATCCCCCGGTTGTGGCCACCTCAAACTCCCCCAGCCGGAGCTGACCTGAGCGCCGTCTGAGCGGCCCCTCAGGTCGGGGCGGGACGTTACCCTCTCCCCTCACCTCATGGAGGGGGGACCGGAGTGAACGTCTTGAAGCCTCATCTACGCACAAACATCTGCACGCTCTTGGATTGCGGGGTCAGCCAGCACGAGATCGCCCGCCGCACGGGGATCGATCGCAAGACCATCCGGCGCTACGCGGAGGCGGCAAATTCCCCCGGGGTGGCCACCGGCTCGGGGACGAAGCCGGAGCAAAGTCCCCCACCCCGGCCACCGGGATCCGCGCCTGGCGGGATGGGGCCGAGCCCCTCGGCGTGCGAGCCGCACCGCGCCTGGATCGAGGCGCAGCTCACGCTCGGCCGCAACGCCACCAGCCTCTACCAAGACCTGGTCGAACGGCACGGCTTCCCGCAGGCCTACAACTCGGTCAAGCGGTTCGTGGCGCGGCTGCGAGCCCGCGAGCCGGAGCGCTTTGACGTGCTCGAGTTCCTCCCTGGGGAGGAGGCACAGGTGGACTTCGGGCTGGGCGCCCCGACCCACACCCCCGCCGGTCCGTATCGGCGCCCATTCCTGTTCGTCATGACGCTCAAGTACTCGGGCAGGAGCTTCCGCCGGACGGTCTGGAAGGCGGACCAGCAGACCTGGTGCCGCCTCCACGAGGAGGCCTGGCGCAGCTTCGGGGGTTGTCCCCAGTACGTCGTGCTCGACAACCTCCGGCAAGGGGTGGCGCGCCCCGACCTCTACAATCCGCAGCTCAATCCCCTCTACGCGGCCCTGCTCGCTCACTACGGCGTGGTCGCCGATCCCTGTCGCCTGGCCGATCCCGACCGCAAGGGCACCGTGGAGAACGCGATCCAGCACACCCAGGGGACCGCGCTCACGGGCCGCCGCTTCGAGACCATCGCGGAGCAGAACGCCTGGCTCGCCCACTGGGAAGAACGCTGGGCCGCGCCCCGCGTCCACGGACGCAAGAAGCGCCAGGTCCTGGAGATGTCCTCTGCCTGTCGTCGGCTTCCGCCTCTTCACGACCGGCACCCGCACCGTCGACGACGCCGACTTGGTGCAGATCGAGGGTTCCTACTCCGCGGCGCTGCCCGCGCCGCTGCACAGTCGGGTCCAGGTCCGCATCTATGCCGAGGAGATCTAGATCCGCGACGCTACCG
>Ga0315294_10007426_pt1 | contig 12013 bp, 27 predicted proteins | sample YL17G13_40_MG_FD_203626 | JGI IMG/M metagenome (GOLD analysis project Ga0315294, IMG submission 203626) | Sediment microbial communities from Yellowstone Lake, YNP, Wyoming, USA - YL17G13_40 | ecosystem: Environmental > Aquatic > Freshwater > Lake > Sediment | place: USA: Wyoming | collected...
ACCCTTTCAAATCAACTACCAAAGTATTGATAGCCGTTTGTTGAGTTGGGTCTGTTATTGCAGCCGCTGTTATGAATGCTTGTGCGTCTGCGTCATAACCACTCCCAAATAAATATGGATTAATTATCATACTCTTGTACCTATGATTGTTATCTTCAATCCTTTTGCAGTACCATCTCCTACAGTGTCAATGTCAATAGTCATCTGTGCATCATCAGCAAGTGAACTATCACTTATTACTGGAGCTGTTACAGCAGTTGTACTTGTTAATTCTGTATTGTCAATAGTTAATTTTGTGCTTAGTATTGATGTACCTGCCTCATTAATATCTACAGTAAAGAGACTCCCACTTGCTTGAGCTGTTGTTAATGAAGCTCTAACAGATGTTATAGTCATAGCACATGGAGCCCTGAATGTTATTTTAGCAGTTCCTGTTGTCAATGCAGTTGTCTCATCAGAACAAGCTAATTGAATATAGACAGGGATTGGGTTAGGTATTTGTATATATGTGCTCATTATGTAAGTGTTATAATTAATAATTCAGCTCCAACAGCAGAAGAATCATAAGCAACAGATGCTAATGTATTATTAATACCTCCTGCATCAAAATTAATAGTTTCATTTGGTTTTAGTGTAACACCTCCAACGGTAGCATTAACTGTTCCTACGCTAGCAAAAGATACTGAATAAGCTCCAGCTGCTATAGTTCCACTAGCAGAAACTCTTGATACAGTAGGAGTCCTTACTGCTGCATTACTATCTACAGTAATAGAACCTCCACCATCTGCAATATGAACATGCCCACTTGCATTTACCTCAATAGTTTGTTGAGTTCCACCAGCTGTAACACCAGCTATAACAAGAGATTTTGTAGGTGCAGCAGTGTTATCTGTTCCTACACAATCATCTAAAAGTTGAACGCTAGTTTTAACGTCTAATAATGTTGCTTCAGTAGCTGCACCTGTAGGTAAAGGAAGTGCTGTAGCGTCTATAGTAATAGAGTTGCCTCCATCTTGAATAGCTACTTGACCTGTAGCATTTACATTTAAAGGTACTGGAGAACCAGATGCTCCATTAACATAACCATAGATACCTACTTGATCATTAGCTGCATCTAGATTTACTTCTAATGTAACACCACCAATAATGTTTACATCTAATCCAATGTCTGCACCAATAGTTGTACTAGTTAATAAAGTACCTCCTGCACAAAGAGCTATTGAATCTTCTACACAAGTTAAGGGTAGTGATGTTTGATTAGCTATCTCTTGTAAACCTTTTAATACTTTTAACTGCCAAGGAAAATTATTTCCTTGATTTCCTGAGTTTTTTAAATTTCCTATTGACATAATTTTTTATTTTAATAAACTTTTGCTCCTCTAAATGTAAGTATTTGTCCTGGTACACTAACACTTCCGGTAATTATAAAATATTGATTTACTGCCCAGTTTATACTTACTGTTTGTCCTGAAGTACTAAATATTGTGTTATCAGTTATTACATTAATATTTGCAGGACATATATATGTTGAAGCCCCATCTATATAAAATGTTCTAAACATAGTTAAAAACCTAGATGATAGATTACCAGTAGTTAATGCTAGTTGAGTTGCTCCTACTAAACTATTAGAAGTGTTTATCCAAAATTTAGTTTCTGTAGTATAACTATTTACTGTTTTGGCAAATTGAGCACTTATAGTAATAGCTTCATTACCACTATAAGTATTAGCTGGTATTAATATACTACCAAACATTGTATCACTTGTTGTGTTTATAGTTACTAGTCCACTTAAATAAAAGTAAGGAACTGAAAGACCTTGTGGACCTTCTAATCCTTGTAATGCTAAAAAGTCCCAATTAGCTATATCTACATCAGGAGTTGTTACAGATGGTCCAACTGCATTAGAACATACATAACTTGATCCATTATAAAATACTACATCTGTAGGATTGTATGCAGTAAGAGCACTCCATGTTCCCAAAAAGTTTAAACCTGCTGCACCAACTGGTCCTGTTGAACCCACTAAACCTTGTATACCTTGAGGTCCTACAGCTCCTGCTGGACCTTGAGCACCTGGAGCTCCTGGAGGGCCTGGAGGTCCTGATACAGAAAGCTGATCTTCAAGATCTTTAAAGAAAATACCAGCCGGTTGATAATCTGATCTATTGCTTGTATCTCTAACACCTATAGGTAGAATATCATTGGGTGCTAATGTTTTTTTAATCTTCTTCGTTTTAAATAGATTAAAAAAATTGTTTATGTTATTTAACATGTTTCTTTATTTTACAATTCTTACTTCTCCTGTAGGAGTACTATACAATTCTCCTTGTTTTAACCCACCTGCAATAGCTGTTGCATTATCTGAAAACTCTCTTCTTATATTTGCTAAGAGTGCATTAAGATGCCCAAACTTAGCTGGTGCCATATCAGTATCTTTATTTAGATATGGGTCTGGTGATACTGGATAAAACTTTACCATATTTTATTAATTAATTGTGTATAATTCATAATATACATACAACTCACCATTCCAGTTATTAACACCAGCTACTGCAGGATTAGCATTATAAAGATTAAATCTTAATCCAGTTGTAACCCCAGTAGAGATTAAATATGGAATAACATTATCATCAATAGTTTGGTTGTAATATACAGAGTATTGTATATAAATATTATCTCTATTACCTGCAGTAAGATCTAGATCTGGATTATCAATCCATCCCTGTATTGATGTAGCAAAAGCTGGGTCAGGAGGGAAAGCAAATGATCCTACATTAGTAATATCAATAATACCACGGACAGTATTTACTATTACAGTACTAGTAGCTGTAATATCTAACTCATAATGTTTAGTATTACCGATATTACCTGACTGTACTGCATCACCTAATGTCATTGCTCCTGTAATATACTTGTCATCTCGTGCAACTGTAGGTACACCTACTGCTAGTAATGATCCTTTTGGTGCAGTTTTAATTCTGCGACCTCCCTTTATCCAGGAAATAAAATTTAAAATGTCCATGATTTATTTTTTTACTTGTTGAATATATTTTGTTTGTTGTAAAGCTAGTTTATCAGTAATAGTCTTTTTTCCTCTTTCACCATACTTAGATAGTAAGTATTGATTTAAATTAGTTTTTTTCATGATTTCTTTTTAATTAAAAAATTCCAGTACTGTTCCTTGTGGTACTGCTATTGTAAAGTCAATAATAACATCTGCTTCAAAAACTCCACCTGCTGTCATTACTAAAGTAAACCAATGTTCTTCAGGAGCTGATATTGTATTATCATCTGCAATAAATGTTGATGTTGTAGAAATTAAATTTCCTAATGTATCTTTTACAAGAACATTAAAGTTCATAGCAGATGCTACTGTATCATAAACATTAGTATCTGTTGCCAGTATTGTAGTATCTTCTTTTACTCTTAACAGGGGATCTGAACCAACCACTACACCAATAAGATATACATAACTTGCAGCTCCTGTCAAGTGAGCTAAACCTTGAATTCTATATCTATCATATACCTGACCATCTGAAAGGGTAATAGTCCCTAGTATAGAATTCATTGTTGCTTGTACTTCTGGATCAAAAACACCTTCTACAAAAGTTACAGAAGGTTCTCCTACCACATTAGCAAAGTCAGCAACTGTAGTAGCACCTACTAAATAACCATCACTTCTACTTTTATCTTTAAGGGCAACAGGTAATAATGTTCTTTTTGGATCTACTGTTTTAACTATACGTTTTCCTTTAATCCAGGAAATGAAATTTAGAATATCCATTATTCTTTTATTTTTAATATATATATACCATAATATACAAAAAAATACTGAATAAAAAAAGTCCCTAGAAAAAAATTCTAAGGACTTTACCTGGAGAGGCGCAAATTTTATATAAAATAACCCATAATAAATGCTAAAATAACCATAATAATTATGATTGAGTTATGAAATTTTCTTCCGAGTTCATCATCTTCCCATACATTAGACATCTTATTGTATATAGGTTTGCTAAATGCATTTTGTACTAAGAACATAAGTCCTAATAGAATAATTCCACAAAACAGTAATAATATTTTAGTTATCATTTTTTTTAATTTTTTGTTGTAAATATTTAAGAGCTTCTTGTAATTCTTCTTGAGTTATTGTTTCTTTTTTTTCTTCAAGCATGTTAACAAGAGTTTCTAAAAAGTCTAAATTAGCCTCTAGTTTTATAATTCTATTTTCAAGACTAATTTCTTCAGACATAATACCGTCTACCATATTTTTATAAGGACTTACCATACTATAATTACATCACCTTCATTAAGAACTAATTTAATAGTTCCATCAATTTCTATTCTTTCTACTGTTTCCATATTGAGAGATGAAGTACGAACATATACTGAATCCCCTTCTGCTACTTCTTCTACTTTATCTCCTATTGCATAAACTATAAGTTTACTCCAGAGTTTAGCAGCTTCTTGCATTACTGCTTCTTCATCTTTAGTAGATAGTTCAATACTAGATTTTTTTCTTTCAGGTACACTAAGTAAAATAGTGCGGCCCCTTAGTTTTTTAAAAGGTTTACTCATATTGTTGGTTTTAAAATTTACGCATCATACTTTTTAGAATTACTAACCTTCTGTACATTAGGGAATGCTTTCTGTAATAGATCAAATTTAATCTTTTCAATCAACCCTATAACAGCAAAATTTTCATAGGCCTTTTCATTTAAATGAACCTCTATTCCATTGTCTGTTTCTACTAAAGATAAAATAATTGTTTCTTCTGACATTTTTAATTTTTTGAGTAGTTCATCATATACCATTCTAGCCTCTAAGTTAGACTTTGTCTTTTCTGCAACAAGTTGCCATAACTTTTTTTGGTGACTAGTCATCTCATATAATAAACTTAATTATGACAAATATATAAATTTTTTTTGTTTAAACTAAAAATATAAAATATTATTCATTATCATAAAACATTCTTTCTGAGTCTTCTGTATGCCATTTCTCAAATCCTTCACAATTATAGTAGTCTTTATTAACTAGATAGTCTGGTCTTTCTGGAAATGATTTAGTTACAAAGCTAGGCTCTGACCATTTGATTCTATTGTTTGGTTGAAGAGCTATCTGACCATTATCTAATAATATAATATGATGACTCTTATGCTCTAAAGGATCTTCAGCTAAAGATAAATCTGTGTTAAGATCATTACTTCCCCAGTTAATAGTACCATAGTAACTACCCGAGTAAAACTTATGATCCTTCATATACACTTCTACATTGGTATCATAAAGATAAGAGAGATGAAGAAGAGTAAAGTTATAAGAAAAACAATTCCATATCTGTAAATAATGAAATGGTAAATCTGGATCCGGTAACTTAGGTTCAGTTAAAAGTGCATGACTTGGTAATTTATCTCTAAGGACGCCATTCTCAAGTAACACTTGAAACAAAGCAGCTTGTCCCGGAAGACATCTTACTGATATTATTACTCCAGGTGTAAATTCTCCTAGACCCTTTTCATGTTGATACATGTACTCATTCCTAACAAATACTTTTAGAGGAAAAAAATTGTGCTCTATATAAGCCATATGTTAGTTTTTAAAAAACCCTTTTTTAGGTTGCTCCTTAGAACTAAATCCTAACTTATCAATTATCTTATTAGCTTCTTCTTCAGCAAAAGTAATTACCTCTTCTTCCTTGTCCTTGATGTTCCAGTTATTAAGTAATATACTCATGTGCATGGTTTCATGCATAACAGCCGTAGCTTTTTCTGTAGAAGAATACTTTTTAAAAGTACCTAAGTTAATAAACAAGAATGGTTTTAACGGAGCTTTAGCTGTCAACTTTTTATCTGCCGGATCATAATTAGTTAATCCATAAATATAAACTCCATTACCCTTAGTCTTATCTACTTCTTCTGACTTGGCATCAGCAAGGTTAAGACCATGCATTTCTGATACATTATAATAATCAAATATTTCTGTAGCATTTTTACCTGCAAGGAGTACATAATCTCCCATGTCTATCTTTTTCATAATATAAATATACTAAATTAATGCTTATTATAGTATGCTGTTGTACGTAAATTATATTTTAATGTCCAGTTTATTATGCAAAAAACTGGACATTTTTGTCCCAAATTTAGCAAATATTTGGGACGTTATTCCATATTGCAATTTTAAACCTATACGCTTAAACATACTACATTATTGGGAACATTCTACTATCTACCATTTTAAAAGTTTCTTTAATAGTAGGAGTTTTTATTATTTTAGTAGAAATAGTAACAATTCTTCCACCTATTGGTTTTGGTGGAGCTCCTCTTTCAACATGCCAACCTTTTGTCCCATCCTCATATTCTTCTTTATATGTACCGGTAATACATAAATGAATTTTCTTATGCTTCATCCTATATATTCCGTTAATATATTCTAAGCTTTCTCTAACATCATTACGTGCTGAGTTCTCATGTATATGTCCCATTGTAAATAGATCCATATTTTCATAAGTTTCTAAAGCTCTAGTTAAGTTTATCGCACCCTTAGTAACTATACCACCTCCACCAGAACCATGAAAATACTTATGTCTAAATGTACTAGTCTTTGCAGTTCTTATTTCTAGGGTATAAATTAACCAACCACCATAACCACCTTTCTGTATATTAGACCCAGTCTTCAAGTTAATAGACTTAATAAACCTGTCCAGTATATCAGTCTCTTGCCACTTAATAATAGCCGTCTCATGATTACCATAACTAATAAGAGCAATCTGTTGAGCATAAGGAGTCCACCATTCTACTGCAGTCTCTACAATACTATCTAGATATTTAGCATTGTTATGCTCAGGTCTTATATCAGACTTATTACTACGTTTATCTCCCCGGCCCTGCATTAAACAAAAAAAGTCCCCCGTAATAACTATAGGTATATCTTCTTTAACACAGTAGTCTAGATTCTTTTTTAATAACCCCCAGTCACACTTAGGATTATCCCAATGTATATCAGATAACACAGCTATGTCAGCTTCACCACCATTTAAATATATATTGTGGATGTTTTTATTAATTTCTTTAATATCTATCATAGAATAAAACTATAATATAATATACATTAAATATATGAATTTTCAAAAACAATAACAAAACTATAATATACAAGACCATAATATACAAGACCATGTGATGGGTCCTATGTCAGCTGACCCCCGTCCCGTTGCAGCTGGGTGGTACCCCCCGTCTTAAGTAGGAGTAAGGATCTGTGTGCAGAGTAAAAAAGTAAAATAATTTTTGCTGGAGAAAAAGTTTAGTAAGTAGCTAGTGCTAAGTAACTAAGTAAGTAATATAGTATGTAGTATACTATTATATATAGTATGTTAGATAGATAGAAATAAGAAGGTAGTATTATATACTTAAGTAGGATACTAATGTATGTACTGTATAGGCAACTTTATAATTATCTGAAAACTAATTGATATGCACAGAGTAGATATTTTTAGTTTCTTGGCATCAGATGCTGAGGAACTAACCAAAATGCAGACAAGGTTAAACCAATGGCTTACAGCCAAAAGTTTAGTTAAATATGAAATACACACTACAGGTGAGTATATTATATTCAATGTTTGTAGAAAGAAGGACTAATACTCCTTCTTTTCTTTTTAATAACAACTTTATAATAGTATTAAACTTAAAACTATTTGTTATGCAAGAATCAATTGACAATGACCTACGTGAAATACTCACAAGGGAAGAAGAACTGTGGATGATGACACAGGGAGAATGCATCAAGCACATACTCAGACTTGAGAGCTACTATTATGCAAATCAGAATACGGATACAGATCTACCTTGGTAAGGTAGATTTGTATTTAAAAACAACTTTATAAGTAAACTAAAATTAACTATGATAGCACAATTTATGATTGATGAAATAGAAGGGATTTCTATTTTATTAGGTTACAAGATTACACCTGAAAGCAGTAAGGCTCTTGAGACTTTAAGTACTGAAGACTTAAGAGACTATAGAAACAGTTTGGCTTTAGATTTTAAAGTCACAACAGGTAAAGATATTCTTGTAGTTGATTAATAAGAAGGGGAAGTAATTCCCCTTTTTATTTCACAGCTTTAATTTAATCTAAAATAATAACTATGGAAAAGGTAACAATAGAGTTAACTTGGAAAGAGTATCAGTTACTAAGTAACTGTATTAGGCATGCCGTTAATACAGTTATGGAACAAAACTCTCACCCTGAACTATTAACTGAAATAGAAGAACTTTCTAATAAGGTTTATATAAGCAGAAAAATAGTAAAAGATAAAAGCGGGATATAACCCGCTTTTTTATTTAAACTAAAATATTAAAGCAGGAATGTTTAGACGCTGCGCGTCAGCCTTTTGCAACTTTATAAGTAATAAAAAATAATGTTTAACTAAAATTTTAAAGTTATGATTAAATTAAAGTTTAAGGCTGAAACCACACAGAATGGTAATAAGCAGTTTGTTGCAAACTACAAAGGTACATTAAGCCGTTTGTCAGAGCAAGATTTTTCCTATGTCAATGGTGCAGGTAACACTATCGAGTACAAGTTGGCAACTGTTGCATTTAGTGATTTGGACGGAGTTAAGCACACACTTGATAGTGTTGTTGTTTATGCCACTTCATTAGGCAAAGGTATGGAATTAGGACAAACCTATTTGGGAAGAATTTCCCGTAGTTTTAATGCTGATGGTTCAGCAAGAAAACCTTGGGTTGCCTTGTATTCTGCCGTTGCAGGTAAAGAAATCTCTGATTCAGATTTTGATGCAATTGTTCTTGAAGAAGAACTTGCCCTATAACAGGGTATATAATAGAACAGGAGAAATCCTGTTCTATTTTTTTTAGTATGTAACCCATAATGTTTTAGTATGTAGCCTATTGTGTTTTAGTATGTATAACATAATGTTTAATTCCTTCGGAATAGCTTGTTGCAACTTTAAAAGAAATAAAAAATAATTTATAATGGCATTTATACAGCGGTCATTCACCGGTCATAGACTGATCAACACTGCCATTAACAGGAATGCACACAAATTGCATACTCAACATAGTAGCAGTTACCATAAGTGTGCATAAAGTTTAAATAAATTGTACATAAATGCTTGTGAATTTGAGTGGGAGAACCACTTCACCTATATTTACGGTCACATACACACTACTATTTACTGCAGATTGTTACAGTAATAGTATATTTATATGGCTAAACTACTATACTCTTATCTATATCTACTACTACTACTATCTCTTATAGTATTACATAGGAGATTACAGTAAAAGCTTCCGGGAAATGTTATTTCACCGGTCAATATATATACTCTCATCCAAGCAGGATAAGATTCCATAGTAGACTATGTCCTTTCTAGATAGGTCATAGTCAATAGTCCTACTGTCACTAGATGACAGCTTGATAATACCGCCAAAGGTAGGGGCTATGGTTCAAGGGTTGCAACCTTGTGAGAGTACCAATAAGTAGGTTTGTGTTGCAAATGCAGCAATTTAAGGAAATGTAATTGTAAAGGACCGCAACCTTTTTACAGAGTACTACTACTTATTTTTAATGCACCACAACTCATTTCCCAAGAGTGAGCAGTTGTAATATGCTGAGTATAGACCTAATAAACATGGTTAAATCTTACAGGTATTACAACTGAGTGCAGAGGGGTTATTAATACACCATTCTAACTTAGGTTAGACAGTTGTAATGTAAACATTAATCCATGCAAGGTAATATGTAGCCTTGTTACAACTGTGGTGTATTATTTATTTTAACATTTCCCTGTTTCTAGTAAACAGAGGTGGTTTAGGGTCCAGAAAACTTTAGGAGGATGTCCGAAAGTACTCAGCACTTAGACTGGCAAGAGAGGTAAAGCCCAAGCTCTCATTTTTTAATTATTAACCTTAAAACTTAAACTTATGAAAAGAATAACTCTTGCAACAGTCGTAACTATATTATGTTTAGTTATGATGACAGTGTCTTTAGTAGCATTGTTTATTGCTAATAGCCATGACCAATTGATGGCTGCTAACTGGTCATTTTTAGGATGGGGAATAGCAGGTTCAATTATTATATGTACACGTAAAACATTATAAAATGGAAAAGACATATTGGACTATGAAAAATGGTCAGAAGATTAATGTTGATGATATGGATATCCAGCATCTCCGCAACACTCTCAAAATGCTTATTAGAGCTAAGACAGCTGTAACTGCACCTAAATCAGAACCAAAACATTGGTCTGGTTTTAATGGTGAAATTGCTCAAGATCTGTTAGATCAAGCAATACTTGCACAAGAACAAGAAAATCTTGATGAGTGGTATGGTCAATAGTACCACTCTAAAAACAATCTAAACTTAAACTTATAAAAATGCTATCAAAACTAACTTTTATATTGTATCTGTGGTCAGGTACAATAATACCACAAGGAGAGAATGAAGGTAGACCACTGTATAATGTAAATACAGAGAATGGTATACCTTGTATAGAACTAGCCTACAGAGGTGAAATTCTTAATTGGATTAAACAGGGTCAGCCTGAATCATTTCAATATGATGAAAACTTAGAAGATAATTAATAACTTAAACTTAAAAACTCTGATTATGAAAACAAAAACAAAAAGAAAACCAGAAACAGTAGCTATAAACCTTGCATTAATCTATATTGCATGCGTTATTATAATAGCAGTAATTTTAACAAATTAATTTTTCGGTCATGGAAAATAAATTAGCAGAATTAATAGAAAAAAGAAATAAGTGTCAGCAAGAACTTGAAGAATTACATATTTATGAACCTAGTGTAGAATGGTATCAAATAAGAAGATATGAGCTTGAGTATGACATTAGTATACTTGATAATGAAATAATCTTAGTAAAAGAAGAAATAAAAGAACTTAATAAGTTTAATAACATTGCTATACTTTCATTAATAGGATTGGTCATACTGACTTTTACTTATATAATTTATGTATTTTAAAGTCATGGAGAATATAACAATGCTTGATTCTGTCTTGGGGTTTGACCTTAAGGCAGATATCATAGATAATCAAGGAAATTTAATTAAACCAGGTATCAAACGTTCTATAATAGTATCAAATGATCCACCTAATTATATACTTCCAAAATTATCTAATAGAAATTTCTTCACACATTTCAATGAAGACCTATTAAGAAAGATAATAGACTTCAGAAAACTAAATGATTAAGTATGAATATATCTGTCAACTATGAAGATTCTGATGTAGCAAAAGCATTGGAGTCAATTATAAAACACCCAAATAAAGATGAATTTGTCAAGTTGTTAACTCCTATCATCTGTCAAAGTAATCATGCAACTACTTATTTCTTTAAACTTTTGATTGGTAATGAATTACCTGCAATAATTCCATCTGGTACATTATGCAAAATACATGTAGATAATCTTGGATATAGTTCAAATAAGGACTTGATCAAAGACAAGTTTGGAGATGATGATGGTAAAGTAGTAGTTACTGTTAAAGAATTTAGAGGATATCATGAATACTGTGAATATCAAATTGAATACACTAATGTTTTTCCTGATGATACTACTAGAAAAGACAGTGCTTATGTAAGTTTGAAAGAACTAGAGCTAATAGAAGAGTTTTAAAATAGTATATTCTGTGAATATGCTTTTCCTGACCAAATAACAGGGGGTAGCAGTATCCCCTTTTATTGTTTAGCTATATAATGCTAAATATTTTTGGTTTAGATAAACAACGCTTTGATAAATGATATATATTTATTGGCATATATATGCCGGCAATGATATATCAGCTCCCTAATGGGAAAGTAATTCATCTTTCTATAGAGGAATTTCTTGATCTTACAGATCAAGACATACAATATTTTATGTCTCTTGATGCTGGTGAACATATTACAAACCCTTTTACTGGTTCTGCTGTTGATAACAACACTAAAGACAAGTATTATGACTTTGAATTCCTACCACTGGATGACGAAGCTTTAAATGATATT
>Ga0315294_10007427_pt1 | contig 12013 bp, 13 predicted proteins | sample YL17G13_40_MG_FD_203626 | JGI IMG/M metagenome (GOLD analysis project Ga0315294, IMG submission 203626) | Sediment microbial communities from Yellowstone Lake, YNP, Wyoming, USA - YL17G13_40 | ecosystem: Environmental > Aquatic > Freshwater > Lake > Sediment | place: USA: Wyoming | collected...
CTTCCGACTCCTTACGATAGCTATAGCTTTTTTCAGTCGTAATCCTAACAAGCGGGCATACCCCGTCCCACGCTCGCTTCTTCAGCCCCGAAGGCTTGGGCCTGGCGTCACCCGAACAATTGCACACAACGCTTCCTCTGGAAGGACGGGAGTCATGCCTCACCAGACTGACGCAATAGCTATCTCGTGAGGCCTTTTGGTCACCCGTCCTTCCTTCAATACGTTGCAAGGAGGCGGAACTTTTGGGGGTGAGCCTGCCGCGACTGTTATGAAATTTTGATTCCTATTGGCGGTCAAGAAAGGCCGAGGAAACTGGTCAATGGTATGAGAATAACCAGGTTCATCGGCCATCAAAATTTCATCACAGCGAATTTGGCCGCCCATGCCAAATTCGCGACAAGCGGAAGGCTCCCCACAAAAGTAAACGCCTCCAGCTATTGACAAAAAGGCGGGGTGCATGAAAAATCCCCGCGAGTGCCGTGTGAGATTGAATTATCTTGACCCTGTTATGTACAGGTGGGAACCCTCTTGCACACACCGAAGTGCCTGCAAAGTTAGGCCCCCTTGTTAAGTGTTAATGGCTCAAGATATTTCACCCAAAGCACGAACACTGCAGGGATACAATAAGTATAGCATAGGAAATTTCGAAAGGCAAATGCGCAGATCTCAATGCACAAATAACGCGCTCTCGCAGATGAACACAGATATGATTTTATCTGTGTGTATCTGTGAAAACGGGCAACTCTCACGAGATCTGTGTTAATCTGTGAATGCTATTTAACGCAGCTTCGCGCCCAATTTTGTGTCGAGCGCTTGGATGACTTTTGCGTGGACGTCCTGGACTTCCTTCTCGGTGAGCGTCTTTGAAGGGTCCTGATACTCGAGACGGTAGGTGAGGCTTGTCTTACCGTGCGGGATCTGGCCGCCTTCGTAGCGGTCGATGAGATCGACGTTCTTCAGCAACGTTGTGCCGGAGGATCGTATCGTTGAGAGGATCTTTTCGTGAGCGATGCCTTTCGCGACCACGATCGATATGTCCCGTACTACTGACGGATATTTTGGGAGATCCTTGAACCGCTTCTCCAAGACCGCATGGCGAAGCAACTCTTCGACTTCTACTTCCAAGACATACGTCATTTCACTCATATCAAAATTATGAAGAGTTTTTGCGGCAATTTCTCCTGCTATGCCAATCGACACACCATTGATTTCTATGGCAGCGCAGAATGAGGGCTGAAAGCGCTCGTCATCCTTCTCTCGAAGGGAATAAGAAGACGGTTCTATGCCGAGCTCTGACAGAAGCGTTTCAAAAATTCCCACGAGGTCGCAAAACCGGTACGAACGCGGCTTCTCCGTCCATCCCGCGATCTCTTGACCAGTGATTCCTATAGAAAGAGCTTTCTTTTCTGAAAATTCGCGATTCGAACTATTGAAATATATATTTCCAAGCTCAAACAGCCGTAAGTCCGCGGTCTTCCTATTAACATTCCATGACATGGCATTGAGCATGCCCGGGATGAGGCTTGGCCTCATCATCTCTTGCTCGCTCGAAAGGGGGTTGGCAATCTTAATTATGTCGTCCTGCGGTGCGCACACCATAGACAATAGTTTATTGCTCAAGAGACTATAGGTTATGATCTCATTAAGGCCCAGGCTTACCAGGGCGCCGCGAATCTTTTTCTCAATAATCATATCGGCGGATTTTCGCATGGGCTGCTCGATAAGAGACGACACGGTGAGGGGTATCTTTTCATATCCATAGATCCTGGCGACTTCCTCTATAAGGTCGACCTCATCCTGCAGGTCATTGCGGAACGATGGCACAATAAAGACGCTTTTTTCTTTTGATGATGTCTTCGCGACGACTCCCAAAGCCGCGAGGATCTTCTTCGTTTCGGCAGGCGTAACCTCGATGCCGAGGACCTTCTTGATACGGTCATGGCGAAGCGGTATCATCTTTTGCGCAGCCGCCTTGCTTCCTATGTCGAGAAATACACCCGCGACTCCTCCGGCCAATTCGAGGATAAGCTGCGACGCCCTGTCCGACGCGTAGGCGATCGCATCAGTGTCAACACGGCGCTCAAAGCGATAGCTTGAGTCCGTCGAGAGCCCTAGCTTCCTCGATGTCCTCCGGATAGAGACGGGGTCAAAATACGCCGCTTCAAGAAGGATGTTCTTCGTCGACGACGTCACTTCGGTGCCGAGACCTCCCATGACCCCCGCGATCGCGATGGGCCGTTTCTCATCGGCTATAATGAGCATCGATTCATCGAGCGTCCTCTCAACACCGTCGATGGTGACCATCTTCTCGCCCTTTTTTGCGCGCCGCACGATGACCCCGCCTTCGATCTTATCCATGTCGAAAGCATGCATCGGCTCACCCGTCTCGAAGAGACAGTAGTTGGTGATGTCTACCACATTATTAACCGGCCGCAGGGCTATCGCGTCAATAGTCTTTGCAAGCCAGCCCGGCGACGGCTCGATCTTTACGTCGCGGATGACACGGGCGGTGTACCGGGGGCAGAGATCTTTCGCTTCGATCTTTATCGTCATTTGTCGTTTGTCGTTCGCCTGCCCCGCGCTTTGTGGCGGGGTATTTCGTCGTTCGTATTTCGTCTTTTTATCTTTTACTAACGACGAACGACTAACGACGAACGACGGCATGCGCAGCTTCTTGCCTGTCAATGCCGCAACCTCGCGCGCGACGCCGATGACGCTCAGCCAGTCGGGCCTGTTCGACGTGATCTCGATCTCGAGGACCGTGTCGTCGCCTTTTGCCTGTACCGATTCCACGGAGAGCCCTGCCATCGTAAGGATCTCCGCAAGTTTCTCGGGAGGAAGCTTAATATCGACGTATTGTTTTAGCCAGGTGTAGCTTATGCGCATATTAGAATTGTCTCAGGAACCGGATATCGTTCTCGAAAAATAAACGAATATCAGTAATTCCGTACTTCAGCATCGCGATACGTTCAACGCCCATGCCGAAGGCAAAACCAGTCCATTTTTCCGGATCGTAGCCGATGTTCTTGAATACCTTGGGATTGACCATGCCGGCGCCGAGGATTTCGAGCCATCCCCTGCCGCCGCAGACACTGCATTTTCGTCGTTCGTCGTTCGTCGTTCGTCGTTCGTTTTGTTGTCCGCCGCAAATGATACAAGAGACGTCCATTTCGGCGCTCGGCTCGGTGAACGGAAAGAAGCTGGGGCGAAACCTTGTCTTCGTCTTCTCTCCGAAGACCTGTTTCGCGAATATTGCCAGAGACCCTTTGAGGTCGGAGAACCGGATATCGTTGCCTACCACGAGCCCTTCTATCTGATGGAACATAAAGGAGTGCGATGCGTCGGTCGCATCGGGCCGGTAGACCTTCCCCGGGATGACGATCGCAAACGGCGGCTGATTCTTCTCCATGAACCGCGCCTGCACCGGTGACGTATGACTGCGTAATAGAAACGTCGAAGGACTGCCGGCCTGTCGTTCGTCGTTCGTCGTTCGTCGTTCGTTTTTGAGATAGAACGTGTCGAACGCGTCGCGGGACGGGTGATCGAGCGGGATGTTGAGCGCCTCGAAGTTGTAGTGCTCCGTCTCGATCTCGGGGCCTTCGACGACGCGGAAACCGAGGGAGATGAATATGTCGCAGATCTCTTCGATCGTCCGCGTGATGGGGTGTACCTTCCCGAGCTCCGTACGCACGCCCGGGAGCGTGATATCGATCTTCGCACGTGTTTGGCCACGATCGGCCTGTGCTAAATATGCCCGTTCATCAAGCGCGCCGGTCACGCGCGCCTTGACCTCATTGATGAGCTTGCCGACCTCCGCCTTTTCAGCCGGCGGGACTTCCGCGATGCGCTTGAAGAGCTCGGTGATGATGCCTTTTCTGCCGAGATACTTCACGCGCGCCTTCTCGAGCGATTCAGCGTCACTCGTTGACGCTATCTCCCGCAGCGCCTCCTCTTTGATCTTTATTAATTGATCTTTCATGTCATTCTCGCACAGATAATCGCAGATCTGAGTCGATAGCGGCGTTCTCACAGATTGGCACAGATAAAACATCTGTGTTCATCTGTGAATGAGAAGCCATGGCTTGGCAATCTGTGATCATCTGCGTCTTCTCATCTGTGATCATCTGTGTTCTCTATACCTTTGCCAGCTCGACGAGTTTCCCGAACGCTTTTTTGTCCACGACCGCGAGCTCCGCGAGGATCTTGCGATCTATCGCGATCTTCGCTTTTTTAAGGCCGAGTATGAATTTTGAGTACGAGAGCTCGTGTTCCCTGCACGCCGCATTGATGCGGGCGATCCAGAGCCTCCTGAAATCGCGCTTCTTCGCCTTCCGGTCGCGGTAGCTGTACATCATCCCTTTCGCGACAGACTCTTTCGCCCGCTTATAGAAACGGTGCCTCCCGCCCCACTGGCCTTCGGCCGCCTTTAAGACTCTTTTCCTGTGCCGCTTCGTCGCGACAGCGTGTGCTACTCTTGGCATTGTATCCTCCTGATATTAGTTACGCGCCGTATGGCAGCATAAGCTTGACAACCTTTTCGTCGCCCTTCGCCAAATACGTGGGCTTTCCCAGATATCTTTTCCGTTTCCCCCTCTTGCTCGTCAAGAGATGGCGCCTTCCGGCCCTGTAGCATTTGATCTTGCCGCTCTTGGTCACGCGCAGCCTTTTCCGCGCGTTCTTCTTCGTCTTCATCTTTGGCATCGTTTTTCTCCCGTTATATACAGATTAGTCGTTCGTCGTTCGCCTGCCCCGCGATTTGTGGCGGGGTATTTCGTCGTTCGTTTGTTGTGTCACTTCGTGACCTTATATATCGTGCCTACAGACGACACAATAAACGATATACGAACGACTAACGACGAACGACGATTACTTCGCCCTGATCATCATATTGATGAAGCGGCCTTCGAGGCGCGGCGCCTCTTCGATCTCTCCGACTGCCGATACGTCACTCGCGAGCCTGTCGAGCACCCGCCTGCCGAGGTCGATGTGCGCCATCTCCCGGCCCCGAAACATCATCGTGACCTTGACCTTGTCGCCGCGCTTGAGAAAATCCTCGAGGTTCTTGAGCTTGAACTGATAGTCGTGCTCGCCTATCTTCGGGCCGAACCGTATCTCCTTCAGATGGGTGATCTTCTGCTTCTTGTGCGCCTCTTTCTCCTTCTTCTCCTGTTCGTACTTATATTTTGAGAAGTCCATGATCCTGCAGACCGGCGGCACCGCGGTCGGCGCCACCTCCACGAGGTCGAGCCCCACGTCTTGCGCGCGCTTCAACGCGTCCGGCGTCTGCAACACGCCGAGCTGCTCACCGTTCTCGTCGATAACCCTCACTTCTTTTACCCTGATCCTGAAGTTTATCCTTATGTCTTTCTTAGCGATACCCACTCACCTCCTTCGTTATCGTACCTTCTCTTGTATCTCTTTTTTTAACATTAACACAAAATCGTCGAGGCCCATCTTGCCGATGTCCCCTTGTGATTTCGACCGGATCGAAAGCGTCTTCTGCTTGATCTCCTTCTCGCCCAAGATGACCATATAGGGGATCTTCTCGACCTCGGCGTCGCGTATCTTCTTCTCCAGCCGCTCGTTCCGCGTATCGACGGCAACGCGTATGCCCATGTCGATGAAATGCCCGCGCAGCGCGTCGATGTGCTCGTTCACCTTCTCGGAGATGGGGATGATGATGACCTGCGTCGGCGCAAGCCACAACGGCATGACGCCGGCAAAGTGCTCTATGAGCGCCCCCGTGAAACGCTCGAGGCTGCCCAGGATGACCCTGTGGAGCATGATCGGCCGGTATTCCTTGCCGTCGTGCCCGACATAGGTGAGGCCGAACCGTTCCGGCAGGGCAAAGTCACACTGGATCGTCGCGCATTGCCACTCGCGCCTTAGGGCGTCCTTCAGCTTGATATCGATCTTCGGCCCGTAAAATGCCCCCTCGCCTTCGTTGATCGTATAGGTGAGGTAGCGTTTTTTAAGCGCATTCACGAGCGCGCCTTGCGCTGCCTCCCAATCGGCGTCGTTGCCGATGTACTTGGCGGGCTTCGTCGAAAGCTCGACCGAGAAATCCTCAAACCCGAAGACGTTCAGCGTGTCGATGACGAAGTTGATGACGTTCACGATCTCGTCCTCGACCTGTTCCCTGAGACAGAAGATATGCGAATCGTCCTGAGTGAAACCGCGCACGCGCAATAATCCGTGCAACACGCCCGATTTTTCATTACGATATACGGTGCCGAGCTCGAAGAGCCGTATCGGCAGGTCTTTGTAACTGCGCGTCTTTGACTTATAGACGAGGATGTGGCCCGGACAATTCATCGGCTTTATGGCATATTCCTGGCCTTCTATCTTGAACATATACATATGCTCTTTATAATAGCCGTAGTGCCCTGACTTGATCCAGATGTCGCTCTTCATGATGTGCGGCCCGAGGACGAGCTCGTATCCCCTCTTCAGGTGCTCTTTCCGTATAAAATCCTCGATGATCGAGCGGAACATGGCACCCTTCGGATGGTAGAGGACGAGCCCCGGCCCGACCTCCTCGTGAAAGCTGAAATACCCGAGCTGCTTGCCGAGGACCCTGTGGTCGCGCTTCTTCGCCTCTTCGAGTATATTCAGATAATCGCGCAGCTCTTTCTCCGTGTCAAAGGCGGTGCCGTAGATACGCTGCAGCATGGGGTTGGTCTCGATGCCGTGCCAATATGCCCCTGCGATCGAAAGGAGTTTGAACGCCTTGATGCGGCCGGTCGACTCGATATGCGGCCCGCGGCACAGGTCCACGAAATCCCCGTCTTTATATACAGAAACCGTCGCGTCGGACAATTCGTTAATGAGCGCCACCTTGTAGGTCTCGCCCATTTTCTCGAAGAGCTTGGCCGCCTCGTCGCGCGGCATCTCCGTCCGCTCAAAATGGTAATTGCTCTTGATGATCTCGCGCATCTTCGCTTCGATCTTCTCGAAGTCGTCGGGCACGAACGGCAGCTCCCGTTCGAAATCGTAATAGAATCCGTCGTGAATGGACGGCCCTATGCCGAGCTTCACCTCGGGCCACAGGCTCTTTACCGCCTGCGCCATCACATGCGATGTGCTATGTCGTAATGTCGATAAGTCCATATGTCCTTTGTGTACCAGTGGTGCCGGAAGTGGGGGTCGAACCCACATGCCCTTGCGGGCGAGGGATTTTAAGTCCCTTGCGTCTGCCAATTCCGCCATCCCGGCGTTTTCGTCGTTCGTATATCGTATATCGTATTTCGTATGTAGTATGGCTGTGCCATGAACCCGAGCGTTTGCCCTGTACCATTCAAAATGCCTTCGGCATTTTTCAGGTACAGGGCATATACCACCTATAGGCAAACGCGAGTGGTACATGGTGGACGCGACAGGGCTCGAACCTGTGACCCCTTCCATGTCAAGGAAGTACTCTAACCAACTGAGCTACGCGTCCATAATTCCGCATATCGTATTTCGTCGTTCGTATTTCGTAGCATCGCTATTCCTGCTTTAACGAGATACGAAATACGAATACCGAACGACGAATCTGGAGGCGTGGGCGAGAATTGAACTCGCGAATAAGAGTTTTGCAGACTCTCCCCTTAGCCACTTGGGTACCACGCCGTATATCGGGTCTCGGGGCACGGGGCTCGTGACACGTGACACGAGCCCCGAGACACTAACGATCTTTCTTCGCGCTGTTCTTCACCCACTCGACCGTGCCGTTAATCCGCAACACATTACATCCTGTGCCGCGATGGTTCTCATCGCGGTCGCGCACGATGACCTCTTTCGGCGACGATGATTCGGTCATGCCGGCCGTAAACAAATATCCGGGGCTTTCTACATTCCCGATGGCGGTTGCCGCCGGACAACGGAACACCTTTTCATCTTCCACATACGCCGGATAGAGCGTCTTGAGGTCAGGCGGAAAAGTCTCACTGTGATCGGCCGCGTACATATGAATGCCCAGGCTGATATTCCGCAGGTTGTTCGCGCAATTGATCTTGTGGGCCCTGTCCCGTACGAGCTGCACGAGCGGCGCCAGGACCGCCAGCATGGTGACGAATATCGCGATCACCACGAGAAGTTCCATGACGGTAAAACCGCCTCTTCGCCCTTGCTCTTTCATAGGACCGCCATGCGCTCTTCTATTCTGTCGATGATCATCCCGGAAAGCTCTTTTTTTGAGCCGCGGTGGATCTTTTTGCCAAAACTGCATCTATCAATGATCATCACGGTCGTTGTCCCTGCGCCAAAGGCGCTTTTCCCCGGGCCGGTCGCGTTCGCAACGATCATGTCGAGATTCTTTTCAATGAGCTTCTTCCGCGCGTTCCGCTCAAGGTCTTCGGTCTCAAGCGCAAATCCGACGACAAACCGGGAGCCTTTTTTCCTGCCTACTTCAGCAAGGATATCGGGGTTCGGCACAAGCGCTACGCTTACGCGCCGGCCGCTCTTCATCTTTCTTCGCGCGGTCACGGACGGCCGCCAATCGGACACGGCAGCTGCCATGATGACGCAATCCGCACGGCGCATCTTATCAAGGATGGCGCGCCGCATCTGGCGCGCGGTTTCGATTTGTATCACATGCACGCCTGCCGGAGGATGCAGCGCAACAGGGCCTGTTACCAGGACGACGCGATGGCCTCTGCGCCTTGCCTCCCGGGCGATCGCATACCCGAATGTCCCCGTTGAATCGTTGGAAAGGAACCTGACAGGGTCGATCCGCTCGCGGGTAGGACCTGCCGCGATAAGAAGACGCCTCTTTTTCCCGGCACTCGTTTTCACCGAAGAAGTTTTCGGGCTTCCTTGACAATATCGGCCGTATCCGCGATATGGCCGGTGGCTTCGTCACCGCATGCGAGCGTCCCCTTAATGGGGCCGACGAAAATATATCCTGCCTTCTTGAGCCGCTCTATATTGGCCTGCACCGCCCTTTGCCGGTACATGACGCCGTTCATCGCGGGCGCGATCAACACGGGCGCCTCCGTCGCGGCGACGGTACACGTGAGCATATCGTCATAGATGCCGCAGGCGAGCTTTCCTATTATATTGGCTGACGCCGGCGCGATCACGACAAGGTTCGCCTTTTTCGCAAGCGATACGTGCGCCGGGTTCCATTCTTCAGGCTCTTCAAACAGATCGGTCATGACCTTATTTCCCGAGAGCGTCTGCAGGGTAAGTGGCGCGATGAATTTCATCGCCTCTTGTGTCATCACCGCCGTCACCGCAGAGCCGTCTTTCCTGAATAGACGGACGAGCTCGCATGCCTTATACGCGGCGATGCTCCCCGTGACACCGACGACGATATGCGGCATCCGTTTTGTCATTTCTCGCCCTTCGCCAGCTTGATGACCACCTTATCTTCCATGATCTCCTGCAGTGCCACAGAGGTGACCTTCGCATCCAAGGGCGCGTCAACGAGCTTCGTGGCGCCTTCGCCGAGCTCCAATGCCCTTCGCGCGGCGAGTATCACCAGTTTATACGCGCTCCCTGTCTTTTCGATGAGCTTATCGATCGGTGGCATTTCCATCCTTGTCCTCCCCGTTCCATTTCCGCTGTGATGATCCGCTTCAACCGCCTATAGGCATGCGCCAACGTATCATTGACGATCGTATAGTCGTACGTAGATTTATATGATAATTCTTTCTTTGCTATCTTGAGCCTCGCCATCACGGCGTCGGCAGATTCTGACCTCCGCGACACAAGCCGCTTCTTGAGCGCCGCCAATGATGGCGGCGCGATAAATATGAGCACGCTCTCTTTTGGGTAGAGCCGCCGCACCTTCATCGCACCCTTCACATCGATGGAGAGGAGCGTCGGCACGCCTCTCCGGACGTTCTCTTCTATGAGCTTTTTCGGCGTCCCGTAAAGGGAGCCGAAGTTCTCTTCGTGCTCCAGAAAACCGCCCTGCGCAACGAGGGCGCGAAACTCTCTCCCGGATACAAAATGGTAGTCGACGCCGTCGCGTTCTCCGGGACGCGGCAATCTCGTCGTCATGGATACGGAATCGACCAGGCCGAGGCGGCCCTTGAGCAATTTGCCGCACAGCGTCGTCTTCCCGCACCCCGACGGCGCCGAGACGATGAATATCTTGCCCTTACCGGTGACTTGGTGACCTGGTGACCTGGTGACCTGGTTTCTCACTCGACGTTCTTCGCCTGTTCCCGGATCTTCTCGACCTCGCCCTTCATCTCGATGACGTTCTTCGATACTCTGAAATCGCTCGATTTTGAGCCGATCGTGTTGATCTCGCGGTGGAGCTCCTGGGCGATAAAATCGAGCTTCTTGCCGATATCGCCGCTTCCCCCGGTCGTCTTTTTGAAGTTGGCAAGATGGCTTGCCAGGCGCGCTATCTCCTCGGAGATGTCGCAGTTTTTCGCGTATATCGCCACTTCGATCTCGAGCCTGCCCGGGTCGATCGTCCTGCCGCTTGCGAAATCCTTGACGCGCTCGGCGAATTTCTTCCGGTACTCCTCTATCGTCACGGACGCGCGCTTCCGTATCGCGGCAAGCATCCGCTCGATATTCCGCACCCTCTTTTCAAGATCCTTGTGGAGCGCCGCGCCCTCTTTATTCCTGTCCTCAACAAGTTTCCCAAGGGCGTCTTCGATCGCGCGTTTGAGCGCGTGCCACATCTTTGGCGAGTCGGCACCGGTGGACTCGTACGTAAGGATCCCGGGAAGCGTCATGAGGTCACGCACGCTGATATCGTCCTTCAGCCCGAAAGAGCGTCCGAGTACCGCCAGCTCTTTCCGGTAGAGGCCGGCTACTCTTTTATTGACACTCACCCGGCAATTCCTTGCCAGGGGCCCTTTGCACATGAGGCTCATGCTGATCTTGCCCCGCTGGACCTTGCGCTGGAGAAGCTCCTTTATCCTGTCCTCGAATGCGGCGAGGCCTTCGGGGATCTTCAAGGAGACGTCAAAGTACTTATGGTTCACCGTCTTGATCTCGACGACGATGGTGCCCTTTCCGTATCGCGCCTGCCCCCTTCCGAAACCGGTCATTGATCTGATCATTGTAAATCCTATTTAGCCCTGCATGTCGTTCGTCGTTCGTAACATCTTTTCTTTAACGAACTACGAACGACTAGCGACGAATAACGATCTCACGCCCAGACGCGGCGCGCGACCTTCTCTTTCATGACTTTTGTGGAATAGAGATCCATGATGATCTCGTCCGGCTTGAACCACAGCTTTATCTCGCGCTCTGCCTCGGCCTGATTCGTCGACGCATGGATTACATTTTCGTAGACACCCTTCGTCGTGATCCTGCCGAACGAGCCCCGGATCGACACCGCGTCCGCTTCCTCGGGGTTCGTCGCTCCCGAGATATCGCGCACCTTCTTGATCGCATCCTCACCCCAGTAGACGAGCGCCATCACCTTCTTCTTGTGGTACTCCCCCATGATATATTTGATAAGTTCTTCAAAAAACGGCTTCTCTTTCAGATTGATATAGTGCTGAATCGCCAATTCCCTTGAGACCTTCACGATCTTCGCGGCAACGATATCGAGCTTCGTCTCGGAAAGGCGTGTGAGGACGTTTCCTGTAAGCGACTTCTTGAGCCCATCAGGCTTGATGAGGACAAGCGTCTGTTGTTCCATATCCCACTCCTTATCATAAAAAGGCTCTAGTATGAAAATCGACCTAATTATGTAACTTTATAGTTTAGCAAGAAGGCGCGCGTCCTGTCAAGGGAGATATTGCAATGCTGATATTCATGCACAGATAATCACAGATCCCTCTATCAATATCACGCTTTCACAGATGACCACAGATGATTTTATCTGTGATAATCTGTGAAAACGGGTAACTTCCACGGGATCTGCGATAATCTGTGTAATAAAATCATTATACTTCATAACGCTATCGTGGAGGAGCCCAGCCCTGGCGCGCGGCCTCATCGAGGATGCTCAAATTCTCGCGCGCGGCGTCAAAACGCGGGTCTATCTGGAGGGTCTTCTGCCAATACTCCCGCGCCTGGGCGAACATCCCTTTCTTATAATATATCACACCGAGAT
>Ga0315294_10007428_pt1 | contig 12012 bp, 35 predicted proteins | sample YL17G13_40_MG_FD_203626 | JGI IMG/M metagenome (GOLD analysis project Ga0315294, IMG submission 203626) | Sediment microbial communities from Yellowstone Lake, YNP, Wyoming, USA - YL17G13_40 | ecosystem: Environmental > Aquatic > Freshwater > Lake > Sediment | place: USA: Wyoming | collected...
GCAAAACAGCCAACCGCAAGTGAGACCGAGATAATGCCGATTATCAGCACTGTCAGGTATTTAATGCTTGCTTCCATTATTATCCCTCCATATCGTATATCCTGCAACTAAAGCCCAGAGCATAAAACCCAAAGCTACTGCAAAGCGGTTTCGTGTCAGGAGCATACATATATAAAATATTGTTACGAATAGCAGGATAAGCCATAATATGTGGTCATTACTATCTTTCACAGCCCTCTTGTGCCTAACCATTTAGTCCACTTCCTTCCTGTATGCCCTCTCAACCCTTCGCAAGCCGCCTGATGGGGTGTCCCACTTGCCCTTCCGCTCCAAGCTTATGCGCTTCTTAGTTGATTTCTTCATGCATTTCTTCATTTTGATGCTGCGTGTCATGCTTACCATCTCCCCAAATCATTTTCCATCAACTCTCCCTCTTTCTTATATGCCTCAATCAACCTGTCAAGGGCTGCAATGGCTTTGCCAACTATCTCAAGTCTCTGTCTTGCGTTGTGGAATTTATTGTCAATGATAATCAAATCATTGCTTAATTCTGCCATTATCTGCCGTTCCGCTTTCAGTTGGTCGAGGAATGTCATGGTTTCACTTTCCTTCTGCACGATTCAGGTAGTTCGCCACTCCACCACTTATCGTGGCAGGCGCATACATGCATCCCTTCATATGTCAGCGTTGTTACTTCATGTTCGCATCCTTGGACTTCACATTTTGTCATACCTTCACATCTCCTTTGAGGGACTTGAGCTTTTCCGTAATATATCCAAGGCCATAAACCTTTGCCCAACCATTTAATTCTTCGTATTCCTCATCCGTCAAAGCCACCTTCTTGAACTCCTCAATGAACCTGTCAAGGGTTGTAACAGCTAGATTAAACGCATCTCGTTGCCCCAGCCAAAAATAATTCTCCTTTATGCTTCGCCCAGCATCCAGAATCTTTAGGTTTGCAAATTTTCTATCCTTTTCATATCTTTCCCGTTCCCCTTTCAGTATGCCGAGGAATGTTATATTTGTCATGCTTCCCATGAAACCACCATCTCATTTATGCGAACCTGAATACTCATTACAGGCTCATTCTGCTGTATTTCCTGACGTTTTTCGCCATTGATTATCAGCACAATCTTTTCAGTCATATCAAACACCTTCTTTTATCAATTTTAACTGGTGCAGTGCATCCAGAACACATCTCATCTTCAGAAGCGCAGTAATAGTGGATACCACCTTTTTGATAACACTCACTAACACCAGAACCAACTTTTGTTTCTTCCGAAAAATAATATCCTCTTTTAAGAATAGTATTTTTACGAGTTTGGATAGCTTTTTTATAAAATTCTGGACACTGAGAAACTCCCCTCATAAATCTTCCTTTTTCATCTCTTTCAATTTTAGGCATGTCACATATTTTCATTTTTTTACCCCCTTCTCAAGAAGCCGCTTAAACTCTTTAGCGGCATCGTGAGGCATGAATGCTACATACATATGTATGTAATTACGATAATCATCTTTCTTCTCATTCCTATTACGCACGTTTTCCACGGCCTTTTCCACCAATTTTGGCAAATCTTCATGCACCCATTTCTCGACTTCACTGAAGTCAATATATAATTCATCAACTGACATGAACGCCTTTGATTTTAATTCCTTCAAACTTCTGATTTTAGTCATGTTTTTACTTCCTCAATGCTTTGGGCTGGGTATGGGCAACGTTTTGGAAGATTCTTGCAGTCCTTGGCATTACATTCCATACCCCTTGCATAATCACTATTACAATACCCATTCACCCAAAACAAACATCTTCCTGCCATGACATTTATGGATTCATATTTCACCATTTTCTCCTGCAATTCCTTTATCATTTTATCCTTTCTCCTCAATATTTTATCTGGCATAAATGCATTTTCAGGGTGTATCTTCTTTTCACATTTACTACAAGTCCTAATCCGCAATTCCCTCAACATCTTGTTTTTGCATTCAGCCCTGATTGGTATTATATGATGCGCTGTTGTTTTCCTTTTTTTCAGGCAAATGGAGCAATAGTCTTTATCCAATCCCACATCTATATACCATAACCGTTGTTTCGGTATCTTGATGATATGAGCAAAAACCTTGCTATTTTCAATGGCAGCCATTCTTTTGTGTAAAACATTGTTCATTGATTTAAAATTCTTATTTTTGGCTTTCATGCCATAATATCGGTGTTCAAAGCTCTGCAATGCTTTTGCCATCAATTCAACATGACAATTAGGGCAGATTCCATTCACTATGTCATCATAAGACTTACATCTTATGCACTTTGTCCCGTTTATTGGAGACCAATCTTTAGACATCCGTATTAATTCCTTTACTTGTATTTTTGTCATATTTTATTCCCCTTTGATGTTCTAATTATTCGGTTATGATATGTCTTGTGAAAGTGCTGCTGTTGTGTTGCTGTATCGTGACACCTTTGGCAAATATAGGCATAGCCACCGTGACTCCTATGGTGTTTAGTTAGCTTTACTTTTCTTTTGCAGATTTTACATACTTTCATACCTTCATACTCTCCTTCATCAACTTATCGAATTTCTGTATTTTATCTTCTGCTTCCTTCGTAATGAATGAAAGCTGGCCTGAACTATCTCTCCAAAATCTCATGGTTTAATCTCCACTCTCAATACTCTTATCTTATGAATCCTGACATCCGAATAATCAACGCTTCCCACTCCTCCGATAAAATGGTCTGTAAGGGTTTCAGGGCTGATTAAATCTGTCTTGCATGTCATACACCTAATTACTATTATGTCAGTCATTTCAACACACCACACTTTTCACAGTATAATGCCGTTCCCATATTCACTTCTTCTAATGAACCGCACTTTTTACAGGGTTGTATATCCCCTTTGGTCTGGTAAAGGGGACATTTTATACAGTCCCTTTCAGGTTCAAAATCATATCCATGTTTTTGGTTCTCTTTTTTGTTTGGCTTTGCTTTTTCATTCGTGCAATAATATTCATAGGCATCAGTATCCAAATGAATAAATTTACATTGTTTATCTATTGCCAACCATTCAAGCAATGATTTTATTTTATTACATTCTTTTATCCTTTCCAAAATAAATGCATAGTCATTCATGGTTTCATGGCCTCCTTCTTCTGTGCAAACATACCTGCTGCTCGCATTAATTTGCTTATTTTGATTGTGCAATCCAAACAGGTTTCTATCTGTTCAGTGCATCCCCAACAACCCCCTTTAAAAACCATTTGCGTATGCTGCACCTTGCTTGAACATTCCTTCCCACATAGGTCACAAAAATGTTTCTCGCTCATGCCTTCACACCCTTCTTCTCGAACCAACTATCACAATTTCCATTGGCAAGACAAACTGCACAAACATTCCCATGCTCTGTCAATATCCTATACCTTGTTATATGTCCTGATGGGCAGTAGCCAAGCGTCTTGCTTATTTCCAATTTAACGTTCACTACTTGATGCTCCATGTCATCCCTCCTCCCCACCTTTGGATTTGGGGCTGGGAATCTTGTTGGCTCTCTCGGCACAAGTCAACGAAAGGTCGCTATGTTTTCCAGTTGGGTAGCTTTTTTGGGAGTTCCCAACTAACTCACTCTCCGTTCTATCGCATCCCAAAGAGTTACCTGTCTTCCCAGCCTTTCCCACCAAAAGGCGAAGAAACTCATTTATCACTTTCATAAAAGGTTTTTTCAAAAACTTTGTCTCATATTCATAGACGAGTTCTGCTTCTAAACCACCATTTTTTAATTGTTTAGCACGGTAACTATCAGGTAGTTCTTTAACAACATTATCAAGATATGTTTTCAGAAATATATTCCACAACAATTCTTTATCTTTCATAATCTCCCCTGCTACGTCTTTGATGGCTGCGAGGGTTGCTTCTTTGAAATTGGTTTCGGCAATCCTCATCATATGGGATGAGAATCTGTCCACATTTATTTTGTTGGCTTGAAGAATCTTCACTATGCTTCTAACTTCTGCACTTTTCATTGGTATGAAAATATCTACTGGATAATTATCCGTCTTCTCTACCAGTTCCTTCAGGCTGGTTTCGGTCATAGTCCCACACACTTGCAATATATCGAACATATATGCCTAATCGGATGCCACATCATGCAAGTTTCCCTTTTGCATTCGCCCTTGATGAAAGGACAATAAAATTCCCTTTCCCTTGTCATTTTCTTCTTGGTCATAGTCCATCACGCACCTTTGGGGAGTTTCATCTTCTTCTTTAGATTACAATCCCAATCCCAATCTGGTTTCATACAGCATTTCATTCTCTTGTCGAGCCAATGTAATTCCATGTTATCATGTTTCTTTGCGAACTTCTTGTAATTCTTCACTTCTATCCATGCCACGCAGTTCCTGCAAATCGCTATGTCGGTCATGTTCTCGCTTCCTTCTTGCTTCTATATTCACTCCCATTACAATCCCATATCCTGAATGGGTATTTTTTTAGGAGTGGAAGTCCCTTTTCATTAAGGGTTTCAAATGGTTCAATCCCTATGAAAATATTGTTTTTGATGACAACTACCCCATTCCTTGTAGCCCAGCAGAAGAATAGGCCATTCTTCGGATAGCGAAATCTCCTCATTGGTATTTTATCTCCTTTTTCATAGTTTGCCATGCAACACTCGAAATTCTTTAGCTGCACTTCCTTTTCGCCATCCACGAATGTATCATATAGTCCCATATCATCACCTCATTTCTTAACCATTGCTAATTTTATGAAATTCATAAGGATTTTTGCATTCTCCATGTCAAGCACTACCTCATCACCATAAGCATGACCGTGACAAAATACCTGCCACATCTGCTTCAACCTATGTATAAATAAATTAGTGCCTTGCCTGTATATGCTTACAAAGATATATCTATCATCTTCATCATATTCCATCCTGACGATGGAACATCCGCAAACACATTCAATATATCTTTTCATGCTTTCGTGTTCTCCTTTTGCCCCAGCCTGCTGAATGTGTCCTATGCACCCGATAATTCTATCGGAGGGAGTCGGCAAACCATTCATGCATGGAACGGCTACTCCGTAAGTTTAACGTGACTACATTACACCTCTTTTCACCGTGGCTGTTTGGACATCTCTAACCCTTTTTTTATCCCAATATGGACTCTTACAGCTTGGACAGTATTTTGGGCTTATTTTTGTTGCCCAATTATATCCACATCTGTTGCATTTAACAATCCTAATCATAATATCAATAGTAATATATTATCGGAATTAATATATAAAGCTATTGGTGATACTATCAGGATGGATATGTCAACCAAGGTTATAATCGCACTTATCATCGTATTCTTAATTATAGGCTGCATCAATGTGCTGGCAAGCTACCTTAAACCTGTATTCCGCTTACATGAACCCGATGTCGAGATGAATGGCACAGTCCATTTCACGGAACTGCACCTCGCCAAGAACTGCGGGTATGTGACATGCCACTACAAGTTCGGCAAGGATGTGCGACTCGGCAATGCAGCTATTTCAGGCAACATCCAAATAGGCGATAACACAAGCTTGGGCAAGGACACCGAAATATATGGCAACGTGAAGATAGGGAAGAACGTGGTCATCCAGAGCCATGTCTACATCAACGGCAGGGAATACTACAAGGATAATGGCATCTGGTATCTTAACATGGATAAGGCGACCATCCACAACATCACGATACCTGATGGCACATGGATACCCGTAGGCAGCCAAATCAGAAGCCAAGCTGATGTGGATAAGGCCATGATTTTATGAGTCTACTAATTGCAATCGGCATCATCCTATCTGTGGCATCAACGGCAGTGCTGACTTGCATACATATCAAAAGGTTTTGGGAGAAGGAAAAGGCTTCACAATAGCAGCCTATTTAGGTTATCCTTAATCCTTACTTCAGTGAATTTCCTTAATTCCACTATCAATTCTTTCAGCTTTTCAGGGGAAGGCTCTGGAAGACCGCAACGCTGTGAGTCCGCACCTATGGATACGAACTCTGGATTTATTTTTTCAATCATGCTTACAAATTTATGTAAGTCAAATCCAATCACAGGCTCTATTGAAACCATTTTTCTTGCTCTTAACAAGCACATATGCAGGTATCTTATCATAGGTTGCGGTGCTTTCGATACCGATGTATTCCTATTGGTTTCAATAGTAGTGCCTAATATGGCATTTTTAGGGAAATAGTTGTAGTTTATGAACTCAAAGAACCTTTCGGGGTTTTTAGTCTGAAATAGGTATGTATTGTAAGCAAAGGAATTACATAATTTAAGCACCTTTATTATCCATTCACTCGGAACTGCATCAGCCCACATATCAGTTGAACTGCCAACGAATATTGTTTTTTCTGCGCCAAGCTTATCGTTTAAACAATTATTATCAAGCCTTAATGGTAATTGCCTTAAACCATACCTCTTATTTATTTTATTGACATAGCAGTAGGCACACATATGTGGACATTCACCCTTGATAGGATTCCATGTGAAATTGCACCAAGGATACATATTCCCAACTGATTTATTTAATGTCATGGTTTCATCTCTTTTTTATCTTGAAAAACCCTGATTTCACAACCACTAAAATAATACCAAATTATGACTAACATATAAATCGGAAACATAATTATTCTTGTTTTTATTCCAAGCCCTGACCATAAAGCCATAACGTTATAATCATTTTCTTCGCTTCTCATCTTTTCATCTCCTTCTCCCCGCCTTCGCTTACCTTTCTCATCTCTTTTGTTATCTTGTCGAAATTCATTTGCCATTGTTTTGGCAAATGACAAGCATTAAGGCAAATCAATTCACCGCAGGACTCTTTAAGATGTGCCTCACATACAGGACACAAATATTCTGATAACTCCAACTTATCAAAAATACTTCCTCTGAAATCCCCGTCTTTCTTCAAATCCTCTTTTCTGAATCCAAACATTCAATCACCTTTCTTGTATGTTATTCTCCCCGCTTTCGGGCTTGGAACGTAGTTTCTCTATAATCTTTTGCTGGTCATCATCCCAATGCATCCCAACATCTTCCTGTTTCTCCCGATATTCCTTTCCCCAAAGCAATATTTCCTGAATTTCCATTGGCTTGAACCTTATCGTTACCATACTATTCCTTCTTCCCGTCTTCGGGCTTCGGTTTCAATGACATTTTACCACAATATCTGCACATCCATCTTTTAACAAAAGTTTCATTATACCTTCTGTTCTCTTTACCGCAATATGGGCATAACCAAACAGCATAGTAGCTACGCCTTGGATGCCAACACAAACTTTCTATTATCTTCATGCCTTCATCCCCTCGATTTCCTTGAGCCTTTTCTGGTAGTTCTTCCAAATCGGTTCTTGCGCTTTGCGTAACGCTTTGTTGGTCTCATCATATGCCTCATCCTTTAGCTGCTCCTTGGTTTTCATGCCTTCATCTCCTTCTCCCCGCCTTCGGGCTTCCTATCAATCATGTTATCTACCAAGCGATTTGTGGTGTATTCTCGTTCCCATTGCTTTCTGCTTAAAAAACTCCGCCTTGTCGGAACTCTTTTCTTTATGCCGTTTTTTGTCGTGAAATTCAATAATTCAACCATCCTGCTCCCGCAATTTGGGCAGTTGGGGTTTAAACCATTGAATATTCTTTTCTTCAAGCAGTTAACGCATTGAACCATGTAACTCATGCCACGGCCTCCTTCTCCCCGCCTTCGATTTTGGGGCTGGCAAAATCTCTCCGATTACCAAGTAATATGATAGCGATTTCTTTTTCTTGGGTTTCCGTTGGCTGACATCCGTCATACATAGTTCTGTTTCCAGCCCAATCGCAAAAAGCCTTTCCATGCGGACATCTCGGTAATTTTGTGAGTATTAATTCCTCGCCTTCTATTTTGGGGTTACGACCCTTGCAAGTTGAAGCCCCTATATCTCCAACGCTTTTCATGGGTTGATTGCAAGGTTTGTCGCCAGCCTTTCCAACGAAAAGGTATAGAACATCCTCAAGCGCATAAGCAATTGATTCTGCTACAATAACGCCTATTTCTTCAAGTGATGTAGCTTTCCTTGGGTCTATCTTATCAATGACTTTTCTATGCTCTTTAATTTCCTCTCGTATCTCCCCCGCCACATCCTCGATGGCGGCGAGGGCATCATCATAATCAAGTTCACCATATTTATATCTTTTGCCACAGGCTTTACATATCGTTCCCTTAAAACTTACACATCCGCAACTGCAAGTGAAACTTGCCATCTTCTCAAACCTTTCCTTCAGGTTGTCGGTCATGGTTTGGCCTCAAGTTCAGATTTTGCAACTTTCTCATCTTCGGAATCAATATAATGTAATAGATACAACATTACTATATTTCTTATAACCTCTGTTTTGTTATTTCCCAATCTCCCATCACCCGCAAGCCTATCGAGTATTTCAACCTGTTTTTCTGTAAACCTCACTACTATCATCTGCTTCCTCATGCGTTTTTCGGTTTTAATCTGCTTTACCATATACATCCTTTTCCCCAATCCAATTGTTGTGTATATGCTGCCCATTATATGACTACTGAAATTATACTTTGATTTTATGTAGTTGAATACATCCATTTCCTTACCTTCTTTGTAATATATGATAATTTGCCTATGTCTAATCATTTTCCAATGGTATTTATCTCTCCACATCCTAAAGCTTTTTAGTATGCTATTGCAATATTCACCTTTAGTATAATCTAAAAATCCTTTCCCCTTTTCAAGCTCGTTATATAATCTGCTATCAAACCTAATTTTTGTGCTATTATCCCCTTCATTTCTTCCCATTGAACCTCGCCCTATACCTCTTTAAATTTATCTCGCAATCCCAAAACCTGTCGTCATACTCGCACCTTTCACCTGTAATGGAACATATATACCCCTTTGGAGTTGGTTGCTGGCGTAGGCATGGTATTTTAGGCAGTTGCTTGTCAATTGGCCTGATTTCGGTGTCATTTATGCCATCATCCATGCCTTTCATCCTTCCGCACTCCATTCCCTCACAAACTCTTTCTTTACCTCACGTTCAATTACAGTATTGCTTGACGGTAGGAACATACCCCTTTCATTGAACTTTCTTCTTACCCTGCTTATGGTTTCAAAGCTTGGGAATTTGTCGAATATTTCAAACGGTATGAATACCGACTTGCCATCCTTATTGGCTACTACCTGATATACCCTGTAACACAGCCACTTGTCCGATTCCCTGCACCTTGGCTCATCCCTTAATAGCCTGAATACCAACCCCTTCGCTGTCCTGAACTCCTGACTGAATTTGGAACGCAAGTCATCACTCATTTTTTACCACCTTTTTTGTGTGATTGACCTTATCCTTTTTAATATTATGCTGTCTCACTATTTCTGGGTATTTTTTTGCTATATCATCAATCAACTTATTAAGAACCATTTTATCATTTATGATATATGATTTAACTCTACCTATATATTCATAATCAAGTATGTTAAGAAGCCAGACAAATTCGTTCAATAAACTCCTTGTATATCCCAACCCTATTCCAAGTCTATTTGCAATAGTATGTGCATTTATTGAACCCCCTTCATCAATTATTTTTGAAATCATTAACAATACTATGCATCTACGCCTACTATTTAATATTATAGCCCTTTTATTTTGCACTAATTCTTCTTTTGTTATTATGCTCTCGTATGTATAATTCGGATGTAAGTCATGGCTCATTTTTTTACCACCCTTTTTGTGTGACTAACCTCATCCATTTTAGTTTTATGTTCTACCGTCACTTCGGAGTTTGTTATCATTTTAGGGTGTATTTTAGCTATAATTTCAGGGTGTATTTTAGCTATGTCATCAATCAAATTATCAATATATATTTTATCATTTATGACATACGACTTAATTCTACTCAATGATATGCCATTATCCATAGCAAGTATTTTATGAAATTGCACAAATTCATTCAATAAACGCCTTGCATATTCCAATGCTATTCCTAACCTATCTGCAAGAATATATGCATTTATTGAACCCTCATCATTGATTATTTTCGATATAATTAGTAACGCTTCACACTTAATTTTACTGTGTAATATTATAGCCCTTTTTCTCTGCACCAATTGTTCTTTTGTTATTATGTCCTCGTATTTATAATTTACCATACCAAACCACTCTTATTACTCCAAAACTTTCTTTATGTATAAGACCAAGTTCTGACAGCACTTCAACATGATTTGATACTATTGGATAATTAACTAAAAACATATCACCATATTTTAGCTTTAATGCAAGATATAACTGATTCACAGTATATTTATATCTTGTATTTTTAAGAAAATCTAAAACAATTTCTCTGCTCAATGGGTTTGGATGTGTCATACTTATAATTTAACCTATTGGATATTTAAAGGTTTTGTGAGTATATAAATACACATTAAACAAGAGCTATACTACTACTCCGACACCGACACCAATACCGACACCGACACCAATACCGACACCGACACCGACACCGACACCTACACCAACTCCTACTCATTTTACTAAATAATTTAGTCATATCAACTCTCCTTCAGGGACAAGCCCACACGCTTTAGTGGTGGGTTGTTGACATTTACACCTCCTTCATTTTTTATTTATTTACATATGAAATTAAAATTACTTGCCACTATATGTCCTCATAGCCCCAAGCAGGTCTGATACAACGCTATTCGGTATGCCGTGCCACTGTATATACCTTATTTCCCTTTTTGTTATCTTTTGTAGTATACCAATTCTATTAAGTTCCATCATATACTTTTCACCTTCATCATTAAATATGCTGATGAATTTACCTATTAAGCCACCATGAATCTCCCTAAATTTATCATTCATTGAATGTCTATCATATAACCTTTTTACCATATATGTTGTTATTTGTTTGTCATAAAATATCCTTTTTATTATTGGTGTTATGGCTTTAAAGTTCCAAGTCCAATATGGGTCTCTTACCTTCCAGCCGTCATTCCATAGTTCCTTACTGAAGGCATCACCCTTCTTGACCTCTATACCCCTAAACTTCATCTTTCTACCATACAATATAAAGCTGTCAAAGTTGTCAAGCCATGCCTTTTCCTGTGGGTTGTTACTCACAAATGCCTCATATATGTCATTGCTACTGTTCCTAACTGATATAGCCTTTTGCTTGGATATATCATATAATATATTAACCTCATCTTTTGTTAGTCTGGTGTCAACGTTATCCATGATGCTTACCCTATATCTTATGCACTATAATACAGAAGCTAATGCCTTAACTTCTGCATTACAATACAGAACCCCTTTTTGATTAAACGCTTGTTTACCAATACCCAAAATCCTGTTTCACCTGCATAGTATCCACTACAATATACACCTAAAAATGCCCATAGGATGCCATATTGAAAACTACCTGCCCAAAGGCAGTAATTAGCTGTAATCGCACAAACACCAAATATAAAAAAGCTTATTTTTGTTTTCATACTTTATTACCCCACATCTTAAGCCATTCACAAGTTTTCCAATCACCTACATGGTCACAAAGTCGCTGGGTGTGAATGCCTTTCTGAAGACGAAGCTCATGGCTTGTTCGCAACAGGCAGAACCGATTGAACCGCTTGCCGATTGATTGATATGGACAAGGCATACTTTATTATAGTATCGTTACATATAAAGGTTAGTGGTTCTTTTAACCTTACGTCAGGCTATACGGTATGTAGTGTGGGGGTGTGGGGGAGTAAGGCATATTTTTATGTGGTAGATGTGGTAGTTTAGATACTATGGTATGATTCCGATACCGACACCGACACCGACACCAATACCGACACCGACACCGACACCAATACCGACACCGACACCGACACCAGAGTCGGAGTAGGAGTTGGTGTCGGAGTAGGAGTTGGTGTCGGAGTAGTAGTATAGCTCTTGTTTAAAAACATTTAAATATACATTAAACTTATTACCCCCTAACGGGGGGAAATATACCTACCCACCCCT
>Ga0315294_10007432_pt1 | contig 12010 bp, 8 predicted proteins | sample YL17G13_40_MG_FD_203626 | JGI IMG/M metagenome (GOLD analysis project Ga0315294, IMG submission 203626) | Sediment microbial communities from Yellowstone Lake, YNP, Wyoming, USA - YL17G13_40 | ecosystem: Environmental > Aquatic > Freshwater > Lake > Sediment | place: USA: Wyoming | collected...
TGACTTTGTGCCAGTAGATCGGTATCTCCAGCAGTATCAAGGCGTTGTACAGTATGGCCATGATGGCTGCCCCGATGACGGTTCCGAGGACCGATCCCTGTCCGCCTGCGATGCTCGTTCCGCCGATGACCACCGCCGCGATGACGTTCAGTTCGTAGCCCATTGCCATGTTCGATTGAGCGGACGACATGGACGACGCCATGATGAGTCCCGCGACGGAAGCCAGAAGCCCGTTGAGTGCATAAACGATGAACTTGGTTCGGTTCACGCCCACGCCTGATAGACGCACGGCCTCCTCATTTCCACCGACGGCGTGTACATACCGGCCGGGTCTCGAGCGCAGCAGGAAAATGCTGCACGCTGTGGCCACGAACGCGAGCAGGATGATGGGCGTGCAGCCTGTGCCCACGAAGTAGAAACGCTGTGGCAGCGGACCGATCCACTTCGCGTGCGTATACAGGGTGACGCCTGCCCGTAGGATGCCCATGGTGCCCAGAGTCGCGATTATGGGCGGGATTCTCAACCGCGTGATGAGGAGGGCATTTAGCGCGCCGCATGCCGTTCCGACGCCCAGTGCGGCCGTGACTGCAAGCCAGATATCCGCGCCGCCCAGCATCATCTTCCCCATGACTGCGGCAGAGAACGCAAGCACCGAAGCCACGGACAGGTCTATTCCGGCCGTCAGGATCACCATCGTCATGCCGGCGCCCATGATCCCGACGACCGCCATGTCCCGCGCTGTCGTCAGCAAATTCGTGGACGAGCCGAAGTTGGGCTCCCGAAACCACAGCGCGCACACGATGACGCCGAGGAAAACCAGCGCCGGCAGCTCTCTCAATTGCGCCAGTCGGTTTGTTTCCTGACTTGATCTCAGCTCTGCAGAGCGTGCAGCGGTATCAGCCACTTCAGTCTCTCCGCCGGAGGTTAATGTGCGCTCGAAATTGCTCTCACGCGATATCTTCCGCCGCTTGGGAGCTTCAGGTAGACGAAGCGATCATCGGACCACATTGCGCTGACTTTCGCCGGACTCGCTCGCGCCGTCTTTCCGCCGTCCCATACGATTGAATCATCCAGCCATACTCTCGTTGTGCCGGCTTCAGCCGGAACACCGACGAGCGCGCGGCGTTCGGGGTCAACCCATTTCCATCGGCCCGGGCCGGCATCGCGGCGTTCGATCGGCTGGAACGGCTTGTCCTGAAGACACTCCTGGAGCGATTCGCCGTAGGCGAGGTCGAGCGCGGCCGACCCGCCCGAGGTCTCGGCTCTGAAATGGCCGACGACTTCACGTCCGAAATCCAGCACGACCGCGACTTCCCTGCCGGCGGGGAGTTCGATCCGCGCGGTTCTGCCGTCGGCTTTCATGATGTTGCTCGCATTCCGCAGAGCTTTTTGGCAGCCCCGGACCTCGACGATGCGTTGCGGCAGAACGAGCTCCCGGGCCATGTCGGTTCGCAGTTCACCGATGATACCGGCCAGGTGTGAAGGCGGCGCGGGATTCCCCCAGGGCGATACGGGCGGCGTGCCGAGATTCGCGGCAGGCTTCCCGAAGGGCATGGCGGGAGCCCGGGGCCAGTCGGCCGGCGGATCGAGCGACGCCGACCAGGAATCGTCGGTGACGATTGACAGGCTCTTCCCGTCGGGAAGACGGATGTCCAGCCCGCCTATGAACCCTGCGGGCCCGCTGCCGTTGTGCGCTTCCACTGCGAGTACGTTCGTGCCGGTCTTCAGCAGCTTCGTGACGTCATGCTCGTCGAGCCGGCGCCACCATTCGCCGGAGTGACCCGGACCCGGACTGCTGCCGGCCTTGCGGCCGTTCACAAAGAGCACGTACTCGTTGTCGGCGGTGCATACGAACATGGCCTCCAGGGGCCTGCCGGGCAGGGTGACGGTGGTCGCGAGATAAACACGGCAGTCGGGATCGCTCGCCGCTTCGGGATGCCAGATCCAGCTCGCGCCTGCTATGGGGCTGGATGGTGGAGACACAGCGGTTCCAATAATAAGCATTATGCACGCGCATAGGGAGGCCACCAGTATTGGTGCGCGTGGCAGGCGACTGGCGAGTTGGTTGGTCTGCGGCATCAATTGATCCCCGATGGCTGAGGTTGGCAGCGCTGTGGGATGCCACCGCAAGTATATCAGAGCGGGATGTGGAGGTCAAACCTGCACGCGGCCGTCGGAATTTCGACCCCGGTGCATACTTGGGCGGCTATCCGGGTATACTGAAAGGAAAACAAGACCCCGCCAAACCGGGCACGGAGCCGGCTCGTGAGGTAGTTCCGCATCTTAGTCTGGAATCGGATTTCGTCTGCGAGGCAGTTGAATGGGCGACACAATGTCATTGTGCAACACGCGGCATTGCTCGGGCAGCCTCGTGGGCGTGCCGCCGATCAGCCTTTGCGGAGAGTAGACGTTTCTCGGTCTTCGGCTGCGCAACCCGAAAGGAGCATCGTGGATGAGGATGACCAGGGATGCCTATGCGAGGGAGGTCTGGAAGGCGGTCGAGGCGATTCACGAGGGGCAGGATGAAACCTTGTGTCCTCATGAGAACTGCGAGCAGCAGTTGAGCGTTCTGGTGGCAAGCGTACGCGCAGGCACGACGATTGTATGCCCGCAGCACGGAACCATCTTCCGCGAGTGATTAACACGCGAGGGAGGCCGATTGACCTCCCTCGCGTTCCATTGGCGGTTCGGGAACAAGCGTGCGTTCGTGAGAAAACAGATTACTTGCCTCCGACAGCCTCGCGCAGCTTGCGTCCCGGTCTGAATACGCAGACTGTGCCTGCAGGGATCGTGAGCCGCTCCCCCGTCCTGGGGTTCCGTCCGGCCCTCGCGCGGCGGGTTCGCACGTCGAACGTGGCGAAACCCACCAGCGATACCGGCTGCTTCTTGCCCAGGGTGCCCGTGATAGTGTCAAGAATTGCCTCTATGGCCGTGCTGGTATCCTTCTTTTTCATGCCTGTTTTTGCCGCAACCGCATTGATTAGCTCGGGCTTCGTCATTTCCGTCACCCCCTTCCGATAGTCAGACCGCGTGTCCATGCTCCACGTCCGCAGAGGACGCCGGCCACCCCGGCGACTTGCGGTTCGGCACTATTGCCCTGACGACGCGTCGGCTGAGTCAGCCGGCGAAAGGCCCTGCGGACTATGGGTTGGCCTTACTCCACAGTTGCTTTTACCCAAATCGCGTCTTGCTACACCCGATTTGGCCTTGATTTTCCCGGATATTTTGGGATTCGGCTTGGTCCACGGTTGTCGAGTCAGCGCTGGAGCTGCGGTCAACACAGCGGAGGCCGATAGGAGATATGCACTATCCCGGGGGGAGGTGCTCTTGACCCGGACTCAGCGCGGTGGTAGAATTGAGCAAGCCGGAGGGATAGCTTTGAGGGTTGTTTCCGGCCGGGAACAGGAGGTGGGAACATGAATCCGGAGCTTCTGACGTGCCGACGGCTCACTGCCGGCCTGCTTTATGCGCCGCTGTCCCTGCAGACGGTGGACCTGAATCGCCTGTACGCCCTGGTTACGGAACGCTATCCGTACCAGACGCTGCAGCATCTTCCCGACGGCGTCCGCATGGCGAATCCGGACAGCGACTGCTTCGTTCAGCAGACGAGAGTCCAGGTGAACGAAAACGTAATGTACTTCCAGGCCAGCAAGGAGAAGTGTCTGGACATCTTCAACCTGGTCCAGAGCCGGCTGAGTATCCCGCAGTTCCTCACGTTCGGCGTCAAGCTCACGGCCTTCCTGCCGCTCTCCGAGCCGGATGCCGCGACGGAACTCCTGGAATCGCGCGCGCTGGCGATTCTTCCCAAGCAGTGGGAACTGCTTGGCCCCGGCCGCAGGGGCTCGGGCCTGCGCATCGTCCTCCATCAGGACGGCGTTCATGAACTGCGAATCGAGCCGTTCTTCAATGATCCTTCTCAGCTCTACGTCGAGCTGGACGTCCAGCATCCTCAGCCGTTCACCGGACTCGAAGGTGTGGAGGGCAGGATGGACGCGGCTTACGAGTATCTGTTCGGGAATGTGAAGGACTTCCTCGCCTCGCTGAAGTAGCAGCCGACATCACCCGGCCTCTCCGCGCAAGGTCACCCTCGGGTTCAGGAACCCTCGACCCCTCGAACCCTTGAATCCTTGAATCCTCTCTTCACTTGAAGCTCGGAAGGATGATGCCGCGCATGATCACGTTTTGAGCGAAGATGAATACCAGGAGTGTCGGCAGGGCGGCAAGGCTCAGCGCAGCCATCGTGATGTACTTCGGCGCGAGTATCTGAAGTTCATAGAGCCACACCATCATCGTCCACATCTTCTGATTCTGACACACGAGGAATGCGAACATGAACGCCCCGTACGCGTACGTGAACGACTGGAGCGCGATGACCGCGAATATCGGCTTCGAAAGCGGGACGGTGATCTGCCAGAACATTCTGGTCTCCGAGGCCCCGTCCATGATGCCTGCTTCGTAGAGCTCCTTCGGCAGGCTGTCGAAGAACCCCTTTAGGAGGAATATCGCATACCCGCTCGCCATGCCCGGAAGCACCAGCGCCCAGAATGTGTTCAGCATGTGCAGCTTTTTCAGGAGCAGGAAGTTCGGGATCATCGTGACTTCCGCCGGGAATGCCATGGTCGCCAGCAGGAAGAGCAGGACCTTGTAGGTGTAGCGCAGGTTGTACCTCGATAGTCCATACGCACAGAGCGGGTTGACGATCAGGTGTGTCAGGATCACCGCGAGACAGAATACCGCCGTGTTGAAAACAGCGCGTCCGTGTAGCAGCATGTAGCCTGCGACAGTCTTGTAGTTGCGGATCAGGAAGTACTTGCGCAGGGCCTTCTGGTTCGACAGCACGTATGACCAGTCGGCCAGATGGTAAGGCGCGGCGAGCTCCATGATGTTCGTCGCTTTTAGGCCGTATGCCTGATTCACGGCTTCCAGGCTGCCGTATCGCCGCAGCATTTCCTGCCGGAAAAGGTTCTCCGCATTCAGCGCCCGGAAGGCGGTAACAGGTGCTGCATTGGCGATGAAATCCATCCAGTCGGTGAGAGGTGTGCCCTCCGCGGGCAGTTCTCTCGGCAGCTCAATCTGGTCGAAGGAGGCGTAGTTCCTCCTGTAGATTCGGTTGACTTCCCGGATGCTGCCGAGATACCGCGTTGACAGGAACTTGCGATACGCCGGAGCCGCTTCATCGGTGAGTTCCATATAGCGGAACGGAAGCATGTTTCGGACGAACTCCTCCCAATCCGGACGCTCCTTCGGGTTTGCGGGCAGGGTGGGGAGGAGATGAACATCTGTGAAGGCCTTGTAGTTCGTGCCGTGCGTAGCATTCAGCTTGCGGATGTCGTTGTTGTATTTGTCCTCTTTCAGGAATGTTACGAAGAGCGGGTCGCATCCCACGATCTGGAGGAAGTCGGCGGGCAGCGACGCCTCGAATTTCAACCATTCCCGCATCTTGGTCGTCTTCTCCGGCTGCCACTCCCTCTTGTCGGTGCGCTCGAACGGGGAGAAGACCTGCTCGAAGGTGACGGCTTCTTCGCGATAAGTGCTGTTCAGCGCGCTGATGTCATCGTTGAACCGCTCTCGCAGGAATTGCCTGTACTCCTCAAGCAGTCGGCTGGGGTAGTGGGAGGTTCCGGCTATGGGGCCGTAATTCGCGCGTTTGTACTTGATTGGAAGCCCGGCTCCGAATTCGTTCCAGTCCCGGACAAGCGCCGCCTGCCCAGGGGTCAGGTCGCCTTTCTGGGGCGGAGCCACGTCCTCGGTCTTGGCGAAATCAGCTCTGTAATACCCGTTGAGGATATCCATATCGCCGGCATACCTGTCCTCGGCATACTTGGCGAACAAGATAGATTCGTCGTAGAGGTATGTCGGTATGACGGTGTAGTTGTTCACGTCCACGCCGCTCTTCACGGACGTTGACAACATGACCAGGAACGGATAGATCATGGTCATCGCGCCGATGGTCAGAACGACGTACAGCCCGAGGATCAGTATTCGCATTGACCAGGACTTTCGCCCGACTGTTGGGATCAGAGACATAGCTACATGAACCTTCTAATCGCACCGGACTGTGCGTAAACCTCTACTCCTCTTGTCCCGCTGCGGAGAACCGGACGTTCCTGAGAATCCTGAGCTGGTACATGGTGAAGCCGATCAGCATGCTTCCCATGATCCAGGCCGCGGCGGTCGCATAGCCGAACTTCAAGTACATGAAGGCGTTGTACCAGATCTCCAGGCCGATAGTGTGCGTGCGGTTGAGCGGCCCGCCGCCCGTCATGACGAATATGTTCTCCATCGCTTTGAAAGAGCCGATGAAGACACCGACCAGGTTTATGATAATGAGCGCCTTCAGAGATGGGAGGGTGATGCGCCAGATCTTGCTCCAGACGCCCGCTCCATCCAGATCCGCTGCCTCGTACATCTCGTCAGGTATGCCCTTCATAGCGGCGAGATATATGATGCTTCCCGGGCCGGCGCCCGCCCATATCCCGGGAAGTATGACGCACAGCATGGCTACCGGCCATGTAGGATCTTGGAGCCATGTCTGCTCGTTCATTTGCAGGGACTTCAGAGCCGGGTGGACATGGTGCGCGAGGACAAGTGCCACGTCGTTGTAGTAGCCAATCAGCGTGTTGAAAAGCCCCTGCGGCGTCGCGTCGTAAAACCACTTCCAAAGGAAGATAATGACCAGAGCACTGGTCACGGCGGGGAGATAATACACCGTGCGGAAAAACATCTTCCCGCGTGGAACTTCGTTGAGCATCAGCGCGAGGAATATGGGCACGAAGAAGCCGAGGCCGAGGTTCAGCACCACATACATGAGGCTGTTGAAAACGCCGGTCCAGAACATCTCCTGGCTGACTGCCTCGATGAAATTGTCCAGGCCGATGAACTTGCTCCTGCCGATTATGCGATAATCCTGGAACGCCATCACCATTCCTCGGAGCAGGGGATAGTACGCCCAGACCAGGATGGATCCGACGGCGGGCAGCATGAAGATCCAGGCGATCACGTGGATCATCTTGCTGCCTCGTACGACCCGAGTGTCCCCTGTCTCTTCGGTATGGCTTTTCGCCAGTTTCCTTACTTGTGTAGCCCCAACCGAGCCGATCAGGAGAAAGAGGACTGCGAAGATTGTCCATGCAGTCCGGCGTTTCCTGTTCATAACCTCCGGCTCGACATATCCAAGCATTTTCGTGTCAATCTTGTACGCCGCCGCATCGAGGACTTTCTTCGGGTCGGCGTTCGGGCGGAGTACGATCTCCTCAAGTGGGTAGTCGAGCTGGATGTAGATCATTTCGCAGTTTTTGCCGTGGGGCTCAGGGCGACCGTGCTTGAAAGCTTCCTTGTTCGCTTCGATCCAGCTCTTCGGAATGCCGCGGAGATACTCGGTGTAGCCGTATTTCTCCAGCTTATCGGGATTGACCATCTTTCCGAGGCCCGACTCGACGTAGGCCTTCGTGCGAACTCGGTCGGCTTCTTCGCTGGTCATGAACTTGATGTACTGCCAGGCCGCATCGCGCACGCGGGGATCAGTTATCTGCGAGCTTATCCCCCACATGCCGGCGTTGATCTCGTTCGCTCGGCCTGCCGGTCCTGCTGGGAGTGCGGCAATGCCTATGAGGCTTGGGTTGAGGTTAGACCTGTTTGTCACCAAATCGGTCGAATAGGAAAACCACTGTGCGATCTTGCCTTGCTCGATATCTTGGGTGTACGTGGTGCTGCGGGATGCGACGCCCTTGAAGTGCTTCCCATCTGAGGGGCGGACCCACTCGCCGATCCTCAGCTTCTTGTAGAACAGCAACGCGGTGACGCCTTCGGGCGAGTTGAAGACGCACTTCCACTCGCCGTTCTCGTCCTGCGCGACGATATCGCCTCCTGCCTGCCAGAGGAAGTTGATCCAATGGAAGGCGGCGCCGCTGGGGCCGCCGGAGAAACCGAAGCCGTACTGGCCCTTCTCCGGTATGGTCAGCTTCTTGCAGTACTCGTAGAACTCGTCCCAGTCTCGAGGGGGTTTGTTCGGATCGAGGCCCGCCTCCCTGTAAAGGTCCTTGCGATAGTACAGTGCCTGTACGCACTGGAACCAGGGGACGCAGTATATCTTGCCGTCAACCGTAATAACCTTGCGGATCTCGGGATGGATGTTCTCCAGGATCGCCGGATCCCTTTCGACGTACTCGTTTAGCGGATAAAGAAAGCCCTGGTTGATGAAGTTATGCAGCTTGCGGAAATTGACATAGAAGACGTCGGGCGCTGTCCCTCCAGCCATTGCCATCAGGAAGCCGGACTCCGCCGCAGCGCCCTGGACCTGCAGACCGCTCGAGCTGATGATTGTGATGTTCGGGTGGAGGTCTTGGAAGCGCTCGAAGACCGCGCGGTGTGCGCGCCGCCACGGATCGGTCGAGTCCTTGGTTGGTATCCCCCAATCGCCGCCCCAGAGTCGGAGTTCCACCACGTCCTTGTCGGACTTCTGAGCGGCGGATGCGCCTGCGGCAAACGGCGTCCCGGGCGTTGTGAGGCTCAGGACAAGCAGAATCACCGCGCAAAGAATGTATGAGACGGCTTTCCGCAAGGCTCTCTCCTCGGAGCCGGTCGTTGGGCAGAGTATGGTGCGTGGAAATCGCTGCCACAAATTTAGCAGAGTCTCCGGCGGCTGTCAAGCTGTAAACGTTTGCATGCTGTGTAGTTGTCATTAGATGAAGGATGGCCGCGACCTGCTGTCGAAATGTCCATGGAAGGCAGCAGGGGTGCGCCGTACGCAGGTGAGAGTTCACGACTGTGGATAAACTGCTGTTCTTCTCACCTAACCCCCTGGCCCCCTTCCCGATTCGGGAAGGGGGAAAGGAGTTCCCCTCGCCGCTTCGGAGAGGGGCCAGGGGAGAGGTTAGGCGAGCATTCCTATCAAGCATCGTGAACTGTTACGTACGCAGTGAGGTCGAGCCGCCATGCCCTTTCCTCGATTCGATCGTTCGAAGCTGATCCTGAAGCCGCTGTCGGAGCGGGATCACGATGCCGACCTGTCGGTCATGATCCACCCGGACACGCCGTGTCAGCGCTTCGAGCATCCTGTTCTACCGGTGCTCGCCCGGCGGATTCTTGACGCCAGGAGTCGGGATCGCGCTGTGATAATGATGATTGGCGCGCACGTCGTCAAATGCGGCCTCGGTCCTCTGGTAGTGGATCTCATGCGCCGTGGGCTGCTCACCCATGTGGCGACAAACGGAGCCGGCGCCATCCATGATTTCGAGTTCGCCCTCATCGGCCAGTCCACCGAAAGCGTAGCGAGATATGTTCAAACCGGAGAGTTCGGGCTGTGGACGGAAACTGGTCGCATAAACGAAGCCGCCGTAGTCGCCCAGCGTGAAGGTATCGGCCTCGGCGAGGCGATCGGCAGGATGATCGAGACGGAGAAGTTCCCTCACCGCGATATCAGCATATTCGCGGCCGGATATCGCACCCAAACGCCCGTTACGGTCCACGCAGCGATCGGCCAGGATATCACCCACGAGCATCCGAATTGCGACGGCGCTGCACTTGGCGCGTCGTCGTACACTGACTTCCTGATCTTTACGGAGGGCGTTGCCCGGCTGGACGGCGGCGTGTTCCTGAACGTCGGCACGGCCGTTATGGGGCCGGAGGTCTACCTGAAGGCGCTTGCGATGGCGCGGAACGTGGCTCACCAGAAAGGCCGGTCAATTCGAGACTTCACCACTGCCGTGTTCGACCTCGTGGAACTTGGCGGGGATACGAGGCACGAAGCGCCGAAGGACGATCCGCGCTACTACTTCCGGCCGTATAAGACGATTCTGGTGCGCACGGTGGCGGACGGCGGAGAGAGCTTCTATGTAAAGGGCGATCATCCTCAGACGCTTCCCACTCTCTATCATCTCCTGGTCGGACATCGTGATGAGATATGATGACTGCAGAACGACTGAACGAGCTGCTGGCCGCATTCACCTCGCGGCGGGTCGTTGTCGTGGGCGACTACTTCCTCGACAAGTACCTGGAGTTCGATCCCGCGCTTGCCGAGGTTTCCCTGGAGACGGGTAAGGTCGCGAACCAGGTCGTGAATGTGCGGCACAGCCCGGGCGCGGCGGGCACCGTCGTGAGCAACCTCACGGCTCTTGGGGCGGGCGAGGTCATAGCTGTCGGCTTCACAGGCGAGGACGGCGAAGGATACGAGCTGCGGCGTGATCTCCGCGACCTGGGGTGCAACACAGGCCATTTCCTCTGCGTGCAGGGACCGCGCACCCCGACCTATCTGAAGCCGAGGAATATCCACGTCTCCGGCCTGGATGCCGAGTCCGAGCGTTACGATATGAAGAACCGCGAGCCGCTCCCTCCGGAGGTGGAGCCGAAGATACTGGATACCCTCGACGAACTGCTTCCCCGCGTTGATGCCGTCATAGCAGCCGACCAGGTTGAAGAAGAAGACTGCGGCGTCGTGACAACCGATGTCAGAGGCGCTCTGGCGGAGATGGCCGCCGAATGCCGCGACGTGGTCTTCTGGGCTGATAGCAGGCGGCGAATCGGCCTGTTCCGCGGCGTGATCATCAAGCCGAACGAGCAGGAGGCAGTGAGGGCCGCGTTCCCCGATGGCGATGTTCTCGTAGATGATGGCATGGTCTTGAAGGCGGGCGGCGTGTTGTGCGTGCGAAGCGGGAAGCCTGTCTTTGTCACGCGTGCGGAGCGCGGAATGCTCGTGTTCGACAAGAGCGGCTGGCAGGACATTCGGGGCGTCCGCGTTGACGGCGCGATAGACCCGACCGGGGCAGGGGACAGCGCGACGGCGGCTGCCGTATTGACCCTTGCGAGCGGAGGTACTTTCGCCGAAGCCGCGCTCATGGCGAATCTGGCCGCGTCAATCACCGTGCAGCAGCTCGGCGTCACCGGCACACCCGCGCCGGACGAGCTTGTCGCCAGGCTCGAACTCTGGCGGCGCCAGGCGCGCTGAGCCGATCAGGTCGGTTCGGCGTCGAGACCAGGGCGTCTCCTCATCGGGGGAAGTGGGCGCGCCGCTCGTTGTCCGGCGAGATGGTCTTCTTGCCCTTCACATATTCCACGATTACATCGCGGGTTGTCAGGCCGGTGTCAGTCGTGTTGATCTCCTTGGGAAAACAGTTCGATGCGAAGAAGGAGTGCGTGACGCCCTTATAGACTCTGTCCGCCTCGATGGGATGGCCGCCGAGTTCCGCGAATACCAGCTTATCTCCCTCCACTCGATACCTGATGTTGGAGACAGCAGGTCTGTGCACGCGCAGGATTTCGTTGATCTGGTCTCCGGCCGCCTGAAATGTCATCGTGGTGTTCCCAAACGGGAAAAGGTTGGCGATGTCGCCGGCGGTGATCGGTCCCTGCACGAGGTCGGTGCGGACGCCGCCGTAATTGTGGACGGCGAACTCGCCGTCGTACGTCTCGCGCAGCGCGTCCGAGACCAGATTGGCGGCCGCTTCTTGAAGAAAGTCCGCGGTCGCCTGGCAGAGCACTACGTCGTACTTAGGCGCGATCTTCTCGTGGTATTTCTCGACCACGGCGCGCACTGAGGGATCCTCCGGGATGTCGGAGGTGACGGTAATCAGCCGGCCCCCATAGCTCATCAGCGTCCAGCCCCAGTCACCCTTGCGAAAGATCAGGTCCAGACAGCCGAGGTCTGTGCCCCACTGGAAATCCTGTGCGACTACGGTTCCGCCGACCCAGAATGCATTAGGCCGTTCGTCGCGTTTCACGAGCACAGGTATCTCCACACGGGTGTGGGAATGGCCGCCGACAATGGCGTCTATCCCGGGCACCCGCTCCGCTAGGCGCTTGTCCTCCTTGTGGCCGATGTGAGTGAGCAGGATCACCGCGTCGGCCTGTTCGCGCAGCTTCGGCACCCATTCCCTGGCCACCGCCACAGGATCCTTGATGACGAGCGCACCCTCTCGGACGGCCTGGTAGTTGTTCGGATCCACTAACCCCAGGATCGCCACGCGCAGGCCGTCCTCGGTGATGATGACGTAAGGCGTGAGGAACGGAGTGCCGT
>Ga0315294_10007433_pt1 | contig 12010 bp, 8 predicted proteins | sample YL17G13_40_MG_FD_203626 | JGI IMG/M metagenome (GOLD analysis project Ga0315294, IMG submission 203626) | Sediment microbial communities from Yellowstone Lake, YNP, Wyoming, USA - YL17G13_40 | ecosystem: Environmental > Aquatic > Freshwater > Lake > Sediment | place: USA: Wyoming | collected...
ATCCGTTTCGTGTAGGCATCGACGACAAAAATGGGTTTTCCCAGGCTATAGAGGAGGATGCTATCTGCAGTTTCAGGCCCAATTCCCTTAATCCCGAGAAGCTTCTGCCTCAACGTCTCAAGTTTTTCTTTTCTCATCCTGCTAATATTTCCGTCATAATTTTCGAATAGAAAATTCACAAAGGCCTTCACCCGATTGGCCTTGATTCGATAGTAACCCGAGGATTTGATCAGGGAGGCCAACTGTGATTTTTTTAGTCGATAAATCCCTTCAGGATTGAGACCACCATTATTTTTGAGGGATTGAATCGCCTTTTCCACATTTTTCCAGGAAGTATTTTGAGTAAGGATCGCTCCAACCATTACCTCAAAGGGTGTCTCTCCAGGCCACCAGTGCCGCGGACCATAGGTTTTGAAAAGTCTATTATAGATATCCATCAGTAGGTCTCTCATCAATCTTACTGCCTCTCCCTCACTCCAAGTTATGAGTTCGGAGTTTTTTAAGCTCAAAGTTCAAAGCTTAAGGCTCAATGCATTTCTGCCACAGACAGGGTTTTGCTTTCAGCTTTGAGCTTTCAGCTATTTGATACTCCGAACTATGAAATCATTTCAGTCTTTTTTGGAATCGGAGGGAACTCAAGAGGATCATGAGCCCACCCAAAACCGCCAAGGCCAACATCTGAGGCCAGAGTATATCTAACCCATTCCCTTTCAAAAAAACACCACGGATGATGACTAAAAAATAGCGTAACGGATTGGCGTAGGTGAGATATTGAATCCATGTGGGCAAATTCTCCAATGGAAAGACAAAACCCGAGAGGATAAAAGCAGGCATGGTGAAGAAGAAGGTGGAAATCTGGGCCTGCTGTTGCGTCGAAGAGATCGTAGAAATAAAGAGGCCTATGCCCACGGAGCTCATCAAGAAGAGGACGTTCCCTAAAAAGAGGATGAACGGGTTTCCTCGAAGGGGGACTTCAAACCAAAACACACCGATGAGGACGATCATGACGACATCCAAAAGGCCAAGCAAAGCAAAAGGAAGGGTCTTTCCCACAACCAGCTCCCAGGATCGGATGGGAGTGACCATAATCTGTTCGAGTGTTCCAATCTCCCTCTCTCTTACAACGGCCATCGCCGTCAAGATAATAGGGATGAGAAAGGCGATGTTGGCGATCACCCCTGGGATAAAGAAGAGGCGACTTTCGAAATTGGGATTGAACCAGGTCCGATGTTCAACCTCCACTCCAGCCTCTTTAAACCCAATCATCCCTGCTCGATTCAGTCGTTTCACCAGGACCATGGTGGAGTAGTCTGAAAGGATTCGATTGATATAGCCCAGAGCGATCATCGCCGTATTCGATTCGGTTCCATCAAGGATGATCTGGAGGGTAGCTGTATCTCCCTTTTTCAGCTTTCTGGAAAAACCGCTGGGGATCTCAATGCTCAACGCAATGTCCCCTTTCTTAATGAGACCTTCAATCTCTTCCGGGGTCTGAGGAAAAGAGACGATATCAAAATATTTTGAACTGCTAAATCGAGCAATGAGATCCCTCGACTCCGTGCTCTGATCAAGATCCCGAACAGCGGTGTGGATATCTTTCACATCCAGGTTGGCCGCATACCCGAAGATGATCAACTGAATAAGGGGTGGAATGATGAGCGTCACTCTGAGCCGCTTATCCCTCAGAACCTGGATCAACTCTTTCACAAAAAGGTATCGAACTCTTGCGAACATGTGTCAACCCATCGGAAAATGCTCTTTGGTCAGGGTTAGGAGGCCTGTTTTGTTTAAGGTCGCAGGGTTAGGGTTCAACATTTTAACCCTCCGTACCTCACCACTTGACTCACCTTGCATTTTAACCTCAGCCTTAACCTAAACCTTTTATTATCTTAGTTATCTCAATTCCTTTTTAAAACTCTTTGTCGCTACCCAAAGCCCTCCCACTGCCAGCCCTATTAATACCAAGGTCTCACGCCAGAGGAAGGACATATCCGCCCCTTTCAAAAAGATCTCCTTCAGGATAGTCACGTAATATCGCGGGGCAATCGCATAGGTGATAATTTGGAGCCAGATCGGCATGTTGGCGATGACAAACGTGAATCCCGACAGGAGGAACGTGGGAAGAAACCCGATGATCATAGCCATCTGATTGGCAAGAAGCTGGGTCTTCGCCACCGTGGAGATGGTTAAACCGAGTGATAGGGCTACGAGGATGTAGATAGAAGAAAGGATGAAAAGCAGCGTGACGCTTCCCCTTAGTGGAACCTGGAAGACCCATTTTCCCATCAGAACGGCCAGTGATAAGTCCAAAAGACCTAAGAGAAAATAGGGGAACAACTTTCCAATAATCAATTCCCCTTTTCGAACCGGGGTGGAGATGAGGAGCTCCATCGTTCCCTTCTCCCATTCCCGAGCAATCACCTGGCCGGTAAGGAGCACTCCGATAATCGACATGATGACTGCTACCAATCCCGGGATAAAATAGTTTTTCGACTCCAGTTCTTCGTTAAACCAAATCCTTGTCCGCCCCTCCACGGGAAGAATCGGCCTTTCCCGACCCATTCGTTCTACCTTCAAAAAGGTTTTCTCTTGGGTGTATTGGCGGGTAATGGCCTGGACATAGCTGAGGACGATATTCGCTGTATTGGAATCGGTGCCGTCCAACAATACCTGGACCGTAGCCTTCCTCCCGGCCTTGACCGTCTTTGAGAAATCCCAAGGAAGGACTAATACCATCTTCACCTTACCCTCATCGATAAGTTGCTTCACCTCTTTTTCATCTTTGGCAAATATGCGAAGATTAAAATAGGGAGAGGCGCTGAACCGCTGGATGAACGATCGGCTCTCCTGGTCCTGGACACGATCCAAAACAGCCATCGGGACATTCTTCACATCGAGGGTGACTGCATAACCAAAGAGCAGCATCAAGAGGGCTGGCATCAGGATTACCAATGCGAGACTTCTCGAATCTCGATAGATGTGGATAAACTCCTTTCGAGCAATCGCCCAGGTGCGAGAGAGATTCACCTCTCCTCCTTTTCGATCAATGAGACGAAGACATCCTCCAAGGATGGCCTGATCCAATCCATTTTTTTCAGAAGGATTCCATGTCTTTGGAACAGATCAGTGACAGCCTTCTCCGAATCGACATCCTCCTTGCTGATCACATGGAGAGAATTTCCAAATATCGCAGACTCGTAAATCCAAGGCTCCTTCTTCAGTAGGTCGGAGGCGGGGATGAGTGGGTCACACTCCACTTCCATCACCCCTTGTGCAAGGGTCTTCAATTTCAGTTCAGAAGGGGTCCCCAAGGCAATGATCTTTCCTTGGTAGATCAGTGCCAATCGATCGCAATATTCAGCCTCATCCATATAGTGGGTTGTCACGAAGGTTGTTACCCGCTTCTCTCCCATTTGCTGAATCAAACTCCAGAAATTCCTTCGAGAGATCGGGTCCACTCCTGAGGTGGGTTCATCGAGGAAGAGGATGGAAGGTTCGTGGAGGATGGCACAACCCAATGCAATACGTTGCTTCCATCCGACGGCCAATGTCTGGGTCATCCGATCTCTAAGCTCTACGAGCCCTGCCATCTTTAAAGCTTGCTCCTCCCTTTCCTTTTGGAGAGAGCCCGACAGGCCATATATTCCCCCAAAAAAATGGAGGTTTTCCATTACTGTCAGGTCTTCATAGAGTGAGAATTTTTGGGACATATAACCGATCACCTGTTTAATCTTTTCAGGCTCTTTCATAAGATCAAATCCTGCAACCCTGCCTTTTCCAGAAGTGGGCATCAAAAGGCCGCAGAGCATTCGGATAGTAGTGGACTTGCCTGAACCATTGGGCCCAAGAAATCCAAAGATCTCTCCCTTCTCCACCTGAAAATGGATGTGGTCGACCGCAACAAAAGTTCCAAAGGTTTTGACCAGATTTTCTACTTCCACTGCAAGAGTTGGCATGAGAGACACCAATATCAAATGGAAAATTATCAATGCAAAATTTAAAGTTCCTTAATCCCTAAATTCCAATTTTGATAGTTTCGTAAAAAGTCGTCACTCCGGTGAAAACCGGAGTCCAGGGAATTTCTAATTATTTGAAATAACTGGATTCCGGCTTGCGCCGGAATGACAGAAAGGGGTATTTTCAGACTTCTTACGAGTTCATCAATTTTTCATTTTGAAATTTACACTTTTCATTTTGCATTGGTCACATCATCTTCCTCTCTCCCACGATGGAAACGAACACATCTTCGAGAGAAGGCCTCACTTCAATCAAAGCCAAAATCTCCATTCCCTGTTTCGTTAGAACCTCTCGAACCGCTCTTTCGCCCTCTCGTGGGTCGCTCACCAGGATATGGATCTTATCTCCGGCCAAGACAAGGCTACGAAGGGATTCGATACCCTCCAACACCTTCATTCCTTTGCGGTGATCTTCCAACCGAAGCTCCAAAACCGTTCCCCCTATCAGTTCCTTTACATTGGAAGGAGTATCACTGACCAGCAATTCTCCTTGGTAGATCAAACCGATTCGATTGCATCGTTCTGCTTCGTCCAGATAAGAGGTTGAGAAAAGGATCGTCACTCCCTCTTTTAACAGGTCGTAAAGGATCAACCAGAAATCCCTTCGGGAGAGAGGATCGACACCAGTGGTTGGCTCATCTAAAAAAAGGATCTGGGGGGTATGGATCAAGGCACAGATCAACCCCAGTTTCTGTTTCATTCCACCAGAAAGGTCCTGAGCTTTACGCTTCCCAAAAGGTTCCAGGTTAGCAAATCGAAGGAGCCTCTCGATCCGTCCCCTTCTCTCCTTTTTTGAAACCTGATAGAGGTCTGCATAGAAATGAATGTTTTCAAGAACGGTCAGATCTCCATAGAGCCCGAATCGTTGTGGAAGATAACCTACCTTCTCCTTCAAAGACTCCGCCTCTTTCCGGATGTTGCATCCAGCCACTTTCGCTTCTCCTCCATCAGGAGGGAGAATCCCACAGAGCATCCGAATCGTGGTCGTCTTTCCTGAAGCGTCTGGCCCCACCAAGCCGAAGATCTCTCCAGTCTTAACCTCCAGGTTGAGGTGGTTGACGGCATTCAATGATCCAAAGGTCTTTGTCAAATTAGTGGTCTGGATAGATAGCATCTTAATGCTGAAATCCAAATTTCAAAATCCAAACGTCAAATGAATGTCAAATTCCAAAATCCAAAGATTTTTGACATTTGAATTTAGGATTTGATTTGACATTTGAGCTTTGTCATTTGACATTTTGAGGCTTCCCAGTGGTGGGTATCGAAAGGATGATCTTTCCATCGGCTGGCATCCCTGGCTTCAATTCCCGATCTGGATTGGGAATGTTGATTTTGATGCGATAAACCAAGGTCACCCTCTCTTTTTCCGTCTGAATCTGTTTGGGTGTGAATTCGGCCTGTGAGGAGATGAAAGAGATCCTCCCTCTGTACTCTTTCTTTGGGCGAAGGTCTGTGGTGACGATCACCTCCTGGCCCCACTTCACCTTGCCGAGATCGGTCTCTGGGATATAAGCCTTCAACCACACATTATTGATATCCGCCAGCGTGAGAACCGATGTCCCAGGGTTGACCACTTCACCTATTTCGCCAGATTTGACCAGAACGACTCCGGATATGGGAGAATAGAGACTTGTATAACTGAGCTGTGTCTCATTCAGTTTCATAGAGGCCCGGGCTTGGTCCACTTGCGCTCTCGCATCTTCAATATCCTCTTTTCTCGGCCCCTCTTTCACCAACTGATAATTTTCCATAGCCTTTTGTAATGAGGCTTTGGCAATCTTATACCCTGTCCCTGCATTATCCAGGGCCTCTTTAGGAATCACGTGCTTCTCAAAAAGGGCCTTCATTCGTTCATATTGGGTCTGTTTATTCTCCAAATCGAATTGAGCCTGTTGAAGGATGGCCTCCGCTTCTCTTATTTCTTCCGGCCTTGACCCTGCGAGCAATTTACTCAATCGGGCCTGGGCTGACATTAATGTTGCCCTGGCCAAATCGAGACGTTGACGGAGATCCTCGTCTTCCAATTTAGCCAGCACCTTTCCCTTTTCAACCCAATCCCCCTCTTCATAGAAACGGCTGACGATCCTTCCGGAGATTTTAAACCCCACATCAGCCTCTGTGGCTTCAATATTTCCGGAGACTTTGATGACATTATCCCCCTCTTTTTTATCTAGTATGAGGAAGTAGTATAAAACCCCGCCAATGGCGGCAGCAATCAAGATTAGGATGACAAACCTTTTCATAAGAGATCCTTCCTGAACCTCGGGCAAGCAACTTCTAATTATAGATTCCATTTCCTTTGGTGTCAAAAGATTTCATCATTCAAAATGAAAGCCCCTTGAATTTTCTAATAGTTATAGTAAGATGAAATTGAAATGTTGAGATTTAATGACATCTTAGAAAGACTGACTTCCTATAACCCCAGTGCGGACACGGACCTTCTAAGAAAGGCCTATGTCTTTTCTGCCAAAGTTCACCTGGGTCAGGTTCGCCTTTCCGGAGAGCCTTATCTCAATCATCCTTTGGAGGTCGCTGGGATTTTGACTCAACTTAGACTCGACGTTGCCAGTGTGGCCACCGGGCTTCTCCATGATACCGTCGAGGATACCTTAACCAACCTCAAGGAGGTCCGTGAGAACTTCGGGGAAGAAATCGCCCAGTTGGTGGACGGAGTGACTAAGATCAGCCAGATCTCTCTCCAATCCTCCGAAGATGGCCAGGCAGAGAATTTCCGAAAGATGATTCTGGCCATGGTGAAGGATATTCGAGTCATCTTGGTCAAATTAGCTGATCGCCTACACAATATGCGAACCCTCAAATATCACTCTCCCGAAAAACAGGTAGAGACCGCTCAGGAAACTCTCGACATCTATGCTCCTCTGGCAAATCGACTTGGGATCGATTGGATCAAATCGGAGTTGGAGGATCTGGCCTTTCAATACCTCCATCCCGATATCCATGAGGAGATTCGACAGAAGATTGCGAAAAAGGAGAAGGAAAGATTACGCTATGCCGATGAGGTAAAGCGGACCTTCATGAAGAGACTTTATGAAAACCACATCGAAGGAGAGGTAACCGGCCGTTTAAAACAGATTTACAGCATCTACTTAAAAATGAAGAGCCAGAACATCGACTTTGATCAGGTCTTCGACCTTACTGCCTTTCGAGTCACCGTCCACACCATCAAAGAGTGTTATGACGTTTTGGGGATCATTCATTCTATTTGGAAACCTATCCCAGGGAAATTCAAAGATTATGTCGGCCTTCCCAAAGAGAATATGTATCAATCCCTCCACACCTCTGTCATCGGACCTTATGGGGAGCGGATTGAGATCCAAATTCGAACTCATGAGATGCATAAGATTGCGGAGGAGGGTATTGCTGCTCATTGGAAATATAAAGAAGGAAAGGCCTTTGAAGAAGCGGATGATAAACGGTTTACCTGGCTGAGACAACTCTTAGAATGGCAACGGGATTTGAAGGATGATGCGGAATTCATCGAGAGTGTCAAGGTGGATCTCTTTCCCAATGAGGTCTATGTCTTCACTCCGAAAGGGTCGGTAAAGCAATTTCCCATTGGTGCAACCCCTGTCGATTTTGCCTACAGCGTCCACTCCGATGTCGGGAATCACTGTATGAGGGCGAAGGTGAATGGCAAAATCGTTCCACTGAAATATGAACTCCGAAGCGGGGATACCATAGAGATCATGACCTCCCCTGGCGCAAAGCCCAGCAAAGATTGGCTCAAATTTGTCAAAACTTCACGGGCCAAAACAAAAATCCGTCAGTGGTTTACAGCCGAAGAAAGGGAAAAATCGATCACCCTTGGGAAAGAAATCCTGGAGAAGGAATTTCGTAAATTTAGCCTCCAACAGACCAAACTGATCAAATCAGGGGATTTAGCCAAGGTGGCCAGTGAATTCAGTTTCCAGGGGGTGGACGATCTCATCGCTGCTGTTGGATACGGGAAGCTGACCGCCAACCAGATCATTGGAAAGATCCTTCCCCAAGAGCGGTTGGAACAACAACAAGAAGAACAAAAAGAAGGGCGATTGAAACACTTCATTAAGAAGATCACCCGTGGCCCCAAAGATGCTCTCCTTATCAAAGGGATTGATAATGTGATGGTCCGCTATGCTGGATGTTGCAACCCCTTGCCTGGAGACAAGGTAGTGGGATTTATCACCCGGGGCAGGGGCGTAACGATCCATACCTCCGATTGCCGGAACGCAATGGACGATGACCCTCACCGGAGGGTCGAAGTCGAGTGGGATTCGACAAAAGAATATATCTATCCTGTCCGAATCCGTATCTATTCTGAAGACAAAAAAGGATTGCTGGCTGAAATCAGTAACTCCATCTCCTCCAGTCAGGCAAACATCAAAAATGCCAGAGTGAATACGACAGATGACAGGCAAGCGATTAGTACCTTTGAAGTGGAGATCAGGAACTTAACCCACCTCAAGAAGGTGATCAAGGGACTTGAAAAGATTAAAGGCGTCAATCGAGTGGAAAGGATAAGGATCCAAATAAAGAGTTAAGGAATAAATCCGAAATCCGAATCTCGAAATCCGAAACAAATCAAAAATTCAAATTTTCAAAACAAAATAGTTTCGGATTTTCTATTTTGGTCATTTGAATGAATTTGTTTCGAATTTCGGATTTCGTGCTTCGAATTTAGGTTCTAGGCTGCTTTGGTGATCAAACCTGAGCGAAGGCATCGGGAACAGATCTTCACTCGAATCGTCCTTCCCTCTCGAATAGCCTTCACTTTATGAAGGTTGGGATACCAAACCTTTCGGGTCTTATTATTGGCGTGGCTCACATTGTGCCCAAAAACTGGCCCTTTCCCACAAATCTCACATACTTTTGCCATTGCTTGAACCCCAAAATGAATTTTACTCTAAATAACACACCCTGAACGAATTTGCAAGGAAGAATTACGAGCCTTCCTCCTCGCAGAGTTATTCTTTAAAAGCGGTCATGGGTTCTATGATCAATTCACCCTTTTCAAAGCGCTCAATCGAAAGAGGTGAGATGTCGATGGTCGTTGGCTTGCCTTCCACAATCAACTCTGCAATCACCTTTCCAACAGCAGGGCTATGCTGAAATCCATGGCCGCTGAAGCCATTGGCGAGAATGAAGCCCTCTACTTCAGGGACCTTGCCTAAAATCGCATGATGATCCGGTGAGATCTCATAAAGCCCTGCCCATCCTCGGGCAATATGAGCCCTTTCCAGAGCCGGGACACGATAGATCGCATTTTCCGAAGTCTCAGCCATGGCTTCATAATCGATGCCGAGATTAAAACTCGGTTCACTGTCTAATGGACCAGAAAGCAGCAGACCATCTACTTCCCGACGAAAATACCATCCCCTATGAAAATCGATAGTTAGTGGAATAGTCTGATTCGTGAGATGGAAAGGAGCGGTGATGAAGATCTGCCTCCTTAACGGCTTAACAGGAATTTTGACGCCTGCCATCTCTCCGATGACGGAAGCAAAAGGACCTCCAGCATTGACAACGATGGGTGTAGAGATCTCCTCTCGCTTCGTCTTCACTCCGTTCACTTTTCCTTTACTCAATAAGATCCCCAAGACTTCTGTCCCTTCATAAATCCCCACCCCTGCTTTCTTAGCACCGCTGACAAACCCGGATAAGACTTCATTTGGGCCTGCATAACCATCCCAGGGGCAGAATGTTCCCCCCAGAATATCGTCCACTCTTAGGTAAGGCCATCGTGCCTTTATTTCATTGGGATTCAAAAGTTCGACGGGGATACCAAGCTTTCTTTGAAGTTTTATATTCTCCTTAAAAACCCCCATCTCCAACTCAGTTGTCGCTAAAAAGAGATATCCAATCCGTTTAAATTCAGGATTGATACCGAATTCCTCTTCAAATCTTTCGAAGGTCTTTATGGATTCGAGGGAAAAAAGGATATTGATTTCCGTGGAAAATTGAGTTCTTATCCCTCCAACACAACGACTGGTAGAACCCTCGCCCAATTGCCCTTTTTCAAGAAGAATGATCCTCCCTACCCTCTTCATGGCAAGATGATACGCAATGCTAACACCGATGACTCCTCCACCGATGATGACCACATCCGCTGTTTTTTCCATTGGAGCCTTACATGAGGATAGAATATGGTAATCGGATTGAATCGCTTCGGTATTCTTTTTTTAACGTTTCATCTTTCTTTTAACGATACTCACCAAAAAAAGCATCTCCTCGTTCTTCATCCAATAGCAGCTTGCCAGATAGACTCCTATGCCGGCAATAATCCCGGCCCCCAGGAGAAAAACCTTTTCGATTGTATTTCCGGACACAGTCCAATCCCCAACGGAACAGATCAAATAAGCCACCCATCCCATAAGAAGACCGCATAAAAAAGTTCTCAGGAGCGATTTGATATTTTTTGCTACATCTAATCCGCCCAATCTTTGATTCAACTTCCGGTAGAGAAGAAAGAGGTTCAATATGGAGGAGAGGCTGGTCGCTAATGCCAAACCTGCATGTTGCAAAGGATATATGAAGATACAAATCAGGATGACGTTGGCCCCCAAGCAGATGAGACCGATCTTTAATGGAGTCTTGGTATCCTGGAGGGAATAAAAAGCAGGGGCAAGAACCCTGACCCCTCCAATCGCCCATAGGCCGAAAGAATAGCATAGAAGTGCTTTGGCTGTCATTTCAGTTGCGAAGTAATTGAACTCCCCCCTTTGCAAAAGCAGATTTAGGATAGGAGTCTTCAGGGAGATAAGACCCACCATTGCAGGGATACAAATAAACGAGCCCAGGCGAAAGGCAAAGGAGACCGTCTCTTTAAATTCTTCGATCCTCCCTTGAGCAACAAGCGATGAAAAGCTTGGGAGTGCCGCCGTTCCGATGGCAATTACAAAAATTCCCAATGGAAACTCCATGAGTCGATCCGCATAGTAGAGATAGGAGACGCTGCCTTCAGGGAGAGCCGTGGCAAACATAGTATCGACGAGTACATTGAGCTGATAGACGGCAGTTCCGATAAGTCCTGGGATCATCAGAAGTCCGATCTGCCTGATGGCTGGGTGCCGAAAATTGCAATTGAATCGGAAGCCAATCTTCTTTTTGATTAAAAAAGGAATCTGGAAGAAAAATTGAAGCATTCCCCCTGCCAGAACACCGATCGCCAATGCCATCACCGGTTTTTGAAAGTGATAATAGAATAAAAAGACCGAGACAATGATAGAGAGATTGAGGAAAACCGTAGCAAACGCCGGTGCAAAGAAATGTCTGAGGGAGTTCAAAATACCCATGGAGAGAGCAAATAACCCAATAAAAAATAGATATGGGAACATGATCCGGTTTAGGGTAACGGCCAGCTGAAATTTCTCTGAGGTCGGGGACCATGTTAGAGCAAAAATTTTGACCAAAATGGGAGAGAAGATAATTCCTAGTGCTGTCAAAACGAACAACAGTACTCCTGCAATCGTAAAGGCAATATGTGTGACTTCTTGCGATTCCTTTTCTGTTCGCTGAGTGAGGTATTCCGTATAAACCGGGATAAATGAGACGGTCATCGACCCTTCTCCTACCAATTTCCTCCAGAGGTTGGGAATTCGGAAGGCAACCAAGAAGGCGTCGGTTGCCATCCCGGCCCCGAAAAAATAGGCAATAACCATATCCCTGAAGAAGCCAGAGATACGGCTGAGGAAAGTCCCCATCCCGATGGTGGTGGCAGCTTTAGTGATCTTGTGGGTTTCAGCCATAAAGAAATTTCTTGAAAAGAGAAATTTCTGATTACACAGATTAAATATCGATTACACAGATGAACCACAATACTGGATGGAAAGTGAATTAAAGAAAAATCCGTGTAATCATTTTTGAAATCGGTGTAATCAAGAGAGCTTAAAGTAGTTTTTCAGAGCTCTCTATGAAAAAACCTTGACACACGCTATAACAAAATGTTAAAAAAATCAATAAAGTCAATGCGAATTGAAGAATTTAGGGATTTGGGA
>Ga0315294_10007434_pt1 | contig 12009 bp, 15 predicted proteins | sample YL17G13_40_MG_FD_203626 | JGI IMG/M metagenome (GOLD analysis project Ga0315294, IMG submission 203626) | Sediment microbial communities from Yellowstone Lake, YNP, Wyoming, USA - YL17G13_40 | ecosystem: Environmental > Aquatic > Freshwater > Lake > Sediment | place: USA: Wyoming | collected...
CATTAGATGGAAATATTGATACCTCAGTCGTATTTGAAACGGCAAATCATTTTTTTACAGCATCTCAATTAGATATTGCTATATACGAAAAAAAGTTTGTAATTTGTACTACAACTAATCCAGGAGATGTGGAACAGATACAAAAAAAATTAGATATGTTTAATATACAAGTTGCGTATCACCCTAATTTTTCCGAAAATGGTGAAATAGTTTCTAACTTAAAAAACAGTGATTTTATTCTTATTGGTACCGACCATCAACAAATCTCTGATGATATAATTAGTATATATCAGAAAATCCAATGCCGTACGAGAGATGTATATGTTATGGGTATTAAATCCGCAGAACTTACTAAGTTAGCAGTTAGTTCGTTTGTTTCATTAAAAAATACATACGCAAATATGATTGGAGACTTGATGACAACAATTGGACTGAAAAAAGATATTGATTTAGTTTTGAAAACGGTTGGTAGTGATTCAAGAATCGGGAGTAAAGAATTAAAATATAGTCTCGGATTCGGAGGCCCAATTTTACCAAGAGATAACAAATCCTTACAACTCATAATAGAAAATTCGAATACCGACATAAATTTACCTAAGCATGTTGATGATTATAATAAATCTCACTTAAACTTTATTAAGAATCAATATATTAGTCAAAACACCGACAAATCTGTTCCATTCGTTCTAAACCGTCTTTCATATAGAAAAGACACAAATATCTTGGAGAGTTCACAGAAATTTCAATTGTGTGTTGATTTACTTGATGAAGGATATACATTACACGTAATTGAGGATTCATCGGTATCTTCAACATTACATTCACTAAGTGAATCCTACGATGGTAGACTAAAGTTTTTTAAACTAGGTACAAAACCAGAAGGACTTTTAATTGATTTATAATGGTAATTTTAACAACGTCATATAATTGCGAAAAATTTATAGAAAAATCTTTACTCAGTATAATGAGCCAAAGACATAAAGATTTTACTTGTTACATCACAGATGATGTTTCTACAGATAATACAGTTAATATTGTTCGTGAAACTATCAAAAACGACCCGAGATTTATCTTAATCGAGAATAAAACAAAATTTTTTCAACCTGGAAACTACGACCAAGTTATCACTTCAAGAAATATAGACGGAGAAGAAATTTGTGTTGAAGTTGATGGTGATGATTGGTTGCCTGATTCAAACGTATTTACAAGAATCAATGAAGTTTATAAAGATAAAGAAGTTTGGATGACCAGTGGTTCTTTTAGATATCATGATGGGAGACCAGGATTCGCAAATCCCCCAACAAATTTTTCTAATGTAAGAAAACAGACATTTACATTGTCTCATCTTAGAACATGGAAATCATGGCTTTGGAAAAAAATCAAACATGAAGATTTGAGGGACAAAAACAATAATTATTGGAATGTGGCGGGAGATTTATCTTTTATGTTTCCGATGTTCGAAATGTCAGGAGAAAAACATTATAGATTTTTATCAGACATAAATTACATTTATAATGAATCGAACCCTATTAATGACCATAAAGTTAATATGAGTAATGTAATTCATACAGTAAATAAAATTAGAAATAAACCAGAATATAAACAATTATAAAATGTCAGATGTACATGATAGGTGGAGAGCCGACAAAGGTGACGATATAAAAGTCATCGATTATCCATTAGATGAAAATTCGCAAGTTATTGAACTTGGTGGATTTCACGGACTTTGGACTAAACGAATTTCAAGCAAATTCAATTGTAACGTTTTGGTAATCGAAGCTATACCTGACTTTTATAATAAAATGGTAGAAGAAATCGATTACTATTTAAAAGACAATAGACACAAAATCAAAACTGAAAATTTTGGAATCTCAACAGTAGAGAAAGAAGTAACTTTTGCTGTGGATGGTGATGCTACTTCATCTTACTTAAACTCATCAAACAAAGTTACTGTTAAGTGTCTTCCATTAGAACATTTTTTAGATAAACACAGCATTGAAAGAATTGATTTAATTCAAATTAATGTCGAAGGTGAAGAATACCCTCTTTTAGAAAATTGGATAGAATCAGGATTAATAAACAAAATAAAATTTTTACAAGTTCAGTATCACAAGTTTGGTGAGGATTTTGAATCAAAAAGAACTAACATACAAGAAGGACTAAAAAAATTAGGATTTACCTTAAGATATGAATACCCTTTTGTGTGGGAGTCATGGGAAAACACTAACTTTTAATTTATGAATAACTTAATATCATGTAATTTAATGGGAGGCTTAGGTAATCAAATGTTTCAGGCGGGGCATGCGTTATCTCAAGGATGGAAACATAACAGAGAAACTGTTTTTATTCCAAGGTCTTGGACTCCAATGCAGGGTAAAGATACTTCTCACTACAAAGAAAATATTTTTAGAAATTTAAAATTTGTTGACAATATCGACGGATTCACCAAGGTTCATGAAGGACCTTGGGAATACTCAGAAATAAATCCTGTTGAAGATAATACCGTATTTGAAGGATACTTTCAAAGTGGTAAAAATTTATTGGGATTCAACGATAAGATTAGAGAAACATTTGGTCCGACAGTGCAATTCATATCTGAAATTACTCAGAAATACCCACAACTTAATCAAGAGAATACCTTATCAATTCACATTAGATTTGGTGATTACAAACAAAACCCACACATACATCCAAGTGTTTCAAAAGAATACTTAGACAAGGCATTAGAAATGATTGGTTCATACAGTCATTTATTTTTGTTTGGTGATGATAAAGAATGGTTATCAAACAACTTTGCCGGTGACAATATCACTTTGGTAAATGAGGATGATTATGTGGATATGTGGATGATGTCTCTTTGTAAAAACAATATAATTCCAAACTCCACGTTTTCTTGGTGGAGTGCATTTCTTAATAAAAACATAAATAAACAAGTCATTGCTCCGTCAATTTGGTTTGGTCCAAGTGGTCCTCAAAAAGACTACGATATGTACGAACCTGATTGGACTAAAATGGATGTAATCTATTCTGACGGAGAATTAAAACCAAAAAATAATTAATATGAGCGAAAAAGTTAAAATTAGAAAAGTATCTGATTGGTGGGGGGACTACGATTGTTCTTCAGCAAGAAATTATCCAAAGTTACTTCAGTGGTTGTCAAGAGATACACAAGACCCTTACACCATGAGTGTTTATGTCGATAACTACATCAAAGACTGGGGATTTAATGACCCATCAAGAGAAAAAATTGGTTGGTTATTAGAATCTCCACAAATGAATGAAGGTACTATTAATTACATCAAAGAAAACCTCCCATTGTTCAGAGAACATTATAAGATGATTTTCACATGTATGGATAGTTTATTAGAACTTGGAGAACCTTTTAAGTACACTATTTCTAATGCAGTCCCTTGGATTTGGGAAAAAAATAGAATGATTCATCCAAAAACTAAATTAGTTAGTATGATTGCATCCAATAAAGGATGGTTACGTGGTCATCAAAACAGATTAGAGTGGGTTGAAAAATTAAAAGATAAAGTTGATTTATTTGGATCTGGTAGAGAGTTTCAATTAAATGATAAAGAAGACGGACTAAGAGATTATATGTTTTCAGTTTCAATTGAAAACGACGACTCACCAGGATATTTTACAGAAAAGTTAACAGATAATTTTGTTATGGGAACTGTACCGGTGTATTGGGGTTCAAGAGAAATAGTGTCAAAATACTTTGACCCAACAGGGGTAATCTTTTTGGAAGATGACCCAACATTATCAACATTATCCGTTGAAAAGTATCAATCAATGATGCCGGCAATTGAAAGAAATTTCAAATTGGCACAAGAACTTCCAATTGCGGAAGACTATTTTTTCGAAAAATATTTAAAATAAATTATGAATATTAATACAAGTCCCAACACTAAAAGATGTGAAATAAATGACGTAAGAAAAATGGTCAATTTTTACAATTTAGTGGGAGATATTGTTGAATTTGGAACATTTAGTTGTGAATCCGCAATTCGTTTATCAACTGATTTTAAAGACCGTAAAATATACACTATTGACCATTTTGAAGGTTTAGAAAAAACTTCAAAAAATTTACCAAAAGAAAGTGACTGGTCAGAAGGTATGTTTAATTTAACCCACCCTGAATTTGCCAATAATTCAAGAGTACCAAAAACAAAAGAGGAGGCGTTAGCAAAATTATCCCCATATAGTAATATAACAATGATTATTAGTGATGTTCACAAATTAACAGAACCAAAAGATTATAATATAGGAAAAATTGCTGCGGTTAATCTTGATGTTGACATTTATGAACCATCAGTATCATCTCTTGAGTTCGTTTCAAAATGTGAATGGGATGAGTTATTCATTAGATTCGACGATTGGCATGGCACAGAATCTGAATATGATGAGCATGAAAGATTGGCATTTACCGAATGGATAAATAAATACGGTTATGAATATAAAATAATCCACGGAGGGTATATCGGTGGTGTTTACGTAAAAAGATAAAATATGAAATATTTGATTTTAGGATCGGCAGGACAAATCGGATTGGAACTTTGTAAATTCTTAGAAAAAGAAGGACATGAAGTTTTAACATTTGATATTGAAGATGACCAAATACAAGACTTAAGAATAAAAGGAATGGTTGACTCTCGTATTAGTGAGTCAGACTTTGTGATGTTTTTAGCATTTGATGTTGGTGGCTCAAGATACTTAAAAAAGTATCAGCACACTTATGATTTTATTGATAACAATGCAAAACTTATGGTACACACATTTCAATCATTAAAATCGTATAGTAAACCGTTTATCTTCGCGTCATCTCAAATGTCTAACATGTCTTACTCCCCTTACGGAGTTGCTAAAGCTTTAGGGGAATCTTATACAAAGGCATTGGGGGGTATTATTGTTAAGTTTTGGAATGTGTATGGCCCTGAACATAATTTAGAAAAATCTCACGTAATTACTGATTTTATTTTAAAGGCAAAAGATTACGGCAATATTACAATGATGACAGATGGGACAGAAGAAAGACAATTTCTTCATGCTGAAGATTGTTCAAATGCATTAATGATTCTATCTCAAAAGTATAATGAGATAGATAGAGATAAGGAATTACACATTACAAACTTTGAGTGGAATACCATTTTAGATGTTGCAAACATTATAAATGTGGAAATTCCTTGTAAAATAACCCCATCAAAAGAAATAGATACTGTCCAATTAAATAAAAGAAACGAACCATACCCATACATTTTGAATTACTGGAAACCAACTATTTCATTAAAAGAGGGAATTAAAAAAATTATAACTCAAATCCAAAATGGAAATATCTAAGATATTATCTCACCATCATTACGAACTATATTCTCAAGAAACTAAAACTTATTCATCAAAAAAAGATTCAGGGATATATTCAATATTTAATTGGATTATACGTAAAATTGCTTTGTTGGAAATGAACGGATTCCCAGTTGAGACTTTGAAAATAGATTATTATAATCAAGAAATTTATGATTTGTTTTTTGAAAAAAAAGAATGTGAATTAAATTTTTCAGATATATCAGATGAAGAAAAAATTTTCTTTGAAGAAAAATTGGATACTACAGGTTGGGGATTAGGAGACGATGTAAAGTTATTAAATTTTAAAATAACCAATAAAATCATCAACAAATTTTTCAACCCAAGTAAATTAGTTTTAGAATGTTATGATAAAATTATTGAATCAAATAACATTGATTTAAACAATACAATATTTGTTTGGGCAAGAAGTACCGATAAATGTGGTGAAACAAGAATACCAAGTGTCGAGGAATATTTAAAAATTATAAATTCAATTAATTCATCTAACAAAGAAATACTATTACAAACTGATGATTATAGAGTTTTAAATAATTTTAAGGGATGTAATCTTAATCTTAAAACCATTAAAGAAATTCCAACCTCAGAGACATTAAGAGGATTTCACATTGAGATGAGTGAAATCGGTAATGAGGCCTTTAGGTCAAAATACAAAATAACTAAAGATGAGTACCTACTACAAATGTATTGTTTATCTTTAATTGCAAAAAATTCATATAAATCAATCTTATATCCAGGAAATCCAACAACGTACGTGCCGATGATAAAAGGCTCTTTTGACGATTGTTATTTATTTAAGGACGATAATGAACTATTTTAATAAAAAAAAACTATGAAATCATACTCACAGTGTGGACAAGATTTATTTGTCTATTACCTAAACGAAGGAAAGCCAGGTAAATTTTTAGACCTTGGGTGTTCTTTACCAAAGAAAATTAACAACACTTATCTTTTAGAACTTAATGGATGGGACGGTATATCTTTAGATATCCAAAATTTTAGTGAACAGTGGCAAGAAAGAAAATGTAAATTTATTCAAGCCGATTGTCTTAATCAAAACTACAACGAATTACTTAAAGATTATTATGATGACAAAGTAATTGATTACCTAACATTAGACATGGAAGGATGTGGAGATAGATATAAATTATTACAAAAAATCATCGAGAGTGATTACTCTTTTAAAATAATCACAATAGAACACGATGCATATCTTGGTAGTAATTTCATCGATAAAGAGCAAATACCACAACGTGAATTGTTAAAATCAAAAGGGTATCAATTAATTTGTTCTGATGTATCTCACGTAAAAAACCCTGACTTATTTTTTGAAGATTGGTGGGTTGACCCTAAATATTTTGAAGAATCGGACCTTGTGTCTTGGAGCAGTGACAAAACTAGCTGTGATAAAATTTTTGAAAGATTAAATATTGAATATAATGTTGCACAAGAATCAATTGACAGGTAAGAAAATAGTTGTATTAGGAGGAGGAGGGTTCATAGGTGGACACCTCGCCAAGAGATTAAAAGAAGAAGGTAATCACGTTAGGATATGTGATATTAAAAAACATGAATATTTCTTCCAAGATGAAATTTGTCATGAATTTATTTTGGGAGATTTAACTGACCCTAAAGTTGTTGAATTGGTTATCGAAGAAGGGGTTGACGAAGTTTATCAGTTGGCAGCTGATATGGGTGGGGCATTATACATCTTTACAGGTGAACATGATGCTGACGTTATGTATAATTCTGCGACTATCAACCTTAACGTTGCCCGTGAAGCGGTAAAGAAAAAGGTTGGAAAACTATTTTACTCATCCTCTGCATGTATGTATCCCGAACACAATCAGTTAGACCCTGAAAATCCAAACTGTGAAGAATCTTCAGCATATCCAGCAAATCCCGATTCCGAATATGGATGGGAAAAATTATTTTCTGAAAGGTTATATTTGGCCTTTAGTAGAAACTATGGACTAAATGTAAGAATAGGAAGATTTCATAATATTTTTGGGCCACAAGGTACATGGACAGGAGGTAGAGAAAAATCGCCAGCCGCTATGTGTAGAAAAGCAACTGAGACTGAAAATGGTGGAGAAATCGAAGTTTGGGGTAATGGATTACAAACTCGTTCATTCTTATATGTTGATGAATGTGTTGAAGCCGTCTTTAGACTTATGGAGTCCGAATTTGAAGGTCCTGTGAATATCGGAAGTGAAGAAATGGTTACAATCAACCAGTTAGCTAAAATGGCAATAGAAATTGCTGAAAAAAATATAACCATTAAAAATATCGAAGGTGAAGAATTTGTTAAAAAGTATGGATTCAAGTGTCCATTGGGAGTTAAAGGTAGAAATTCTGATAACAAGTTATATCGAGAAAAAATTGGGTGGGAAGTAAGTCAACCTTTATCAGTCGGATTGAAGAAAACATATCAATGGATAAAGTCTCAAGTTGATAAAAAACAAAATGAAACTGTATACATTTATGAAAGCCCCGATGGTGGAAAAACAGTACATAGAAGAGAGTTTCATAATCCAGAAAAAAAACAGATAAAATAATATGTTGACAGTACCAGTTAGTGTTGGAGAATTAATTGATAAATTATCAATTTTACAAGTAAAAAAACTAAAAATTACAAATCCTGAAGGATTGAAATATGTGTCCGAAGAATTCGAATTATTATACAATCAATCCGAAACTTATTTTCAAGTTAGTGAATTGAAGTCTTTGTATGAGTCATTGACAGAAGTAAATTCATCACTTTGGGATGTAGAAGATAAATTGAGAGTTTTTGAATCAGAGAAAAAATTTGACCAAGAATTTATCGAATTGGCAAGAAAAGTTTATTACACGAATGATGAAAGATTTAGGTTAAAAAATAAAATTAATTCTATTACATCTTCTGAAATTAGAGAAGTAAAAGATTATAAACCTTACTAATTTTCAAACTAAGATTAAATTACAAAAAATGGGTAGACCAACAAAACCAAAACCAACAGCGACTTTACCAAGTGAAGAAGCACCGATTAAAAATAAAAAACAACAAATCTGTTCAATAATTAAACGAAAAACAAAAGAAAAATTCTTATCTGAAAGTCAAAAAGAATATTACGAAAAATTAGTCAATAACCAAATTACTATTTGTTCAGGTCCAGCTGGTGTTGGAAAGAGTTATATCGCAATGAAATGCGCGGTTGATTTGTTATCAGACCCAAACACTCCTTACGAAAAAATTATAATTGTAAGACCTGCTGTTGAGGCTGAAGAAAAATTGGGTAGTTTACCTGGAGGTGTTGAAGAAAAACTCGATCCATATATTTTTCCATCATATTATTTATTGAATAAAATAATTGGTAAAGACATTAGAGAAAAATTAAAGGAAATTGAGGCAATAGAAGTATTTGCATTAGCGTACATGAGAGGTATGAATATTGACAATTCAATTTTGATTTTTGAGGAATCTCAAAATTCAACTCCAAGTCAAATGAAATTATTATTAACTAGAATAGGATTTAACTCAAAATTTTTTATATCAGGAGATTTGGAACAGTTTGATAGACACAAAGACAAAACACAAACAGGTCTTTGGGATGCTCTTAAGAAATTTCAAAATATGAATGATATTGGTGTTTTTGAATTCAAGTCTACAGATATTGTCAGAAATCAATTAATATCTAAAATATTAGAAAAATACGAAGAATGAAAGTTGGAATTGAGTTGAATGGGGTTCTAAGGGATACTCTTAAAAAAATACAACAAGAGTATGAGAAATGGTATCTTAATAATCCATTTCGTGATGAAAATGAAGAAGATGATTTTAAATATGAGGTTTTATCTGAACTAACCACATTAAACATTTCGAATCATTTGAAATTTAGGAGTGAAGATGAATTATATGATTTTTTATATAAGGAACATACTATGGAAATTTTCGGACATGCTGGTTCTGTTGAACCTTCAGGTCTTGTAGAATTAAATGAATTTTACTTAGACATGAGAGAATCTCATGACATTATTGTTGTTTCAGATGAAATAGGTAAATCAAAACCTGCGTCATTATTTTTCATTTCTAAGTTTGGTTGTTTAGTTGAAACTGTAAAATTTTATAGTGAAAGTACAGTTAATTCATTGTGGGATTCTGTAGACATTTTACTTACCGCTAATCCTAAACTATTATTGAATTATCCAAAAAACAAAATGGTGATTAAATTCAATACAACATATAACGAAGACATTGAATCCGATTTTAATATTTCAAGTCTTAAGGAATTAAAAACAAAAATACAAGAAATAACATGATACAAGTATTAGGAGAAAATTATTTTATCGACTTAGATGAAATTGAAAACTATCTTGATATGAGTCAAACTGATGACAGTGAAGATTCAGAGTCAGGAGTAACAGAAACAAAAATTAATATTATTAAATTCGAAATGGTTAAAATGTTATTAGACACGGTCCTTACCGAGCAAGAAGTCGTAGACGAAAAGCTTGGTATGAAGTCAAACTCTAATGTAAGTATCCCATTCAAAATCGCGTTTAATAGTTTATTAAATAAAAAACTTATCAATCATTATTAATATGGAAAACCAACTTCAAGACAAAGTAAAACAATCCATTACGATACTAAGAGAAAAACAAGCCAGAATATATTTTTTAGTTCAAGATACTAAAGGTAATGCAAAGGCATCTGTAAGACTCATATATCAAATGGCGAAAACATTAAAAGACAATGGATTTAATCCAATTATACTTCACGAAAAATCTGACTATGCAGGTGTTGTCGCATGGTTGAATGAAGAATATATGTCATTACCTCACAGAGCAATCGAAGGTCAAAATTTAGAAATTTCACCTGAAGATTTTTTAGTTATCCCTGAAGTATTCGGGTTTGTTATGGACCAAGTAAAACAACTTCCTTGCGCTAAAATTGTATTAACTCAACAATATGCTCACATGTTGGAAACTTTACAACCAGGTCAAACATGGAATCAATTTGGATTCTTAAAATGTATTACGACTTCGAGCAAACAAAAAGAATATATTGAAAGGGTTATGAGACAAGTATCATTTGATACTATTGACCCTCTAATTGGTGAGGAATTCACACCTAAGACAACACCTGCGATGCCAATCATTGGCGTTCACACAAAAGAACAAAGTGATGCGATTAATCTAATTAAAACATTTTATCTAAAGTTTCCACAATACAGATGGTTTACTTTTAGAGATTTGAGAGGATTGTCAGAAAAAGAATTTGCAAATTCTTTAAGAGACTGTTTCTTAAGTATTTGGATTGATGACCACAGTGGATTTGGAACATTTCCATTGGAATCTATGAAGTCAAATGTACCAGTCATTGGAAAAGTTCCAAACCTATCTCCTGATTGGATGAGTGAAGACAATGGTATTTGGGTAACAGACCAAACTTTATTACCTGATTTAGTTGCAGATTATGCACAAAATTGGTTGGAAGATAATATTGACCCACAAATCTATGAAAAAATGAAGGAAACCGTTGAGAGATACACGGATAAACAAACATTTGAATCATCTATCGTTTCATTATTCGATGGTTATTTAACCGCTAGAGCGGATGCATTCGAAAATCAAATTTCCAAAACAGAAGAATAATATGAATAATACATTATCACTATCAGTAATACTTCCCATAAAATCTTCCAAAGCAAAAGATTTTGACGAATATTTTGAAAAGGCAATTTCATCTCTAAAAAATCAAACAGCTGGTTTCGAAGAATTAGTTATTGTACATACACAAGAAGAATCTTTAATTGACCATCTAAATTCTTATGATTTTGGCGATTTGAATGTCACAAAATTATTGTGGGATAAAGACCCAAGTTATGCGAGTCAAGTAAATTACGGAATCCAAAACGCAAAGGGAACTTGGGTTTCTCTTTTTGAGTTTGATGACGAATATTCTTCAATTTGGTTCAAAAATGTACAAAAGTATGTTGAATCATTCCCTGAGGTTCAAATGTTTTTACCTGTGGTGGTTGAAACGGATGAGAAGGGATTATTTGCCGGATTTACAAATGAGGCAACTTTCGCGGCAAACTTTTCACAAGAAATGGGTATTTTAACTAATGACACCCTACAAGAATATCAAAATTTTCAAACTGCAGGGTCTGTATTCAAAAAATCAATTATCGAAGATTTTGGAGGTTTCAAACCATCAATTAAATTGACATTTATTTATGAATTTTTACTGAGACTGACATACAACTCAATCTCAATAATGACAATACCAAGACTTGGCTATAAGCACGTCAACCTTAGAGAAGGTTCCATCTTTTGGAACTATAAATTTGGTGGAGATAAAATGATTGAAGACGAAGTAAAGTTTTGGATTCAAACTGCAAAAAGAGAATATTTTTTCACGGACGATAGATCCATAAAATATCAATTAGATAATGCTTAATGCAAGAATCACTCTCTGCTGTAACAGAGGATGTTTTATCAAAAAAACGAGGTAGAAAGGCGGTTAAAGAAAATTATTTTGATGTAAGAGAAGAAGAGGCGGTTAGAAAATTTCTAATCACCGAATCTTCATACGAAAAAAATAAAATATATAATCAATTTTTGAGATTGCCTTTAGATAAAATGATTATATATTTT
>Ga0315294_10007436_pt1 | contig 12006 bp, 10 predicted proteins | sample YL17G13_40_MG_FD_203626 | JGI IMG/M metagenome (GOLD analysis project Ga0315294, IMG submission 203626) | Sediment microbial communities from Yellowstone Lake, YNP, Wyoming, USA - YL17G13_40 | ecosystem: Environmental > Aquatic > Freshwater > Lake > Sediment | place: USA: Wyoming | collected...
GCGGCGGCCATCGCTTTCGTCTACGCCCGGCTGCTGTTCCAGAAGCTCGGCCGCGCACGGGCGGTAGGTCTCGCCCTGCTGCTTCTCATTATGCTGTATGCTGCTTACAGGAACCTGTCGTGGGTTTCAGGCTGGGTTGCTGTTACGGGCGCGATCTTGACGGTAAGCTACTGCCGATCCAGACCGCTCGCGGCGCTGCTTGTCGTTCTCACGCTGACAGCGCTTTTCGTGTACCCGGGAATCTATCATTCGGTCCAAGAGGAGTCGGAGATAGGCGGGGATTTCGACAGATTCATCATCTGGGGGGATGCGTTCCGGATGTTCACCGCGGTCAACCCGGTTCTGGGGGTTGGCCCGGGCAATTATCATGCCTACGTGTACTATCACAGCACGCTGTGGTTCGGTGGACAGACATATACGACGGCGCACAGCAACTACGTGCAGATGGCCGCGGAGCTCGGACTGGTGGGCCTCGCCGTGCTCCTGTGGATTGTTGTATCCGCGATCAGGGCCGGGAGCAGAGCCGGGCGGAGCGCGCCGACGGAGATGCGATGGCTGCCGGTCGCGGCGACGTCCATCTTTGCGGCGATGGCAGTGGCGAGCTTGTTCGGGGATTATTTGTTCCCCAGCAGGGGAAACAACGGCATCGTGACGTTCGGCACCACGGTCTACACCTGGCTGATAATGGGGACTGCGGTGGCCGCTGGAAACCTGCAGCGCGAGCCGGTTCCGGATGGCGCCGAGTAGAGCGCATTGCCGCCGTCAAACGCGGAGGAGCACCGGAGGCGAATCAGTGAAGGACCTGTCCATCGCCATTCCGAGCTGGAACACCAGGGACCTTTTAGCCCAGTGTCTGGACTCCGTGTACGGATCGTCCGCCGGCCTGGATTTCGAGACGATAGTCGTTGATAACGCGTCGGGCGATGGAAGCGCGGACATGGTGGCGGCAAGGTACCCGCGCGTGAAGCTGATACGGAACAGGGTGAACCTGGGTTTTGCCGCCGCATGCAACATTGCGTTCAAGCACAGCGCGGGCCGCCATTTTCTTCTGCTTAACACGGACACGATTGTTCTCGATAACGCTCTTAGGTCTCTTGTGGATTTCATGGATGACCATCCCGATGCGGGAGCTGCCGGCAGTCGGCTGCTGAACAGAGACGGAACTCTTCAGAGATCCTGCAGCCGGTTCCCCGGGCTGATGACGGAGCTGTTCGACGCGCTGTATCTCAGCAAGTTGTTTCCCAGGAGCAGGCTTTTCGGATGCTATTCCATGTCTTACTGGGACTTCGGCGACGTGCGCGAGGTAGATTTCGCGGGCGGGAGCTGCCTGATCGTGCGCAGGGAGGCCATCGAAGAGGTAGGCTTGCTCGATGAGAGCTTCTTCATGTACACGGAGGAGGCCGACCTGTGCTACCGGTTGTGGGAGCATGGCTGGAAGGTCTATCACTTCCCCGGAGCAGAGGTCATCCACCTGGGCGGCGAGAGCGCCCGGCGATATGGCGGCGATATGCTGCTGCACCTGTATGCGGGCAGGAACAAGTTCATCCGCAAGCACCGGGGCAACACAGCAGCGGCGGCGCATAGATTGATTGTCGCATTGGGCGCCCTGTGCAGGCTTTCCGTCCACGGCATGAGGCGGATGCTCGGCAGGGGCCAGGCCGATGCGATCGGCTTCCAGACCAGGGTCCTGAGGTGGACGATAGGAGGGCGGCTCGACCAGGATTCGCAGCCGGCCGAGGGAGCGGGCCATGAGAATCGGCATTGATGCCAGGTTTCTCACGCACCCCCAGCGCGGGGGCTTCAAGACGTACACGCGGACCGTGATCGCCGCTCTGGCGGAGGCGGACGGCAGCAGCCGGTACGTCCTGTACACGGATCGGCCGGCCGACGTGTCACTTCGCCTGCCTGATAACTTCACGGTAACGCCCGTGAGCGGTCCAAATGCGGTCGTGCGGGAGCAGTTGCTCCTGCCGATTGCGATGAAGCGGGACGGGATTGACGTGGCCCACTTCCCCTGCAACACGGCTCCGATCGTCTTCGGCCCGAGGATGGCGGTGACCATCCACGACACCATACCGCTGCGTGACATGAACTGCGACTCCCGGCGGCTGAATCTGCGACAGAGCCTGTTGCGCTCCTACTGGCGGGCAGTGATACCCAGGAGCGCGCGCAAGGCCGATCTAGTCATAACGGACTCAGGGCATGTCCGGGAGGATCTGCGCACGAGGCTGGATCTCAGCGCAGACGAATTGCGTGTGATACCGCTTGCGGTTGATCCGGCGTTCGCCGGCGACGCGCCCGGATTGCCGCCATCCGGGATGGATCCCCGGACGCCGTTCGTTCTCGCGTTCGCCTCCGCGGACGGGCGCAAGAATCACTTGGGCGTGATCAAGGCCTACCGCGCCGCCTCAAGTGAGTGCCCGGGCCTCAGGTTGGCGCTCGTCTGCTCGCATCCCGGAGTCCGGGCCGGAATCAAGTGCGCGCCGGGTGACGGCGTCGTTCCGCTCGGACCGCTGGCTTTCGACGAGGTCTTGTGGCTCTACCGAAACGCCCTCGCGCTGGTGTTTCCGTCCTTCGACGAGGGTTTCGGCCTCCCTCCGCTGGAGGCGATGGCCTGTGGAACCCCGGTGATCGCATCAAACACCGGCGCGCTGCCTGAGGTAGCGGGTGAGTGTGCGGTCTGCGTGAATCCATTGAGCGTGGAAAGCATAGCGGACGGAATGAGGCTGGTCATCCGGGATGGGGTTCTCAGAGAAAGCCTCATACGCCGTGGTCGGGAGCGCGCGGCTCGGTTCAGCCGTGAACACATGGGCCGCGAGCTTGTCGCCGCCTACTCAGACGCCGCGAAAGGCATGATGGGATGATACGACCGGAGGTGTTGCGGTCCGCGATGAAAAGTCTGGAATCGGGCATCCGGTATCCGGCATCCGGGATCACCCATTATTCCATTACTCCAGTACTCCAACACTCCCATACTCCCATACCCCCATACTCCCATACCCCCATACCCCCATACTCCCATACTCCGATACTCCGTCCGCAGCAGGGGGTGACACCATCAAGATATTGTTCCTGACGCAGCTCTGCCCGTATCCACCTTCGAGCGGCAGTGCTATCAAAACCTACAACATCCTGAAGCATCTCGGCGCGTGCCACGAGGTCAGCCTTCTCACCTTCCTCCGGCGCGAGAGCGAGGCTCCGGCCCTCTCGCACCTCGCTCAATACTGCCGGGAGATAGACTTCTGCATGATCAAACGCTCGCAGGCGCGAAATCTGATACAGGCCGCCTCGAGCCTGCTGACCGGCAAATCTTTCATAGTAGCGCGGGACCGGCATGCGCACATGCAGGCGAAGGTGCTGGATTTCCTGAAGCGCGGGCACGACGTGATATACGTGGACCACCTGCAGATGTACCAGTTCGTTCCTCATCCCGCTCCCTGTCCGGTTCTGCTCGACGACCACAACGTGGAATGGCGTATCATCGAGCGGTTCTCCTCCTCCGGCACGCCGCTCGCGCAGAGGCTGTTCGCTTCGATTGAATGGCGCAAGCTCCGCCGGTACGAACTGCACGCCTGCCGAGCTGCGGACCTCGTGCTCACAGTGACGCCCCAGGACAGGGATATCCTCGTGTCGAACGGCGTATCGCATGAGAAGGTGTTTCCGCTGCCTGTAGGCGTGGACACGGAGTACTTCACGCCTGTTCGCCTCACCGCTGAGGCCAGGAAAGTGCTGACCTTCGGGACAATGACGTGGCCTCCGAACGCAGACGCCGTTGTTCACTTCAGCAAGGCAATCTACCCGCTGATCAAGCGCAAAATGCCGGACATCCGATTCAGCCTCGTAGGGGCTGATCCGCCGCCGGAAGTGAGAGCTCTCGCTGCGCGGGATAAGTCAATCGAGGTCGCCGGGTACGTGGATGACATCAGAGCTGCTGCTGAGGACACGGCTGTTTTTGTGGTTCCGCTCCGCATCGGAAGCGGCATGCGGGTGAAAATCCTGGATGCGATGGCTCTCGGTCTCCCCGTTGTGACAACGTCCATCGGCTGCGAAGGCATCTCCCTGCGCCCGGGTGAGCACGCGCTCGTCGCTGATACGCCGGAGGACTTTGCGGACGCCGTCCTCCATCTGCTGGGCAGTCGCCGCGAGAGAATGCGCCTTGGTTCCGCGGGCCGAAGTCTGGTGGAAAACCTCTATTCCTGGGGGCCAATCCTGCACCAGCTCGATGACATTCTTTCACGACTGCGGGGTTCATGAGTTCCCTGCATCCGGCTTCGGGCGAGTACCTGTCCCAACGCGGATCATCCCCCTGAGCGCCAAGCCCTCCCATACTCACCTCTCCGTTGTACATCTGCCGCCGGGCTTCACGAGTTCTATGCATGCTTGGCATAGCGGAAGGAGCTGACTGCGCCCGACATCTCAGGCAAGTCATCGCTAGGCACAAAATGATGGTTCGCTCGGATGTTTTATCTTATTATGCTCCGGGTACTCTTAGCCCGAAGGCGTGCCGTATGCGGGGGCTAGCCGTGCAGTCCGAACGGGCGCCGAACGCCTGCGGAGTCATCGCAGACTGGCAACAACGCGCTTGTTTCCCCGTGTGGGTTTGGATCCTTCGCGGCCCACGCGGGCATCGGCCATCGGGAGGCTGCTTGGATGCGGATACTTTTCATCACTCCGTACGTGCCGTCTTTGATTCGAGTGAGGCCCTTCAACTTCATCAAGCAACTCTGCAAGCGTCATGAGGTGACACTGATTACCCTCGTTCAAAAAAGCCAGGTTGAGGCGGACGCCCTCGATCGGATGCGCGAGCATTGCGTGAGTGTGCATGGCCTCCGGTTGAGTAAGTCCAGATCTCTGATAAGTTGCTGCGTGCGGCTCCTGACTCCGATGCCGCTTCAGGCGGCGTATACCGAGCTGCCCGGCGCCAGGGACCTCGTGTCCCGGGTTGCGGAGAGCGGCTCCTTCGACATACTTCACGTCGAGCACATCAGAGGCGCTCACCTCGCCGGCCGCGTGAACTTCCTGCCACGGGTGTACGATTCCGTGGACTGCATCACGCGCCTTCTGAAACTCAGGCTTGAACACCAGTCCGGACCGCTGCAGCGGGTGCTCCATTACGAAGAACTGCTGAAGATGCGATCGTACGAGCCGAGGGTAGCAGCCAGCTTCGACACCGTAGTTATCACATCGGAGCACGACAGGAGAGCACTGGCAGCACTCATACGGCGCTTCGTTCGCGCGCGGCAGAACGGCACGCACGCTGAACCGGACTCGCCGGCACGGAATGCCCTGCGGCGACTGATCAGATCCGTAATGGAGAACTGGCAGGATGCCCGGCTTGCCAGGCTCAGCGACGGCGCGCCCGCGAGAGTGGCCGTGGTCCGCAACGGTGTTGACAGCGAATACTTCCGTCCGACGCCGGCGCAGGTTCAACCGGCCGGCATAGTGTTCGTCGGGAAGATGAGCTACTTCGCAAACGCTTCCGCCGCACTGAGATTCTACCGCGAGGTGTTTCCTCATATCAGGCGCAGACGCCCCGATGCCGTGTTCAGGATCGTGGGAAGCGATCCGCCGGACGCCGTTCGCAGACTGGCCGCGGATCCGGCTGTGGAGGTAACCGGCTACGTGCCTGATGTCAGGCCGCATCTTGCGTCGTCAGCCGTGGTGATCTGCCCGATTAAGGTCGGCGTAGGCATTCAGAACAAGGTGTTGGAAGCAATGGCGATGGGCAAGCCGGTCGTGGCGACTTCGGCTGCGTGCGGCGGCATCCCGGATGCCGTTGATGGGCGGCATCTGATCCGCGCTGATGACGGGGCCCACACGGCTGAGGCTATCCTGGGTCTTCTGGACAACCCGGAGCACGGACAGAAGCTGGGTACGCGCGCCCGCCGGTTCGTTGAAGAGAGATACAGTTGGGACGCGGCGGTTCGTCAGCTCGAAGAGGTGTACGCGCAGACGGTGGACGCGCGCAGAAGCCGGCTTCTGGCTCGTGCGCTTTGAGAACTTTAACCGGCGACGCTGTATGCGCCCAGGGTTAGAAACCCTGGGCTGGTAGAGAGCGAAGTCCTGACGGACTGACATCCCTAACCCGCAGGGTTTTGCTCGTGTGTAGCCCAGGAATTCATTCCTGGGCCGAAGGACGGCGACCTCAGCGGGTTCTGCAGTAGCGTAGCGCAGCCGTGCCCGGGGCTCGAAACCCTGGACGGCATCCGTCGCCGAGATATGAAATCAGGATTCGTGAGCACAGCCGCGCCGGGAATGTAAGCTGGGAGGGCGGTTTCTAGTGGATGCTGTAAACGGAGCTGCACCTGTTCCATCCGAGGGGGGAATGACCTCCAACGCAGGCCCCTGGTACGAGTTGGTCAAACGCATGCTGGACTTGTGCGTATCCAGCCTGCTCCTCATGATCGCGTTGCCGCTGCTGCTGCCGGTGTCCGTGGCTATCCTGCTTGACAGCGACGGTCCGGTTTTCTACCGGCGCCGCGTGGTCGGCAAGCGCGGCCGGCCCTTCTATGCGCTGAAGCTCCGCACAATGATCGAGGACGGCGATGCGCATGTCACACGCGACACGCGGCTCGCCGAGGAGTACAACAACAACCACAAGCTGCGCCGGGATCCCCGGGTGACACGAGTCGGCCGAGTACTCCGGAAAACCAGTATTGACGAATTCCCCCAGCTTCTCAATGTGCTTCGGGGCGACATGAGCCTCGTCGGCCCGCGCATGATCTCGTTCCCGGAGCTTGAGAAGTTCGGCGAATGGCAGGACAAGATTCTGGAGGTCAAGCCCGGCGTTACGGGCCTCTGGCAGGTAAACGGCAGAAGCGACCTGGACTACGACGACCGAGTTCGCCTGAACGTGTACTACGCTGACCACCGCTCGCTTCTGCTGGACCTGAAGATACTGGCGAAAACGATACCGGCTGTTCTCACCGGTCGGGGAGCGTACTAAAACCGGCGTGATAGAGTAGTGGAGTGATGGGGTGCTGGGCGCGGTACTTCCGGTAGTCCCTTGCCCACCCATCACCGCATGCCAATTGTAGCAGGCAAACCGGAGACAGAGGGCGGATCCAGGGGGGTCCGCCCTCTCTTCACGGAGTGTCGGATGCAAAGGCGTTTCTACTGCGGGGCCGGTGACATGCCGGGAGCCTCCGACGGGTAGCGAGGAGGCGACGCCGGTGCAGTCGTAAGCTGCGCCTTGTTGACCAGCTTCAGCGTTTTTGCGGAGAACTGGTACAGCGTGTTCCCCTGGACAACATACACGTAGTCTCCCGACGCCGCGATGGCCGGCATTCCGCCCATCATTCCGCCCATCATTCCGCCCATCATTCCGCCGCCATAGCCGGGCATCGGCTGCATCATGGGCCCGCCGGGCATTCCGGGCATCATTGCTCCTCCGGGCGGACGCGGCGGTACCGGCATGCCTTGGTCCATACCGGGCATAGCGGGCGCCTGCGCGACGGCCGGATCAGGCCTGCTGAGGATCACCGCGGTCGCGACGACCGCCAGCGCCAGTACCAGCAAACCTACGAGAATCTTTCCCTGCCTGCTGTGGAACATTGACTTCTCCCCCTTTCTCGAACTCTTGACGATGCTGTCGTATATCCCTCGGCCTGGCGAGTTTGCCGGCTCGAAGAGGCTTACGCTCACGCCGATCGTGTTCGCACGAATAGAGTGGCACAGACTCGCGGCGATGGGCGAGCGCTCCCATACTACCACATTCGATCACACCCGGTTAGACGACCGGAAACGGCGTATTGTTCTGCCAGCCCTGCCGTCTCGCTGTCTTGTGCGTCCGTACTTTCGGAGTCTCCGTTTTCCGCTGTTTCCCAGGCTTGCTTTGCTACGGAGCTTCGGTTGACAATGCTGCCCGGAAAACAGTATAATTTGGATAGAACATATGTACTGAATCGCGGGATCGAGGGACACATTTGTGAGCGACATTGCAAGAGAAGTCATACCCGTAAACATCGAAGACGAGATGAAGCGCTCGTACCTCGGCTACGCGGTGAGCATGATCATCGCACGGGCGCTCCCGGACGTTCGAGACGGCTTGAAACCCGTTCAGCGCCGCATTCTGATGGCGATGAACGATCTTCACCTGACCCCGAATGCGCACTACAGAAAGTCGGCGAAAATCGCAGGCGACACCTCCGGTAACTACCACCCCCACGGCGAGCAGATCATATACCCCACCATGGTCCGCATGGCGCAGGATTTCAATGCCCGCTATCCGCCCATAGACGGGCAGGGGAATATGGGGTCCATAGACGGCGATCCCCCGGCGGCGATGCGTTACACCGAAATGCGCATGTCCCCATACGCTATGGAAATGCTGGAGGACCTCGACAAGGATACCGTTGGCTGGCAGCCGAACTACGACCAGGAGCGCATGGAGCCGTTGGTCCTTCCCGGCAGGTTCCCGAACCTCCTGTGCAACGGTTCTGCCGGTATCGCGGTCGGTATGGCGACGAACATCCCGCCGCACAACCTGCGGGAAGTCGTGGGCGCCACCATCCACCTGGTTGATCATCCGGACGCGGCCGTGGAAGACCTGATGCGGTATGTGCAGGGACCCGATTTCCCTACGGCCGGCCTGATACTGGGCACACGCGGGATAAGATCCGCTTATGAGACAGGACGCGGCCAGGTGACCATGCAGGCCCAGGTCAGCATCGAGCCGCAGGAGAGCGGCAAGGCCGAGATCGTCATCACCGAGCTGCCATACCAGGTGAACAAGCAGAGGTTGATTGAGCACATCGCCGAGTTGGTCAAGAGCAAGAGGGTAGACGGCATCACGGCCATAAACGATTACAGCGACCGCACCGGCATGAGGGTCGTCATCGAGCTTCGCCGCGACGCGCATCCCAGGAGAGTCCTCAATTATCTGCTGAAGCACACCGCGCTGCGGGCGAACTTCGGCGTCATAATGCTCGCCCTGGTGGATGGTACACCCAGGGTATTGAATCTCCTGCGGGTGATTCAACTCTACATTGACCATCGCAAGGAGATTGTGGTCCGGCGAACGCGCTATGAGCTGGAGAAAGCAAAGGCCAGGGCGCACGTGCTCGAAGGCCTGAGGATTGCCCTTCAGTTCCTGGATGAAATCATAAAGATCATACGGGAATCCCGGAACGCGGACGTCGCGCGCACGACGATGATGAGCCGTTTCGGCCTGAGCCAGGTGCAGTCGGAAGCTATCCTGAACATGCTCCTCCGCCAGCTCACCGGCCTGGAGCGCGACAAGATCGAGAACGAGTACCGCGAGCTCCTCAGGCATATCGCCCATCTCGACGACATCCTGTCCGATCCGCAGCGGGTGCTCGAGATCATAAAGGACGAACTCAAGGTTCTCGCCGATAAGCATGGTGACGACAGGCGGACGCGCATCATCCCGGTGGAAGCGGAGGAGATCGGCGAGGAAGACACCATCCCCGAGGAAGAGACCATCGTGACGATCACCCGCGACGGCTACATCAAGCGCGTGCCGATAGACACTTACAGGAGTCAGGGGAGGCCGGGCAAGGGCATCATCGCGGCGAACACGAAGGAAGAAGACAGGCTGGAGCACTGCTTCGTCGCTACCACGCACCACTATATCCTTTTCTTCACGGACAAGGGGCGCGTTTATCGCCTCAAAGCCTACGAGGTGCCGCAGACCACGCGCCAGGCGATGGGAACTGCGATCATCAACCTGATTCAGATCGAGCATGGCGAGGTGATCACCGCCACCGTTCCCGTGAAGGAACTGGGCGGCGAGGGTTATCTGATCATGGCCACAAGGCTCGGCGAGGTAAAGAGAACCGCACTCAGCGAGTTCCATTACCTCAGAAGCAACGGCCTGCGCGCATTCGATCTGGAGGAAAGCGACGAACTGCGATGGGTCCGGCTGACCACCGGGAAGGAAGATGTCTGCATGGTGACCCGGAAGGGCATGTCCATCCGCTTCTCGGAGAAGAACCTGCGCATAGCCAGCCGCGCGTCCGGCGGAGTACGCGGCATCACCCTTCGGCCCGATGACTACGTGGTCAGCATGGATATCTGTCGGGAAAACTGCCAGGTCCTCGTGGTAACCGAAAAGGGCATTGGGAAGCGCACGCCCGTCAAGGACTACCGAGCGCAGACTCGCGGTGGCAAGGGCCTCAAAACCATGAGCATCACCGAGAAGGGCGGCGAGATCGTCAGCGCCTACATCGTGGGGGCTGATGATAGAGCGCTTATCCTGACCAGGGGCGGAATCGCAATCCGCCTCCGGCTGAGCGAGATACGATGCTCGAGTCGAAGCACCATGGGCGTGCGGCTGATCAACCTCATGGAAGGCGACAGCGTCTCCTCGGTCGCCATCATTTGCCAGAGAGACGACGGGGAGGAAGATGAGCAATCGTAGGGGCGAATCCGGCGTTCGCCCTTTTCGGAGTGCGTCCCGATCCTTTTCGGGACGCTTTGAAAGCGGCGATGAATCGCCGCACTCCAAACCTATGAGGAACATGCTTTCGGTTGGGGGGTAGCGCAATGCGTCCCGTGTTGCTGTGGCTCGGTCTGGGTGTCTTGATGTTAGTCGGAGGCTGGTTCTATTCTGAACAGGTGGTATTCGGGCGGTTTGCCGAGCATCTGCAACCTGCTTCGTGGGCGTTCCCTCTGACGCTGCTGGGACTTGCCGGCTCGCTGCTCTGGCTGGGTTCGGGCATCCGGATAGCAAAGCGGCGGAGTTTCGAGCCGGTTGCGCGAATCGTCATCGTGGTTTTCGGCCTGTTCGCCATCTTACTCTGGGCTCTTTGGTGCTGGGCGACCTTGGCATTCTGTCGAATTCTCAGACCCTGATTCCGGCATGATCGAACGACGCTTTGAAGTTCTATCGCACACGGCGGATAAAGGAATAAAGGCCTTCGGGCGCGACTTGAAGGAGCTGTTCGAGAACGCCGCGCACGGCATGTTCTCGCTCATGGCAGATCTGGATAAGTACGCGCCGGTCGAGAGCCGAAAGTTCACGGTGCAGGCGGCGGATACGGAATCCCTCCTGCGGACGTGGCTCGCGGAGTTGCTTTATCAGTTCGAAGTGGATAGAATGCTCTTCGTGGACTTCGAAATCCAGTCCGTCGAAGGTCATCGGCTTGAAGGGAGTGCTCGCGGGCTGCCTTTCAACCGCGATATTGAATGGCTGGGCTCATCGGTCAAGGCGGTCACTCATCATAATCTCTACGTGCATCGAACGGATGAGCGATGGGAGGCCCAGGTTATCTTCGATGTATGACATCAAAGATAATCTGGGCCATAGCCAATGGTCAATGGCTGATGGGGCAGGGAACATTAGCCATCAGCCATAAGCCATATTCCATTTTCCGAGAGGATGATCTGAATGCCGAAAGAATTGACGCCTCGTCAACGCCAGATTCTTCAGTACATCTTGCAGCACATCGAAATGAGAGGCTACCCGCCCACGGTGCGCGAGATCGGCGGAGCGGTGAACCTCAGCTCCAGCTCCACGGTCCATGCACACCTTAAGAGCCTGGAGGAAACAGGCCTGATCAGGCGGGACGCCGTGCTCACCCGGGCCATCAAGCTGCTGCCTGGAACGCTTACCGCTGTAAAGACCCAGCGAGTGGTGACGGTCCCGGTTCTCGGTCGAGTCGCGGCGGGCAAGCCGACGCTGGCTGTGGAGGACTTCGAGGAGACGTTTCCGCTGCCTCAAGACCTCCTCGGCGGCAGCGATGGCTTCATGCTGAGGGTGTACGGCGACAGCATGGTCGAGGACGGCATAGTGCACGGTGACCTGGTCATTGTCCGGCGCCAGCAGGTCGCCGAGAACGGAGACACAGTGGTGGCTCTTCTCGACAACGAAGCTACTGTGAAGAGGTTCTATCGTGAGGACGGCAAGGTTCGTCTGCAGCCGGCAAACTCTGCGATGGAGCCCATCTTTGTGGATGACGCGGCAATCATCGGGAAGGTCGTCGGCCTGCTGCGGAAGATGTAGATCAGACCGTAGTGGCCGGACTCCGTGCCGGCCTTCTGCAA